>Ga0224513_10000911_pt1 | contig 11860 bp, 11 predicted proteins | sample SF_May12_sed_USG_5_FD_169109 | JGI IMG/M metagenome (GOLD analysis project Ga0224513, IMG submission 169109) | Sediment microbial communities from San Francisco Bay, California, United States - SF_May12_sed_USGS_21 | ecosystem: Environmental > Aquatic > Marine > Sediment | place: USA... | reverse complement strand
GTAAAGAATTTGGGGAGAATTTGGGGACAGTGACCTAAAGTGCCAGGCAAGAATTTGGGGACAGTGACCTGGAGTGCCTGGCACTTTAGGTCACTGTCCCCAAATTCTGTCCCCTGATTCCCGCCGTCGACGACCAACCGCTGGACTCCGGACCTCGCGGTGTCAGACAGCCGTTCGCTTGGCGGGATTCGCGATTCATGCGATAAATCGGGTATGGAGATAAAGGGCGAATATCAGATTGCTGCGATGCGGGGCGTCGTGTGGCAGGCTCTCAACGACCCCGACGTGCTGAAAGCCTGTATTCCCGGCTGCGAGGAGTTCGAAAGAGCGGGCGAAAACAGTTTCCGCGCGAAGATCAAGGCAACAATTGGTCCGGTGCGTGCGAACTTCAACACCATCCTGTCCCTGGAGGACCTCAATCCGCCGGAGAGTTACCGGCTGGTCGGCGAGAGCAAGGCGGCAGCGGGTTTCGGCCGCGGCATCGCCAATATCAGCCTCGTCGAAACAGAGGATGGCACTCTGCTCCGCTACGATGCGGACTTCAAGGTTGGCGGCAAGCTCGCGCAGGTGGGCTCCCGTCTCGTCGTGGGTGCCACGAAGAAGACTGCGGACGATTTTTTCAGTGCATTCTGCACGTCGCTGGACCCCGCTGCGTATCGCGTCGACGAGGAGCCGGAAGCGGCGACGAAAAGCGCGGTGCCGAAGACCTGGCTCGCCGTCGCGGCTGCCGCGATCGTCTTGCTGATCTGGTGGTTTCTGCTAGGCTGACAAATACTGTCCCTGCAGTCTCTAATAACAGCATTCGGCTCCGGGCAGAGCCGAGGATATAAACAAGCAGGAGGGTCTGATGCAGACAAAGGTCTCGTGCACACTCAATGGAGAAGACGTCAGCGCTGACGTCGATTCGCGGACGCTACTGGTGGACATGATTCGCGAGCAGCTCAGTCTCACCGGCACGCATGTTGGCTGCGACACGAGCCAGTGCGGGGCCTGTGTCGTTCACGTTAATGGTCGCTCCGTAAAAAGTTGCTCCATGCTCGCGCTGCAGGCAGAGGGCGCGGAAATTATTACGATCGAGGGTGTCGATTCGAACGGCGACCTGCACCCGATGCAGGCCGCGTTTCGCGAACACCACGGTCTGCAATGCGGCTTCTGTACGCCGGGGATGATCATGAGCGCGCTCGATCTCGTGCAGCAGAACCCGGACCCGGACGATAAGGAAATCCGTGAATGGCTCGAAGGTAACCTGTGCCGTTGCACGGGCTACCAGAACATCGTGCAGGCGGTGAAGGCCGGTGCCAAATCGATGCGCGCCGGCGGAAAGGAGGCGGAATAATGACTAAGAACGGAATGGGCGCCTCGGTCCGCCGCAAAGAAGACTATCGATTCATCACGGGCTCGGGGCAGTACACGGACGACATAAACCGGCCGAACCAGGTGTATGCATACATCGTGAGGTCACCGGTTGCTCACGCGCACATCAGGGACCTGGACATTTCAGCTGCGGTTGCGACGCCCGGCGTCGTGGCTGTGCTGACCGGCGCCGACATGGCCGCGGACGAGGTAGGCAGCCTGCCTTGCGGCTGGGGCATCAATAACAAGGATGGCTCGCCGATGTTCGAACCCGGGCATCCACCGCTGGCGGCGGATACCGTACACCATGTCGGCGACCAGATTGCCGTGGTCATCGCAACCAGCCGGGCCATCGCGAAAGACGCAGCAGAACTTGTCGAGGTCGACTACGACGAGTTGCCGGTGGTCGCAGGCCTGGAAGCCGCCAGCGCTGACGGGGCAGCGCTCGTCTGGCCCGATGCGCCGGGCAACGTCTGTTTCGACTGGGAAATCGGCGACAAGGCGGCTACAGATGCGGCCTTCGAGCAGGCGACCCGGGTTGCCAGCATCGACGTCGTCAACAATCGCCTCATCGCCAATGCCATGGAGCCGCGATCTGCGATCGGCGAATACGACAGCGGCAAGGACGAGTACACCTTATATACGACGAGCCAGAATCCGCACGTCATCCGTCTCCTGATGGGTGCCTTCGTGCTGGGCATCCCGGAGCACAAGCTTCGGGTAATCGCCCCCGACGTCGGGGGCGGCTTCGGCTCGAAGATCTTCCATTACGCGGAAGAAGCAATCATGACCTGGGCGTCGAGGAAACTGAAACGCCCGGTGAAGTGGACCGCGGAACGCAGCGAATCGTTCATCAGCGACGCCCACGGCCGGGATCACATTTCCCATGCCGAACTCGCCATGGACGACGACGGCATGTTCCTGGGGCTGCGCGTTTCCACGCGGGCGAACCTGGGTGCCTACCTGTCGACGTTCGGACCGTCCGTGCCGACCTATCTGCACGCGACACTGCTCGCGGGCACCTACAAGACGCCGGCCATCTACGCCGAGGTCAAGGGCATGTTCACCAACACGGTTCCGGTTGACGCGTATCGCGGCGCCGGACGCCCGGAAGCAAGTTATCTGCTGGAACGCCTCGTGGACCGGGCGGCAAAAGTCGCCGGACTCGACCCGATCGAGATTCGCCGCCGCAATTTCATCAAGCCCGAGGACTTTCCGTACCAGACGCCGGTGGCGCTCGAGTACGACACCGGCGATTACGAAGCAGCGGTCGAAAAGGCGCTGGAACTCTCTGATTACGACAACTTCGAGTCGAGAAAAAATGCGTCGGCCGAGCGCGGCAAGCTTCGCGGCATCGGCATTTCCACCTACATCGAAGCCTGCGGCATCGCACCCTCGAACGTGGCCGGTGCGCTGGGCGCGCGGGCCGGCCTCTATGAGGCAGGCACGGTACGCGTCAACCCGACGGGCTCCGTAACAGTGCTGACGGGGTCGCACAGTCACGGGCAAGGACACGAGACGACGTTTGCGCAGCTGGTTACCGAGGCACTGGGCGTCGATTTCGATGCGGTCGAGATCGTGCACGGCGATACCGGGAAAGTGCCGTTCGGAATGGGCACCTATGGTTCCCGTTCCGCAGCCGTTGGCGGCGTGGCGCTGGTCAACGCGCTGGAGAAGATCCGCACCAAGGCGAAGAAGATCGCGGCGCACTTGCTCGAGGCATCCGCGGACGACGTCGAGTTCAAGGACGGGCAACTGACGGTCGTCGGCACGGACAGGAGCGTTGGCTTTGGTGACGTCGCGATGTCCGCCTACGTGCCGCACAACTATCCGCTGGACGAGCTGGAGCCGGGACTCGAAGAGACGGCGTTCTATGATCCCAAGAACTTCACGTTCCCGGCAGGCTGTCACATCTGCGAGGTCGAGATCGATCCTGACACGGGCGTCGTGCAAGTCGTAAGGTTCACGGCCGCGGACGACTTCGGCCGCGTGATCAACCCGATGATCGTGGAGGGACAGGTCCATGGCGGTTTGACCCAGGGAATCGGCCAGGCACTCTACGAGAACTGCGTCTACGATGAGTCGGGCCAGCTCCTGAGCGGTTCGCTCATGGATTACTGTCTGCCCAAGGCCGACAACGTGCCCGACTTCGCGGTCACGACCAACGTAACGCCGTGCACGCACAACGTGCTGGGCGTCAAGGGATGCGGCGAAGCCGGCGCCATCGGCGCGCCGCCGGCGGTGATCAACGCGGTCGTCAACGCACTGGCCGAGTTCGGGATCGACGACATGCCCATTCCGGCAACACCGGAACGTGTCTGGCAGGCGATCCAGGCGGCGAAATAGGAGGCCAACGGTATGTATGAATTCAATTATCACCGGCCCGCATCGCTCGATGAGGCGAAGCAAATACTGGCCGCCAACGCCGAGGCCAAGATCATCGCGGGCGGCATGACCCTGCTGCCGACGATGAAGCTGCGTCTCGCGCAACCCTCGGACCTGGTCGACCTGTCCGCGATCGACGGCCTCGACGCGATCAGCGATGCAGGGTCCGCGATCGACATCGGCGCCATGGCGAGGCATGCCGACGTAGCGCATAGCGAAGTCGTTCGCTCCGCGATCCCCGCACTTGCCGATCTTGCCGATGCCATCGGCGATGCGCAGGTGCGCAACCGCGGCACCCTCGGTGGCTCGATCGCCAACAGTGATCCGGCTGCGGACTATCCGGCGGCCATCCTGGCCCTGAACGCGACGATCAGGACGGATCAGCGCGAGATCGCGGCGGACGATTATTTTCTGGGTATGTTCGAGACCGCCCTGGCCGACGACGAGCTCGTGGTCGCGGTGTCTTTTCCCAAGCCGAAGAAGGCGGCTTACGCGAAGTTCCACAACCCGGCGTCGCGGTACGCGATCGTCGGCGTGATGGTGGCAGAGACCGATAGCGGGATCCGCGTCGCGGTAACCGGCGCCGGCGCCTGCGCGTTTCGTGCCAGTGACTTCGAGGCGGCACTCACCGAGTCGTTTTCGGCGGACGCTCTGGGCAGCGTATCGATCGACTCCGATGACCTGAACAGCGACCTGCACGCCAGTGCGGGATATCGCGCCCACCTCGTCAGGGTCATGGCGGTGCGCGCCGTCAAGGCTCTCGGTGGCTGAAGCAAAATCGCTGCCTGAGGACGTATCCGCGGCGGAGCAGTTGCTCGCGGAAGGCGACTACGTCGCGGGGCGCGACCTGGCCACGGTCATATTCCTCGCCCTGCACATGGGGCGGCCGCTGTTGCTCGAGGGCGAGGCCGGCGTCGGCAAGACCGAGATTGCCAAGGTACTGGCGGCAACGCTCGGCCGGGACCTGATTCGCCTGCAGTGTTTCGAAGGCCTGGACCTGGCGAGCGCCGCGTACGAGTGGAACTACCCGCAGCAGATGGTCGCAATCCGCCTTGCCGAGGCGGAGGGCAGCGGCTCGAAGATTAGCGACAGCCTGTATAGCGGCGATTTCCTGATCGAACGGCCGTTGCTGAAAGCACTGCAGCCACACGCGAGTGGCCCGCCGGTGTTGCTGATCGACGAGATCGATCGCGCGGATGAACCATTCGAGGCGTTCCTGCTGGAGCTACTGTCCGATTTCCAGCTGACGATTCCGGAGTTGGGTACCGTGTCGGCCGACGAGCCGCCCATCGTGGTCATTACCTCCAACCGGACCCGCGAGGTGCACGATGCGCTGCGGCGGCGATGCCTTTATCACTGGGTCGACTTCCCGACGCTGGAGTCGGAAATGAAGATCCTCGCACTCAAAGTGCCCGGCCTCGGCGAAGAACTTCGCGACAAACTCGTCACGTTTATTCACAAGCTTCGCGACGAGGACCTTTTCAAGCAGCCCGGCGTTGCCGAATCGATCGACTGGGCGCACGCGCTGACGCAGCTGGATGCCGTCACACTGACGCCGGATGTTGTCGACGACACATTGGGATCGCTGCTCAAGTACCAGGACGATATTGCCAGGATCCGGGGAAGCGAAGCCGCGAGATTGCTCGCGGAAATTCAGGCTGCCGCGTGAGGGAAACGAGCCGCATCGCCGACAACATCCTGCTGTTTTGCCGCACGCTGCGGCAGGCCGGATTGCCTGTTGGGCCCGGCCAGGTCATCGAGGCCAGCCAGGCGATTCTCAAGACCGGCATCGAACGCCGCGACGACTTCTACTTCGGATTACGGGCGGTGCTGGTCAAGGACCCCGGGCAGTCCCGCTTGTTCGACCAGGCGTTTCACGTCTATTTTCGCAACCCGCGATTGCTCGAACGCATGATGGGGCTGCTGCTGCCGACCCTCGTCACGGAGGAAGACGGTGGCGGGGGCGACGCGACCGTCCGTCGCCTGCTGGAAACCCTGGCGGGAGAAGAGGAACCTCGCGGAGATGAGGTCGTCATCGAAGTCGATCGCTCCGGCTCTTACTCACGAAGCGAGGTACTGAGGGACAAGGATTTCGAGCAGATGAGCCTCGAGGAACAGGCGGCGGCCAAAGTCCTCCTGAGGAACGGTCTCGACATGCTGCAGGAGATACCCACGCGGCGGTTTCGGCCGGACCGGCGCGGCCGGCGCTATGACCTGCGGCGTTCGATGCAATTGATGCTCAGGACCAACGGGCAGCTGGTCGAGGTCGCCAGGAAAACCCGGCGCTGCCGGCCACCGGCTCTGGTACTGATTGCGGATATCTCGGGTTCGATGAGTGGCTACTCGCGGATGTTTCTGCACTTTGCACATGCGCTGAGCTCGAGACAGCAACGCGTACACAGCTTCGTATTCGGCACCCGCCTTACCAATATCACGCGCTGGCTGGCGGAGCGGGACGTCGACCGGGCCCTGGCGCACGTTGCGTCGGAGGTTCGTGACTGGGATGGCGGTACGCGCATTGCCGATTGCCTGGAGCGCTTCAACATGGACTGGGGCCGGCGTGTGCTGTCCGGGCGCGCCGTCGTGATCGTGCTCAGTGACGGGCTGGAAAAAGATTCCAGGGCGCGCCTCGAAGTCCAGATGCAGCGGCTGCGACGCACGGCCGATCGCCTGATCTGGCTCAACCCGCTGCTCCGCTTCGACGACTTCGAACCGCTGGCGTCCGGGATCAAGGCCATGCTGCCGTACGTGGACCGGTTCCTGCCGGCGCACAACATCAACAGCCTGGTGGACCTCGGTGGCGTGTTGAGTACGGGCCCGTCCACTGCGAGGCGCCATGCAGCCTGAACACAAAGGCCGCTTTGGCCTGTTCGCAATCCCATGATCGAGCCCGACAGCCCATCGCCCTGGCCGAAGATCGACGATGCAATGGTCGCGTTCCTGCTCGACGCCCGTGACGGCTTCGAGGCCTCGCTGCTGCGGGACTGGGTGGAAACCCGCAAGCCACACGCCGGTTCGGGTTCACGGTATTCGTTTATCGAACTACCAAGGGGCCGCGCCGACGACTGGCTCGCAGCGCTGTCGGAAGAAGACGACGCTGTCTGGTTGCAGCCTTTGCGTATCGCTTGGCTGCCCGCACCGGACAGGCGCCACGACCGTCCTCTGCTGGACTTTTTTCACGGCCGCATCGCCGAACCCGGCAAAGCCCGGCGGCGGTGGCTCGCGAAGCACCGGCCCGAGAGGCTCGCCTGCATCGTCGGCGATGGTGCCTACCTCGAGGAATTGCGTGAGCGACAGGCCAAGGCCGCCGTCGAAGACGATGCATTTGCAGAGTTTGCCGCCAACCAGGCGCTCATTGCACTGGAGCGCTCGGAGCGCATTTTCCGTGGTGCGCGCTACAAAGTCCCGCGCATCCTGCCCGGTGAAGTTTTCGCCAATGCGGACTTTCGAAACCTGATCGCGAATGTTGCGCAGCAGCGCGACCGGCCCGTGGGGGACGTGCTCCAGCAGGCCGAACGCTACCTGCGGGAAATGGCGGCAACACAGACGCCGTTTACGCTCGAGATGATCAACACGCTGTATCGGTTCGCGTGCCGCAGCCACCACGATTCGACGATCGACGTGGACGAGTCGCAGCTGGAAAGAGTCGCAGAGACGATGGCCACGCGTCCGGTCATCTTCCTGATAAGTCACAAGTCGATGCTCGACACGATGGCGCTGTCGCTGGTGCTGTTCGGTGCAAATCTGCCGCTGCCGCTGACCTTCGGCGGCATCAACCTGAACACGCCGGGTCTCGGCGCCCTCGCCCGCCGCAGCGGCATCATCTTCCTGCGGCGCTCGTTCCAGGACAACGAGATCTACAAGTCTACGTTTCGCCGCTACATCGACTACCTGATCGAAAAACGCTTTTCGCTGCTCTGGGCACTGGAAGGAACCCGCTCACGCACCGGCAAGTTGCTGCCGCCGCGATTCGGTCTGTTCAATTACGTCTTCGAGTCGATACAGCGGACCCGGCTTTACGACGTGACGTTTATTCCCGTCAGCGTTGCCTACGACCAGATCACCGAGGTCGAGGACTACTCGATCGAGCAGCGCGGCCAGAGGAAGAAGCCGGAAGGGATCACATGGCCGCTCCGCTTCCTGCGGCGTGGTCGGTCGCGCGGCCAGATCCATTTGCGGTTCGGCGATGGGCTGACCGTCAGGGAACTGGTCGAGCCAGCCGAACTCGAGGCCGGCATCGACGATCAACAAAAGCAGACGCTCGTCGCGACGCTGGCATTCGAAGTTGCGGTGCGCATGAACGCCGCGACGCCGATCACGTCCACGGCGATAATCACGCTGATCCTGCTTGCCGGAGGCACCCGTGCACAGAGCGTGGCCGAGATCCAGGCGCTCGCCCGGGCCGGTGCCGCGCTGATCCGGCGCCGTCACCTGGAGATTGTCGGGCGCTCGAACTTTCAGGATGCGGATGCTGTAATCGCAACGCTCGCCGAACTCCACGAGACCGGCATCGTCAGTTACCTCGACGAAGGCACCGAGCGGCTCTATACGATCAGTCCGGACCAGCACCTCAATGCCGCCTACTACCGCAACACGGCGATTCACTATTTCATTCTCGACGCCTTTGTCGAGATCGCGCTGCTCGATGCGGCAGCCGACACTACGGACCCGTGCGAGGCTTTCTTCACACGCACGGACGAACTCAGGGAACTGTTCAAGTTCGAGTTCTACTTTCCGCGGCGCGCGGGATACCGGTCGGAAATCGAGAAGCGCGTGCGCGAGCGCTTCGGCGGCTGGGAAGACATCGTGCGACGAGACGAGGCCAGCCTGCGCGATTCACTGAACGACGTCCAGCTACTCGTTGCACACGGTGTACTGCGTTCCTTCGTCGACGCCTATCGCGTCGTCGCCAGTGTGCTCGAAAGTGCCGGCTCGGACGCCGTTGACGATGACGGCAGCTTCCTCACGAAATGCCTGAAGACGGGCAAACAGCAACTGCTGCAGGGGCGCGTGTTCTCGGCCGAGTCGATTTCGAAGTCGCTTTACCAGACCGGGCTACAGCTTGCGAGCTACAGAGGACTGCTTGCGGCCAACCGGGCACCGGAACGCCAGGAGTTCCACCAGGAATTTCGCCACATCACGAATCGGCTCGACGAGATTCTCGCGATTACGCTGGCCAAGGGCGAGGACGCGGAGTCCCAGTTCCGGGGACAGTGACTTTAAGTGCCAGGCGCCTCGCCTGGCACTTAAAGTCACTGTCCCCGAATTCCGTACATCTGGTCGGGTGTAAGAACCTCGGGAAAGCGCTCCCGCAACAGGCGCCGCGCCTCGTAACACAGGTGGCAGTGATCGGCGTAACCGTCTTCGTGGGACAGGCCGTAACGGCGCACGATCTCGGCGGGGCCGCCGGCGAGCAGAGGCCCAACAATCGGGTGCTCGTCGGCATCGTAGTCGCGCATGATCTCGGGCAGCGGGCGCTGTAACAGGTTGCCGATGGAAATGCCCTGGCAAACATGCAGGTTGCCGAATGGGTCGACGTGCACACGTTGGGGGGCGCGCAGGTCCTCCCAGGGACAACGATCGAACTGCTCCCAGGGCTTGGCTGCAACACGCGATGCGAGCTTTTCCGCAGCCCGGCCCCGGAACAGGACAGCGGACTCACCGGACGGCAGCTTGCCCGCAGAACCGGCGACGTCAGCAGCTTCGGGTGCGGCCACACTGATGAAGTCCACCGGTATACCGAGCTTGCGCGCCGCAGCGCGAGCGATATCGGGACAGGTCACGCCGTCCTCACAGCCGTGATAAGCATCGCTGCTGATGGATAGATCATCGATGTAGCCGACAAAAGGCTGTAACTGCTTCTCGGCCTCGGCCTCCGAAGTCGCCCAGTAGGCGTTGCTGACGATGCCGACCCTGAAGCCGGACTCCCGGGCGAGGCGCACGCCGGCAACGAGTGTGTCGTAATAAAGAAATGCCTCCCCGCCCTCGAAGTAGATCCACTCGATGGTGCCCAGCGCCCTGGCCTGCTCGAGAATGCGCTCGATGGTGTCCAGTGTCATCGTGCCGGTCTGCGACGGCCCGCCCCAGACGAAACAATGTTCACACTCGTAGTTGCACTCGTACGTCAGTAACAGGTGCAAGCCGGAGAGACGCCGGGCACGGGGGGCTTTCCTGGATTCCGTCATAACCGCAATTCTAGCTTAATTGCTGATTTACGCATGGCCTCTACTACTCACAGCGACTCCATGCCCTCTGCGCCGGAAAGCAACCGTTTGCGAATCGCCGTTGTTTGGCGGAAATTCGCCGAGTGACCAATTTCGATAATGCGCACCGACCAGTTACCGGGGCGTCCAGTACTCTTGTTGCAGGCCATCGATATCGGGCACGAGGTCTATGGAACTACGACGCGGCACCGTGCAAAACCGGAATGACAAGTCGGGCTCGCTCCGGCCCGAACGAGTACTACGCGCAGACCTGGTTACTGTATCTGAATAGTCACCAGGAACGAGATGATATTGTTTATCTGTTCAGGCGACAGCCGCCCCGCTGAACTCTCGAATTCCTCATCATGTCCAAAGACGGGGGCGTTATAAAATGCCGGCATTTCGCTCATTACATGAGTACTGATGACCTCATCGTCCCGACCCCAGATCTTGGCAAACGTCGCGGACGTGGGGAACGTCCCACCGTTTCTCTCGCTTATCCGGGTAAGGTCTGCTGGTTGCTGCTTCAGACTCGCCGCCAGCACACCGTCGCCAGTTCCCGACGACCCGTGGCATACCACGCACTTGTCATCGAACTGCTGTCGACCGGCCTCAATCGCATCCGTTTGCTGGGCCAGCGCAGCATGTACGGGCACCATAAACAGGGCCACGAGCCCCGTCCTGGCAACGACTACTCCAACCCTTCGCCACAGCTCTACGCCGCGCATTTTGAGTTCAATCGGCAGGTTCCTGGTCATTAATATTCTCCCCATGAACGATCGCCGCCGGCGATCCTCAACACAGAGATGTTGCGGCTGACATCCAGAGGACGGCGGGAACCGATTCAATGCGCCACCGACTTCGATTAAATTTGTTTTTGTCGGTGGACCCTGAACCTGTATGCAATGACAGAAATAACCTGTCAATGAGGAAAAATACTTAGTGGTGCGGTTTGCTCTGGTCGTGATATTGCGTTACGTAATAGAGGCAAGTAATGCAGTATCAACAATAAAGACCAAGAAGAAATCATGAATAAATCTAATAAGAAACCGGACAAGGTCGTATCGATTCCTGTGCTCCTGTTGATAGCCTCATTGATAATGCCAGCGCAGATACTCGCGCAGGACGAACGGGCCGACGATCCAACATTTCAGGATACTCATGCGCTAATCGAAGAATTAATCCTGGACAAACAGATTCTTCAAAATCACTGGCACAAAATGGATTTCCCCCAGTACAACCATTTTGACGATGCTGTTTGGTCCATTGACATGTACTCAGGTGACGAGTGTGAGATTACATATCGCCGAAAATTTGAGATATCACATAAATCTCAAGCTAGTGTGAAGCCAATTTATGGCGACAAACCGGCAACAATTATTGGCTACAAAATGGCGAAGTTCGATTTGACGCAAATCACGGCCATAGAGATTCACGATTACGGTGACAGCAGGGGTTCTATCCCATCCGTGGGTATAAGGCTTGTCGGTCCCACGGCTGAGTGGCAGAAGATTGATAAGAAACCTGGCAAAGCCGACCTGTCCAAGGACCCGGTTATGAAACAGGAAAATGCAATCAGCGTAGCTGCGAAGGATTCGGAAAGAATTCTGGAAGCGTTCCAGCATTTGAAGTCGCTTTGTCAGACCGTAGATGACGATCAATCCTGATCTGTAAGGTACCGCATATTCAATGAAGCTCTTGCCGGAGGTGCACCTTCGGGGCGAGCCCTTTAGGTGGGCATCGTCGTACCAGAATGTGGGGCACAGTGACTTTTGTTGCCAGGCACCAAAAGTCACTGTGCCTTGCTCAATCGGAGAGCGGCCCCGGTCGATACGATCATCTCAAGGCCCCAATCCCCATACCATCAGGAATACGCTCAGGCTCACGGCGGACAGGCCGATAATTACAAACCCCACGAG
>Ga0224513_10000908_pt1 | contig 11871 bp, 14 predicted proteins | sample SF_May12_sed_USG_5_FD_169109 | JGI IMG/M metagenome (GOLD analysis project Ga0224513, IMG submission 169109) | Sediment microbial communities from San Francisco Bay, California, United States - SF_May12_sed_USGS_21 | ecosystem: Environmental > Aquatic > Marine > Sediment | place: USA... | reverse complement strand
CAAACATTTGAATTGATAGTAGATGGGAAGCCAAATGGATGGTCATTTACTTACAAACGCAAAATGGATGAACGTATGAAGTGCATTATTAATAAAGACGGGCGACCTATGAGTTGGAGCACAGAAAAACTTGCAAGGGAAGGCGCGAAAACTTGGATAAAATTGAACCATGAAAAACCAAAAAGGTAATATTGACCAAATGGACATTCCAGACGAATGGAAAAAAAAGATGGTGTGAAGCCGAAATATGTGCATGCTTGGGCTGTATTAATAGAACTCCAAAGGCTAAAAAACAACAAAAAATAGTTCTAGGAAGAACCTTAACGAAACAAGAGTGGATAGAGTGGAAACAATAAAAATAAAAACTCATCATTGGGGTGGGGAGTAATATGCCCGTCTTATAATTGAGACGCACTAAAGCCTTTTCGGAAACGATTGGGCTTTTTTCGTATATTTACAACATGGCTATAGGAGAAAATCTTACTAAAAAACAAAAAATATTCTGTCATGAATACGTTATTGATTGGAACGCAACAAGGGCAGCAAAAGAGGCGGGGTATAGTGAAAAAACAGCCTATTCAATAGGACATGAGAACTTGAGCAAACCTGAAATACAAGCCTATATCGAGCATATACAGGAAGATTTAGCAAAACTTGCAGGTGTTAGTGCGCTTAGAAATATCATTGAATTAAAAAATATTGCCTATTCTACAGTAGCAGATTTCAAAGATGGATGGATGTCTTTAAAAGACTTTGATTCTCTTGACGAAACGCAAAAATCTGCTCTGTGTGAAATACAATACACTACAAAAACAACTCCACAAGGAGATGAATCGTATGTAAAATTTAAACTTCATGATAAGCAAAGAGCTATAGAGATCATGAATAAAATGCTAGGCTTTAACGCTCCAGATAAAGTAGACATCAAAGACGACAGAAAATTAACTGAACAAGAACGTTTATCTGAAATTGCTGCTTTAAAGGAAAAGTTAAAAGATTAAATTTATGGCACTTACTGATGCCGAAATAATCCGACTAAAGAAACTTCTTCATGAACAAGAGGTTCACGAGAAATTTAAGGCGTTAAAATTCCCAGAAGACGACAATTCTACAATAAACTATCGCTTTTTACACGAGGCTATACATTCTCAAAAATGGGGCGTAAACGACAAGGGCGTGCCAGTTTTAGAGTCAGGTTATGCCGGAGTAGTTTTAGAAGGTTCAAGTCGATCATCAAAGACCTGGGGAGGTATAGACATAATCATACACTTATCCACGCAAGTACATAAGAATGATGGATGTACCATAAATATCTACCGAGAGACATACAACGAATTCAAAACGACTTTATACGAAGATTTCAAACGTCGATTACCGGACTTTGATTTACCAAATAAATTTGAAGATGCTCAAGAGGTTAAATCATTCAAAATAGGAAAATCAACTATAAACCTTTTAGGAGACGGAAAGCATGGTGGAGGGTGTGACTACGCTTTCTTTAATGAGGCCATGATGATCAGAAAAGAAGTGTTTGATCAAGTTGAAATGCGTTGCCGTAGGTTCTGGTGGATGGACTACAACCCATCATTTACTAGCCATTGGGTATTTGATAACGTGCTAATGAGGTTAGATGTTGGTTTTCTACGCACAACATTTTTACAGAATCCATTTATTTCTTCAGGAGAGTTAAACAAGATACTTAGTTACGAGCCATGGGAGACTGGAAGCTATGAGATAGTGGATAATTTAATAATGTACAATGGACATGAAGTAACTGAAACGAATCAACCGCCGCCTAATATAAAAAATGTAAACGCTGGAACTGCTGACGTTTTCATGTGGAAGGTATACGGACTAGGGCTTAGAGGGGCTATGAAAGGTGTTATATATTCCAATGTAACTTGGATAGATGAGTTTCCAACAGATTTATCATTCACCTATGGATTGGATTTTGGTTTTACGGTTGACCCTTCAGCCCTTGTTAGGTATACAAGATGGGGCAACAACATTTACTGTGAACTATTATGGTACTCTCCTACTGAGACAGCAAAAGATATGGATGAAGCTCTTTTAGCCTGTAATGTATCCGACTTAATACCAATAACAGCAGACAGTGCGGACAAGTACGTGAGTGAAAGAAAAGGGGTGGTTCAAATGGTCAGAGAATTGTTTGATATGGGATGGGAAATATCAAAAGTATCCAAAACAAAAGGTGTAACATATTGGATTAATGATACAAAACACTATAAGATACACATTGTTAAACCTAAGAACCCTTTAACATACAGAGCGGTCAAAAAAGAGCAGGAAAACTATAAATGGAAAGAAGTTAATGGAATAGCAATCAATCAACCCATTGATAAACACGATCATTTTTGGAACGCTATGAGGTATGCTCACATGGGATGGGAAATAGATAACCTGCAAGTGTCAGTTGAGTAACACAATTAACCAAAAACAATTATTAACCAAAAAATGTATATATTTGTTTCTAAATGTTAAGATTTTAAATGTCACGAGACTTTGTAGAGAAGCGTATTGGTGCGGCAGACTTACAGTTAGCCAGAAAGCAACAGAAAGATATTGCGTATTTTACTCGCGGAGAAATTCAAGAGGACGTAAACGAATCCTACATCGAACAATGGGCAAGCCGAAACAATCAAACTAATGACAGCTTCCTTAATTGGGTAAAAACAATACTCAAAACGGACAATTTCTTAACTTTTTATAAATACTTCAGGAACCCGTCACCATCTAGTGAACTAATTAATGACAGGATTGAACCACAATTGCACCGTGTTTTTTACTCTGATGATTCCTACTTCAAATATGTTATTAATGGTGATACAGTAGAAACACCAGAAAACCTCAATACTGAAGAGTTTGATTCCATGATATTTGAATCTCTTCTTTTCACTCACAATGATGTAGTTTTCGAGGATTTACGGGACATAAACACACCTTTTAGATCAAAAGTATCTATTAACGATATTGTGGCTCTTGAATCGGTTAATTCAATAATAAAACGAATAGCATTCAAGTCTTCAATTGCTATTACTGGAGAAGACGGGAACATAAGGTCAAAAGAAGGGTTTCTATATGCAGATGAAAATGACTACATTTTTTATGATGAAAAGTATGAGCCTATAATTGTAGAGCCTCACGACTTAGGGGAGTGTCCTGCTGATTATATCGCGAATAAACCTTTCTCGGATAAAGATATTGTTAGAAAATCAATCTTTTCACACGTAAAGCCAGACCTTGAAGAGTTTTGTTTTTTACGCACACTTCAAAGGATGGCTGATGCTAACGGCACAATCCCAATTGTTACAAAGCTAGGCGTAAAGGAAAAGAGTAAATCTAATGAGGATCGAAAGGGATCAACAAGCAATGAGCCTAATCTATCTAATTTAGTCGCGGGTCAATCTGCTGGTGTTAAGTCAGAAATAAGCAATAAGGGAGACTCAATACTACAACCAGGAAGCACATATACCGTACCAATGATCAAGAAGGATGATGGTACCTTGGACATGGACGCCGTTAAAAACTTCTTAAACTTCTTCTACATGCCAACTGAGGCATTGGAGTTTCTAGCTAAAAGAATTGACACGTTATCACATAAGATAATCATTTCTATTCTTGGAGAGATGAACCAGAACATGCAGCGAAAGAATGAACTTGACGTTAGGAGTGGGTTCGTTTCTTCTGAAGATAAATTACGCATGTACTCTTCTCAAATGAGTAGAATCAGAGAGCGGTCCGACTTCAAAATGTTGGCACTAGAGTTCGGTCGAGAAAGGGTTTCTAATGAGGCGTTTTTTGGTTCTGACTTCTTTCTTGAATCGCAAAATGATTTGTATGTCTTATTTAAAGATGCTCCAAACGCGATTGAAAGAAAAAATATCATTTTACGTTTGGCTAGAAATAGAAATAAATTCAACAAAGACAGATCTAAAAAGGAGGTTATAAGTTATCATATATTACCTTTTGTATCAGATAAAGATTTTGAAACAGCAAAAGAAGCCAATCAAGTTTCTGAACGAAATTTCCAGCTACAGACTAGGTTCAATTATTGGATCGGACTGTTTGAAGCAGAGTATGGTGACATGTTGACGTTCTGGGAGTCTTTAAACGGCACCCAGAGTGAGAAAATAATGCTTATTAACCGATTGTTAACCGATATAATAAATCGTGAGACACAAGACTTAAATATGATCCAATCTGACGGGTCGCAAAATCAAAATAATGAGTAATAAAAAAGAGCAGTACACAGTTAAATTACAGGTTTTTCGAGGTCAAAAACTAAAAAAGGAGGATGGAACAATGGCTACGGAAAATCAATCTGTATCATTACAGTATGGAACTTTGGAGTGGAAAAACTACCTTATCAATGCGCCTAGAAATTTCGGAGTAGTTGAAGTAGTTGACGTTCATACAGCTAAAGATGTATACGAAGATGTTGAGATTAAAGGTAAAGCAACCAAGATTCGAAACATTGAATACACTAAGGTTGATGCTCCAGAATTCATTATAAATGAGGTTAAGGAAGCGTTTAAGCCTAAATCGTCAAAGTCTGCTGAAACTGATGACCAGAAACGAATTAAAGAACTAGAAGCTCGTTTGCTTGCATTAGAATCTGGGGCAACAAGTACCGATAAAAAGGCAGTAAATACTGAACTTGAAGTTGCTAAGAGCGAATACATTGAATTGTTTGGAAAAAAACCTCACCATTCTAAAAGTTTAGAGATAATCAAAACAGAAATAGAAAACAAAAAGAAAGAAAATGGAGGGGCTTAAGATTGATGAATTAAAAGAAGGGACAATTTATAAATGTCTGTTATCTTATAAGCCAACACTTGTTATATTTCAGGCGGGATATTTACAAAGTGGAGAAGGTGAAGACGAAACTCAAGAAGAGGTAATAAAAAAACTAGGCAAAATTGCTGTTGTTCTTGACAACGGAGACGTTAAATACTTTGTGAATGAATTGTATGACGGCCAATTGATTGAACAATAATTAACAATACAAACAAAACATAAAAGACTATGGATTTTGAATTGCAAGAGGATTTCGTGAAAGAACACGGATTTAACGAAGATCAAACAAGCGCACTAAAAGCGCACGTTTCATCACACATTGCTGAGTTACAACAGCAGTGGGATGGTAAAGCAAACGAAAACGCAGAAGGTATTTTAAATGGTGCTTTATCACTAATAGCTAAACAGACGGGTGTAAACCGGAACGATGGCGAGAAAGCTGGCGAATATATACCAAGAGCTTGGGAGAATTTTTCTCAGGATAAGACACAAGAAATTGACCGTTTAAAGTCAGAATACAATCAAAAACTACAAGACTTTAACGGCGATACTGCAAGTAAAGCTGAGTTAGAAAAGGCTAGATTAGAGCTTGATGAAGCTAAACAGAAGTATGCAGATTATGACTCTTTAAAGGAGACAGCGGAGAAGTATAACCCGTTAGCCGAAAAGTACGAACAAATGAACGTTGAGGTGTGTTTTTCTAATGTTAAGCCATCCTTCCCTGACACCGTTAACCAATACGAGGCTAATTTTAAGTGGAATGAATTTAAAAATGAGATTCAGCAAAACTATAACATCAAACTTGTAGATGGTGTTGCAAAGGCTATTGATAAGGAAAATGAATATAAAGTATTTGACCTTAAAGACCTTGTTAGTAAAAATGATGAAATTTTAGAACTATCAAAAGGAAGGCAGCAGTCAGGTATTAACCATAGACAAGGAGAAACCGTAAAAATAGAAGGCGTACCATTTGATGTGCCAAAAGATGCTGACTCAAAAACAAGAACTAAATTAATTCAGGAACATTTAGCTAAAGAAGGAATTAGCACAATGCACAAGGACTACTCTGCTAAGTTCGCTGAATTGAATCAAAAAATACTTACACAAAAGACTGTGTAACGAATAACAAACAAAAATCAATGGCAAAGGACTGCCAAATTATTAACTTTTAAATTTTTAACAAAATGGCTTTTTTAGATGCTACATTGTTGAATGACTACCAAGCAAGAGCAGCCCTGAACGAGAAGCGTTTCGTTCCTCACGGGGTCATTGATCTGGTAAAAGATTCAACACCACTCGTTAAATTCATTCCTTCAGACGCTAAAGAAAGATTAAAAACAGTGTCAGGAATGCGTAACGTAGACATTCCCGTAATTAAAGACCAACAGGTGCAGGTAGTAACCACACCAGGGTTTAATTTTATTCCAGACAACCTAACGGAGTCTGACAAGTACAACTTCACCGTGTACGATGTGTTTAGTGGCTTTCGTCATTATCCTGCGCACTATGAGAACAACATGGTTGGAGCCATGGAGGACTTTGAGGCTAAAATGGATAATGTACTAAACGAAATGGCTAATACAATTGAAGGTATAGCACTTTCCGTGATGGACACTAGACGAACTCAACTATTAGACTATGAGACTCAAATCTCTCAAGGTTCACTAGGAGGTACTTATACTTTTGATGGGGTAGGAGATACTTTAAACGTAAACAAAGCGGCTCAACAAGAGACTATCTTCAGTGATCTTTCTGAATTGATGAGCGCTAACCAGTTGCCGGGTCCGTATTCAATTGTAACTTCTCCTGCGGGATTAGCCGTACAGAAGAAAGAGGCATTGTTATATGGGTCAAGTAATGACAAAAATATCGCAGCGCTTGGGATGATTCCGGCATCTGATATGCACACCTCCCATAACATTTCACCGAATACAGATGTGTTTACTGGATACTGGGTACGTAAAGGTGATATCGGTATTTACGAAAATCATCCGTACGATTTCCGAACTAATACTACGGTTAACGGTAAAACTTGGTCTGTAACAGATGTAGAAATGCCAATGGTACGAATGCGTTTGAATGTTTATACTAATCAATTTGCAACAAATGCAGAATCTTTAGTTCAAACAGGCACGGACAGTAACCTAACCATGACAAAAGGTGAGGAAATTGCAATGTGGGCACGTTTTTACGTTGTGTATTCTTATAACTCTGACTTGACAACACGTCCGCAGGGTATTGTTAAACTTCGAGGTCTTACCTCTTAAAATTGATTTAAAATGAAATCACACGAAGTAATTCTAAAGACAGGCAAACGAAATCAAGTTGCGGAATCTGAAATGATCGGAATAAAAGGAGAGCTTTCTTCTGCTGTTGCCGATACTGAGATTGTAACTACATCTATTGAATATAAAACAGGGTTGGTCATTGTGGAAGATTCCACTAATAATGATTCGGCTTTGTTTAATGTATACAACGATGGAGGCACGGGTACGTCTGCAAAGGTTAGCGGTGGAACTGTTTTTACTGCAACCAAAGACACTGCTGCATCAATTAATGTGTTTTATGACGCAACGGCCGAAGCAATCCAAATTCAGAACTTGACTGGTGGGGCTATTGACTTAACAGCAAAAGCGTTGGTATAATGATTTTGACATTCGCAGAAGACTTTTCTACGGACATCGTTTTAGATGGACAACTAACTGCGCTACCTGATAGCGGCATGTACCTCAATAGCGGGGTGCATCCGTCTATCACGGTTGAGAATCTTATCAGTTTTCTACCAGACTTAGATATTTTGTTTGATGATTGGGATAACTCAATCACATACGGGAAATGGGATACTGGGAAAAAAAGGATAGATATTGTAACTTACAATGGCGATCTATATCAGTCATTAAGTGACGGGAATCAAGGTAATCAACCGGATGTTAGTTCAGAAGATTGGCTATTGACGAGCCGTGAGAGTTTGCGAATCAAATCATTTTATCATAAGTCTAAAGACAATGCGATTGCAAGTATAAATTTAACAAAACGACTTGTAGATAGTCAATACTTATACAATCTCGTAGAGTTAAATGAAAACCCAACAACAACAGCGCTACCAAATGATTACTGCGGGTGGGTGTTTGAACCGAGAGGATCAGACTACGTTAAAATCCGTATTAATCAGGTCGCGTTACAAGCTAAGACGGCAACGCCTCAGAGCTTGTACGTGATTAACCAAGGACGTTTAGTTACGACTTTAACATTAAACCCTAACTCGGAAGGGAGACTCGAATTTGAAGATTTGGGTTATGAATTCTACGGCAAAGGTAAATGGCGATTCGTTATTGAATCGCAAGAAGTATTAACTAATGGCTCTTACGTAGATCCTTTGTTGTTTGATGGGTTCGTTTCATATACAACTGTCGGTATAGGTGGCACACCTCAAGAAGCTACATATTCGGATGGGTTCAGCAACAATGGTTTAAATTTTAACATTTCTGTTTCATTTGATTCTACTGTATACCTCAATAACAACCTAAAAGATATTGCGAACTATGTTCGCGCATCATGGGAGCTAGACGTTTTGAGTTTGTTTCTATCAAATTCATACAATCAGAGTAGTAGACAGCAAAGAGTCCAATTTGACAGACAGAGCCTTATAGCTGAAACAAAAGATACTAAAAGCGCATCCACCTATATGAAATGGAAAAAGGAGAGAGACCGAGTTATAAAACAACTATCAAAGACCTTTGACCGTGAAATAGATGATAATGAATACGAAATAGAATCAAGTTCATTCTAAAGAAATGGGAATAATTACTAGAAATAATCCAGTTGGTATTGATGCGAAAATAGCCGCTCATCAAAGTTCTATGTTTACGCAGTTGAACTTGAGCGGATTCGCAAAGAATATTGACTGGGACTCTTACGATAGAGTCTACGGCAACCCAACTGAAGACGGGCGTATTATTCCTGAACACTTTACAGGGGGTAAGAAATATAAAGACGTATTATTTAATAGTAAACGACTTATGACTTCTTTCTACTGGCTTGATGACGATATGCCAATTGATCCATCTAGTGGATTAATAAAGGCTAATGTTTCTATGATTGTTCAAGCTCAGATAGGCAAAATGTATAGCGACGACACGCAACGGTATGATGAAAACTTAAGGATGGTGTTTGCAGAAAACTCTAAAAACTTTTACGGTTATGATTCTTTTAGATTAAACTCTATCAAAAAAGGAATAGACACAGTATACAAAGAGTTTTATAGAGATGAAATCACAACAACTGACATGAGCGACTATCATGTATTTAGACTTGACTACACGGTTGCGTACGAACCGAGAAATTGTGCGAATTAAATTACAAACAAATAAAATTAAATAAAATGGCAAATGAAATTTGTACATGTCTAGGAGAGGGTGGGAACACTGCTTGGACATCTTGTCAATCCCTATTCGGAGAAGCTAACGGATTCGCTTTTGGGCGCGGTGTAGCTAACGATGGGACTCGACGAGGATACGACATCACTGGAACTGCTGTACTTACAGCATTTAAAGATGATTTTTACAACACCGATCATTCGGAGCGACTTTTCCCTGCTTCTGGGTTGACTAGTGTCACTTCTCCAAACGAGGGTACACAATACGACACAGGATCAGCAGGGGAAAAAGACTTCTTGCGTGAAGGTATTCGCGGATTCTCTGGAGAGAAAAGAAATGCTGGTCCAGTTTGGGCAAGCAAAGTTAATTCTCATCGTTGTAAAGACAATGTTGCTTTTGTTGCAACTGAAAAAGGAATGGTTGGTATTCGTGTATTGAACACAGAAGACAATACTGCGAATTGGTATGGTATTCCTATCCGTGCACTAGATGCGAACTGGATGCAAAAAGACCCTTCATCTACAATTGAGAAAGTAATGGTTACATTCGATTATGACCGTAGAGTTAATATCGGTGAATTCTGGACTGTTACATGGGAGGAATTGGGAATGACTCCAGAAGACTTTGTTTACGAAGGACTTCTTGATGTTAATTGGTCACTTGTGACGGCTCCTACTGCCTCTGTAGGTGTTACCACTGTAGAATACGCATTAACTACTGATTACGGGTCTGGACTAGGTGTAGGACAGAACGTTAACGGTAAGATTGTTGCGGACTTCTCTTTTATCAACACAACGACAGGATTAGCCGTAGCAGGATTGGGAGTTAATGAAGTGGACGGTGTTAAGTATACATTTACTTACACTCAGGAAACCCCGGGGGAGACAATCAAACCTTCAATGGCAACTTCATCTACTAACAAATTCGAAGGTTCCGCGACACCTTATGCAGAACCAGCATAAAAACAGTTGAATTATGAAAATAGGTAATCAATCTTTCTCGGATGATTTAATCGAAATCCTAAAGGGTAAGACGGAGGCAGAGATATTAGAACTTCGCCCACATCTTCACCCTAAAATTGTAAAGGAATTCGTTAAAGAGTTTCCGGCAAAGAAGAAAACAGAGAGCAAGAAAAAGACTAGTACCGATAAGGAATAGTTTTGACTGCTTAAAAAATGAAGCCCTACCCAATATTGTTAGGGTAGGGCTTTTTTATTCATAGGTGTATGTTTGATTTCTGGGACACTCCTGCCGGGGCCATAGCAAAACGAAGAGCGTTATTAAGCGAAGGGAAGGTCTGGATAGATACTTTTAGGAATGATACTCAATTTAGAAAATGGGTTCTTGATTTAATTCGTCAAGATCAATTATTTGAAAAGGGAATTGATTCAGAAGGTGATGTTATAGGGTTTTATTCGTTTTCAACGGCACAATCTAATCCTTCTAAAAGATTTAATACACACTATACATTAAAAGATACAGGACGTTTATATGCGTCTATGTTTCTGGTTGTAACCGCTGATTATTTTGAGGTCAGGTGGGATGATGAAAAAATAAGGGACCAAGAATGGTGGTCTGATAAAATACTAGGTTTTACAGATGAGAGTATTGAAAAAATTTCTAAAGCGTACACAGAAAGACTCCTCGAATATGCAGAACGCTTACTATTTGAAGATATCTGAATGTCCTTTAATAGCTTGGGAAAAGAGATACAAAGAAGGTAATTCGGCTATTCGCATGCCTGATGTAAATTTCAATTATACCGAAGAAACAGACTATGACGCTTGGGATTTATTATACATCGACTGGGAAGAGAACGTAAAACTAGATTCAAGTTTCGTTCAGTACAAAAAAGACTTGCGTAGGTACTTGGATTTAATGATTAAATACAGAGAAAGTAAGCGCATTAGAAATGGAGTTGAGGTGCATGATAATTCCATTCTAAATGATATTCAAATAATGGAGGCAATAGTACTTAAATACGAGAAGAATTTAGGGCAGCCCGTTACGATTAATAAAATGGTTCAAAAACTATCAAGGTTGGAGGGCAGGCAAATAAAGAAGATTGATTTAACTGTTCAGGATTATTTCGATTTAATAGAACTAAACACTAAATAGCTCCCGAAATGGCTAAAATTACAAAAGAAGAGCTACAACAGCCGTTATTTGACACTTGGCGCAAAAGCCTTGACGATACGGGTAAGTCGATTGATTCAACCAATTCTAAAATGGATCAATTGGCGAAAACGTATAAAGAACTAATAAACCTAAATGAAAAGGGTCAAAAGTCTATTGATGCTATGATGAAGTCTCGAAAGGGACTTGAAGAGGTTACACGAAAAACAACAGAAACAGACAAGGCATCTATTCAATTAAAGAAAGAGCAGGACAGGGTTCAGACAAAGCTACAGCAAACTATTTCCGGTGAACGTGACACTATTATAACCATGCAGGCCGCCCTTGCTAAAGAAACGGGAGAGAGAAGAAAAAACGCGAAGGAATCTCTAAATCAACTCAATGCATATCAAAAACTACAAAAGGAAACTAAGGAAGCTAGAGAAGAGACACGTAAACTAGCCGCTCAATTCGGCGTGAACGACAAGCGTACTATTGCCGCTCGCAAAGCCTACGAGAAACTAGATACCCGACTACAGCATGTAAATAAAACCACTGCAAA
>Ga0224513_10000907_pt1 | contig 11884 bp, 16 predicted proteins | sample SF_May12_sed_USG_5_FD_169109 | JGI IMG/M metagenome (GOLD analysis project Ga0224513, IMG submission 169109) | Sediment microbial communities from San Francisco Bay, California, United States - SF_May12_sed_USGS_21 | ecosystem: Environmental > Aquatic > Marine > Sediment | place: USA... | reverse complement strand
TCATAGCAGGAGTAATTGCGATAGGAGCAGGTCTGCTTTTTGCATATTTGATGTTCTATACCGCACCAGCAGAAGAAAAGGAACTAGTCAAGATAATTGCAGTTACAGATGACGGGTGTGTTGCTGAGACCATGGATGGTTATGCAGTAAACATTGGTGATTGCAATGCCAAACCAGGCCAGTATGTTGACGCTCTAGTTGATCAAAAGACAAAAGAACGTGCAGCCTTGATGAATCCAACAAATTAATTTTTAATTATTTTTTCTTTTTTCAAATTTTGAATTAGAAATTATGTTCATAATCATAGTGAAGATTACTAAGTAATATCATTAGTAAAAAGATAGAAAAATAATTGAGAAAAAGAAATAATCCTACTTTCTCAATTTCAATGCCATTTTAGCTGCTATTGCCCAAGAGAAGACGGTAAATCCGATTGGAAATACTCCACTTGTTAATATTTGCGGTACTTGTTCTAGAGCCATGCTTCCTGAGGAATACATTGCTGCAACTACTGGCAAGGCTGCCAGTGATATTACTCCGAGTTTTGTTTTTGCGTTCTCAGAGACTTTTTGTTGTATGTTGAATGTGCTCATCTTAATCATATAGTATGATGTGTGAATAGTACTTAGAATGGACCTAACTTTTTTGTGATTTTTTATTCAGAAAATGAATTGGATTATTCAGGGAATGGTTCAGTTTCTGAACTCTTGTGCCTAATTTTGCTATTGAGAAAATATCTCCGTTGTAAAAATCAAAACAGTTTTTCCAGGTTTATTGAATTTTTAAAAAATATCTGACTTTTTACAATATCAATGATCATAAGAATTCTGAAGATTATTCTCCAACAAACTCCCCCCATTGACGTCCAAGTTTCTCAATTATTCTAAATGCCAATCGATCTATGTTGACATGAGATTCAGCTACAACCATGACTACCTGGTCATAAATTGGAAAACTCATTATTACTACGTGTTCTCTTCTTGATGCTGAATATTTTACATGTCCTAATTCCCTATCTTGTTTTTTTCTTTTTGCCACTCGTGATGCCAATTCTTTACAGATTGTTTGGAATTTTTCTTCTGACAGTCTCGGGATCATTTTTTGTTTAAAGCCACCTGCCAAAACATTGCCAGATTCATCCAACAATCCGGCAAATCTTATTTCAGATTCTTCCAATATTTTTTGACATTTATGTTCATAATCATTTACGTCTATTTTTTTTTTAATCATCAACGTATCATTCGAAATGTGTATTTAACAATGTTTGATTTCCTGTAGAAATATTTTTAATTATCAAATACATTAACGTGATGAACACATGCCTTATGGTACAAGTCTATCAAAAACAGGATCTTTTTCGGATAACTGTTAATTTCTAGTACGATTATTATAAAAATTTACTATCAACAGTTTCCATCATGCCTTTTTTTATGTCTAATCATTCTGATTATTATCTTTCAGTAAAACCTTCACATTCTGTTGAATTTTTATCTTCTGTGCCTTCTTCTATGCAATCCATGCAGGCAGATACACCATTTTTTCTTCCAGTAACATGGTTGGATTCTTCATGTCCACAGACGCATATTTTATCCTCCATTTTGTTGATTTTTGGATTTTGTTATTTAAATTTAGAATTTCTTCTTTTCTTTACATTTCTTCAGTTCCTTTTCAAGTAGCGAAACGTATCACAAGAAGAGGCAACACTCACGTCCATAATTAAATTTAAAAATTATTCATTATGTATTAAGAAAAAAGAGATTAGACACATTTCTTAATTGAATCATAAGTAAATTCTTACAATGAACTCTAGGGTGTTAACCTATCAACATCTCTTGGATAAAATGTTGTATCTCGAATGTTGTCTGTACCTGTAAGTACCATAATCAATCGTTCAAGACCAATCCCACAACCAGCGTGAGGTGGAACACCGTAATCAAATGCTCCAAGATGATATTCAAAGGAATCTGTTTTCATTCCTTTATTTTTCATACGCTCAGCTAACTCTTCACGTTTTTCAATTCTTGTACTACCTGATGATAACTCTAAATCACCAAACATTAAATCAAAAGATTCAGAAACTTTAGGATTTGATTTGCTATCCTTTACGTAAAATGGTTTTGGTGCAAGTGGCCAATCTTTTATGAAATAAAACCCATCAAGACCTATTTTTTTAAGATTAGACGGATATAGATCATCACCCCACTCGGTTTTTGCTCCTACTTTTTGCATCTTATCAATTAACTCATCGTAAGAATATTGTGGGATTGTTTCAGGTACAGATAAGGAAGGAAATTCTGCATCAGGATTATCTTTTACATAACCGTTAACAGTTTGAATGGCAACTTTGATAATTTCTTCAATTCTACTCATCACATCATTGTAATCAACAAACGCTTCCTCCAAATCAATAGATATTGCTTCAGCTAAATGACGATTGGTTCTAGAGGGTTCTGCTCTAAAAATAGGAGCAATCTCAAACACTTTTTCAAAACTCATTGTCAATTGCTCTTTATACAATTGTGGGCTCTGCGCCAAAAATGCTTCTTTGTTGTAATAAAATATTGGGAATAATGCAGCGCCCCCTTCAGTAGCTGTTGCAATCATTTTAGGAGTATTAATTTCAACAAAATTTTGACTGACAAAATAATCCCTGATTGATTTTAAAACCAAACTCCTAGTTTTGAAAACATGCTGAAGAACATTACGTCTAAGATCAATTGGTCTTACCTCTAGTCTAGTATCAATATTTTTCACAGTTTTTGCAGTTGGCTCAAAAGGAGGAATTTTTTCAACATCTGAAAATACTCTTAATTCTGTCGGAATTATCTCAAATCCACTTGGTGCTTTTTCAGAGGATTTTACATTCCCAGTAATAGAAATCGAAGAATGAGATTTCAATGTAGATATTTTCTCACGAATTTCATCAGGACAATCTCCTTTTTTTGCTACGACTGAAATATCACCATTTTTGTCACGAATTGTAGCAAAACTGATATTTCCATGTCCACGTACTGTCAAAACCCAACCCATTACAGTTACTTGAGTTCCATCCATAGAGGAGTTTATTTCATCAGAATAATGCGATCTGCGTAAAGAGCCTAATTCAGTTTCTATCATAATTTACTTTATTCTAAATCTCGGGTGTTATTATTTTTTACACAAAATAATGGATTATTATCTTAATTTTCATAATGCTTATAGCCAACAAAAATCGCACATCAAAATAAGATGAATATTCTAATTGGACTCGTAATTGCAATGTTTATCATTGTTGGTGGGTATGTAGGATATCATGCATCACAACAAATAATGGTAGATGAGGTGGAAGGCCACGATATCATAGTAGAGTTAGAAATCCTTAATGAAAATACAGAGTCAATTGAAACTCTCCAATACCATGAAATTAGAAAATCAATCATCTGGCAATCATAAGCCGGATTTATATTAAATTACAATGGTGGTTCATAAAATCATGACACTTTCAGATAAAGAAAAAATGGTGGCAATCATTTCAAATGGAATTGCAGTTTTTTCACTTTTACAAGAAAGAGATAGTGTTCCAAAAAATACGACAATGTATGATTTTGTCTTAAAAATAGTTCCAGAAAATATCAAGTCAGAATTGAACATAGAACTAATAGATGAAGTGTTTCAGTATGTTTCATCTGCACATAGCTCAACATGATTATAATATAGACAACAAGACATACAACATGACATCTAAAATCAAGAATGATATTTTAAAAAATCAGAAATAATCATTCAAAAGAATATGTTTTATGTTTTGACAGTTTTTTCTTGACAATTTTTTGATTATCTTTTGCCAGTTTATAATCCGGTTTTAGTTCTAACACCCTATCATAGTTTTCATTAGATTCTTCATATTTTTTAAGCTTGTACAATGACCATGCCCTACCTGTCCAGAATTCATATCTATCAGGTTTTATCTCAATTGCCTTGTCATAACTTTTGACAGCATTATCAAACTTTCCTTGTTTGCTTTGAGATATTCCACAATTATACCACGCTTTGTGATCAGTGGATTTTATCTCATCAATTACATCCACGGTCTTGTCCTCAAATTTAGATGAGTTTTCTTTGAATTTAGACCAAGAAGGTAATTTCAAGATGGCGTTATTATTTTAGATAAGAATAAAAATTTTATAAAATTCAAATGATTCAAAATTTAATTTTTACAATTAATGTAAGTATTTTGCCCAAAAATTTGCCCAGCAGGGAAATAATAAATTTTTATAATTTTAATTAGTATTTCAGATTAAAACGAGACTCAGAACATAATTACAGGACATGTTTGAGAAGAATCAAATATTTAGATATCTCTCATAACGAAACAAAATTCTCAAATGTCTTACTCCTCCTACGTATACAGTACAACATTGTGCCTGAATATAAGGCGGATGATTTTCTCCACAAACAGTTCATAAAGTACAAAATAATACTCAAAATAATACAATGACTGCAATAGCAACATTAGGATCCCATTGTTCATTACAGGTTCTAAAAGGAGCAAAGGACGAAGGTCTGAAAACTATTCTAGTATGTGAAAAAAAACGTGAAAAATTATATCAAAGATTTCCATTTATTGATGAATTAATTATCGTGGAATCATTCAAAGAAATTCTTGATCAAAAATGCCAGTCAATTCTTGAAGAAAATGAATCTGTTCTCATTCCACATGGAACATTAATTGCACAAATGAGTTCTGAAGAAATCGAATCCATCAAAACTCCCATGTTTGGCAACAAATGGATTCTAAGATGGGAATCAGACAGAGAGATGAAAGAAAAACTCATGAGAGAAGCAAATCTTCCAGTTCCAAAACCAGTTACAAATCCCAAAGACATAGACAAATTAGTAATTGTAAAAAGACAAGGTGCTGCAGGAGGCAAAGGGTATTTCATGGCAGCCAACGAAGAAGATTACAATGCAAAAAGAAATCAATTGATTTCAGAGGGTGTACTTTCAAAAGATGAGACACTATACATTCAAGAATATGCAGCTGGCGTGTTAGCTTATCTACAATTTTTTTATTCCCCACTAAAAGAAGAATTAGAATTTTTTGGAGTTGACCAAAGGCATGAATCAGATATCGAAGGATTAGGAAGAATTCCTGCAGCACAACAACTAAAATCAACCAAAGTCCCATCATTCAATGTAATCGGAAATAGTCCTTTGGTTTTACGAGAATCACTATTAGATGAAGTATACACAATGGGTGAAAACTTTGTAGAGGCAGCAAAGAGAGTTGTCAAACCTGGAATGAATGGTCCTTTTTGTATAGAAGGTGTTTATGATGAAAATGCAAAATTTACATCATTTGAATTTTCAGCAAGAATTGTCGCAGGCTCCAATATCTATATGGATGGTTCGCCATATTATTCACTATTATTCAATGAAACAATGAGTATGGGTAAAAGAATTGCAAGGGAAATCAAAACAGCTACGGAAACTAGTCAATTAGATAAAATTACAACATAGAAATTAATAATATTTTATTTTGCAAGAACTTCCACTCCATGCTGAGATTTTATAATATACTTGTCTCGAATCTTAACACTAGCCCAATCAATTCCTAAAACTACCATTAACACAACAAACATGAAAACAGCAACTTTTCCATATTCGAAAAATTTGATGTATTGGACAACGAAAAAGCCAATACCGCCTGCACCTACAATTCCCAGGATAGTGCTTTGACGAACGTTGTAATCAAACATGTAAAGCATTTGACCAAGAAGATGTGAAGCAGATTCTGGAATTACAACATACCTAATCAATTGGAATTTTGAAACACCGATAGAAGATACAGCATCCATAGGATCAGAATCAATAGTTTCAATAGACTCGTATTGCAACTTGGTTACAAATCCAATTGTGTATAGAATTATTGCCAAAACACCAGCAAATGGCCCCAATCCAACAACAATTACAAATAACATTGCCCATAGAATGGAAGGGAACGTACGAATGATTGCCAATAATGCTCTAATTGGAGCATAGATGAATTTGTTATTCAAATTACGTGCTGCAAGCATACTAAATGGTAATCCAATAACAACACCAATTACAGTTCCAATAAACGCCATTTGTAATGTTTCAAGCATTGCCCAGAGAGCAGTCGGAACATATTTCATATTGTCAATAATATTTTCTAAAACTAAAATTTCTTCAAGAACGATTCCAAGATTAGGTAAACCTTCTGCAAATTCCAAGGGGTTAGCTTCAACATTATAGGATGCAATAATCACAAGACCTACAATGATTCCAATTACAATATTATTTTTTGGTGTCATCAGCATACATTCCCATTATTTCTTCAGTATTCAAATCGCCTGTTTGAAAATCAACAATAGTGTCACCTTCAACACCAATTTCTAAAATTTTATGGCCTTCTTTTATTACTGCAACTCTATTTGCATATTCTAATGCCAATTGCATATCATGATGAACCATAATAGCAGTCAAATTCATTCTTTTTTGAGCATCAGCCACCAGATTCATTATTTCTTTTGCTGTGACATGATCTAGTTCTGAAACAATTTCATCAGCTAGTAAAATTGTAGGTTTTTGCATTAATGCTCTTGCAATAGCAACTCTACGTTTTTCACCACCACTTAACATGTATGCCTTTCGGTTTTCTTTACCAGTTAGTCCAACAAGTGAAATTATCCTTTTAGCTTCAGTTATCTCATGTTCAGGAAATTTTTTAAAAAAAGATTGTATTTTATTTAATCTAGGTAAAGCACCAATCAAAATATTATCAAGTACTGTGATATTTTTTACCAATCCCAAACTTTGAGGGATGTAGCCTATTGTATGCATCATTTTTTTAAATTTTTTATTATTCATGTTAGGAGTGATATAATCAATTTTGATTGTTCCGTTACTTGGAATCATCATACCATTCATTAATTTCAATAAAGTTGATTTACCAGAACCAGATTGGCCAACAATTGCATAATTAGTTCCTCTATCAATTGAAAGATTAATTTTTTCTAATGCAAAATTCCTGGAATCATAAGATGTAGACACATCACTCATCTGAATGATTTTGTTAGTAGAAATTAATGAAAAAGGAGGGTTTTTGATCATCTGAATTTGTTTCATTTCCAGAATCCCAGGTTTTATTTGCTCTTGTCATATTTGTCAAGAATCAACTGATCAAGTCCGGTTAAAGCATTAATGAAGTCACCAAACTCACCTATGTGCATAGTAGTGGTTGTTGGAACTAGTGCTTCAGCACCATACAAATCAGTCAAAATATGATTATTTTCATCATAATTGAGTTGTATCAGGGCATCAACGAGTGCATTTTTGGTAGACTCTGACATGTCAGGACTTACCATGAATACGTGTGATGGAACAGGTCCTATTGTTGTAACTGGACGTAGTTTTACTTGATCTTCTAATTCAAGGTATTTTTGTGGAGCAATATCTGAACCAAACGCAACATCAACTTTTTCATTTAGAAGTAATTGTAATGCCGCCTTATAACCTCCAGCAAAAGTATAACTTTCAAAGTTATTTGCCAATGCTGATTCCAAAGCAACAATATCATCACCTTCGATAACGACATGACCTTCAGTGACTAGAGTTCCCATAGGTCTAACAAATCCTGAAGAGCCAGTTATGCTGGTAAATGCAACTTTTTTACCAACTGTATCCTCTAGTGAATTAATAGAATCATTGTCAGCTAAAGCCCATACTGTTGCTTGATAGTTTACTTTGCCTGCAACAAGTTCGGCCATTACAGCTTCTGCACCTGTTCTTTGATGGGTAATCCATGCAGGACCAGTGTCCATAAAGGCAGCATCAATATGTCCAAATCTCATTCCTTCTATAATGGTCTCATAGTTTGTAGGTACAACTATCTCAACATCCACACCAAGTTCATTTTCGAGAAATGTTTCTAGTGCTTGAGCTTTGGAAGTTAGCTCATCAGCTTTTTCAACTGGAATAAATCCGATAGTAATTGTATCGGCATCTATTGTGTTTGATTCAGATGAAACATTGATGACACCATTTTCTATTAGGAATGTAATTCCATTTAGAAAAGTTTCGTCATCCAATGTACCATCAGCCCACCAACCAGCATTTGCCTTAATCCAATCTGGGACTAAACTTTGTGCTTGAGCATTTTGAGTTAATGGCACAGACATTACACTGATTACTGCAAATACAGCAACCAATGCCAAAATATTTTGTCGTTTCATAATTAACTAAAAAATTAGGATAAGCTAAATTATTTAAATCAAGTTTTCATTCTAGATAGTCATTCCAAGTATATAGAATGAGAATATAGAACATAGAATACTGATTAATTTTCTAATTTGAAATGATCAACTAGATTTTGGATTAGATGTGTTTGAATACAAATTCAAAACAGGTTCCAAATCATCTAAAGTGATTTCGACCTTGCCAATTCTGCTACGATATAGTTTGATTTTTTTACCCTCAGCAGAAATTACATATTTATCCACTTCAACAAGTGCAAGTCCCTCTAAAGTAGACAATGTTTTGTAAACAGTAGAAAGCGAAATTTTCAATTCATTTGCAATCTGCGTTGCATCTTTTGTTTGATTTTTAACTGAAAACAAAACTGCTCTGGTGCATACATTGCTAAGGGATTCAATGATTTTCTGAGTAATATCAAATTCAGATAATTGAATAATAGTAGGTTTTGACAACAAGATCACTCAATTATGTATCAAGGTTAGAGTTGGCTCAGGTTTTCTAATGGATATATCTGCTTTACTGATTCTACTTCGATAAACTTTGTATTTTCTACCTTTGTCAGAAAGCATCCATTTTTCAACTTTGATTAATGTCAATTCTTCAAGATCTGCTAATTTTTTATAAACAGAACTAAGTGGAATTTTGAGTTTATCAGAAAGTTCTGCAGCTGTATTTCCTTTTCTAATAATAGAAAATAAGATTGCCCGAGATTCAGCATCAGCTAATGCCTCTATAACTTTTTGAGTAATATCATATTTTTTTAACTGAGGTAAAGTTAGTTTTTTAGACATTCAAATAACAAAAATATTGTACGCGTATTTAAATCAAATGTCATTGTTCTCATTCTAGAGAGTTAGAACAATTACATATATTGATTTGTTTCTTTATGAGGTTTTAAACGATGCCAAAAGAATCCCAAAATTATTCCAATTGATATCCAAAATGATGTGATGCCAAGAACAGACATTATCCTAAACTCATTTACTAAATTCATAGGGGCAGTAATTTCATCAGGATTTTCAGGCATTACTGTAAAAACAATAGTTATGAAAAGACCATATCCTATTAACGCCACAAATTTTTTGTTGTTTTTAAATTTCTTTGATAATTGGTAAAAGGAAATTACGCCAATGCCAGAAATTGCAATAAACGACAGATATAAAATTGCCCTAAGAACTACCGTTTCACCATCTCCTACAGTTGGAGGGTTTGCAGGATATTTGAGAAAAGGTATCAGATAAAGAGCAGACCACATCATACCTGCTAAAACAATCGATTTTTTGATGTCATTGTTTCCAGGTAATGAATTTCTAGACAACGCAAATACAATACCAAACAAAGAACCCATGGATACTCCTAGAATTACACCTGCAAGAATCTGGCCACTTTTTTGCCATACTCTATACCCATCATACTCTGCCCAAAACTGAGGAGTATCTTCTTCTTCGCCAGAAGCAAATAGATTTTGATTTTCAATTCCAATTGCTTGATCAAGATATGGCTCTACAATTGCAAAATTTATAGTTCCATGAATTACCCCCGCGGATGCACCTGAAAGTAGGACGATAGTTATAAAAAGAAATGTTTTCACGACAAAGAATTCCTAATGACAGGGAAAACCAGCTGCGTGTCTCATATCATGAGTAAGCTCATGAATGTAAAGATCAGTAAATGCTTGCTCACCATAAACCAGACTAAAGATATGACCTTGGTCAAATCCTACAACAAACAACCCTGCTGCAAAGATTATAGATAGTGCAAGTATTGCAAGTTTTGAAACGCCAGTTTTTGAGACAACAATTTGTCTTGATTCAGACATAAAAAATATGATTCTCTGAATATATTTAAGCTCTTGTATGACCTGCACAAAAGATCAAAAATACACGGTTTAGTCGTAACAAATCGTTCTTAAAAGATCTAATATACGAGTTTTTTTGCCGTGTTTTTTCCATAAAATTTTGTAAAAAGGATAATTTTAGAATGAAAATTAATGTAGAGAATATGAAAAATAAATTTTTGAGATCATTAAAGGGAGAATAATTGATCTACATGAAGTAAATGATGCAAATCAATCATACAAACAACGATAAAAATTTGTGAAGAATCTAAAAAAAGAAATTATGACAAATTGTGAGTTATTAACAAAACTAGATAAAAAAACCCGTACTAATTAGTAAAATCAAAAAAAAGAGCCAATCAATCTAAAAATTAGAATAAAAAACATTCATGAAAAAGCAGTTTATAAAAAAATCCATTAAAACACTAATTGTAGATAATATGGGGAATTTCCGACCATGCAAGAATTTTTTGAAAAAAAGAGGTTGAGAAATTACAATAACAATAGATGATTGCAAATATGAAAACATAGAAAAAATTACAATCTCAAGAATCAGAAAATTATTTTAAGTCGGTATTACTTGATCAAAAAAATCTATCTATTATAAGGTTGTAATTATGAATTAAAATCCTAAATGTCAATTCACAACAAAGAATGATTCTTTTATTGAGATATTTTGAAAAATATTACTGCTGGTATTGATAAAACTAAACGGAGTAACTACAGTAACAGAAAAATCATTTTCACTGGATATGCCATACTAAACAATAAACAATTCAAGAGTTTTTAAAGAATTGGAAAAAAATCAACATCAAACAAAAAAAGATATCATCTGAAAAGATGTAAAAAAGAATGAGTGTTACAAAATTAAATTTAGTAAATCATTACAAAATAAATCAACTTAGAATATAAATTAGAAAAGATATTTACTTAAAACAAATTTCATTGCAATATGACAAAATATCATTTATTGGTAATTCCAGTAATCATAGGGATAATCAGTGGGATATTTTTGGCATCTTATCCGGAATCAGAAACAGAATCAAATTTACTTACCACTGCAAAATTAATTGGAGGAGATTCGCCAATAATGGGGGATTCCAATGCTCCAATCACTATATTAGAGTGGGGGGATTATCAATGTACTTTTTGTTATAAATTTCATCAAAATACCATGGATATCATCAATGAAGATTTTATAAAAACAGGCAAAGTAAAACTGATTTTCAAAGACTTTCCACTAAACGGACCTGATTCACTTCTTGCAGCAGAGGCTTCATACTGTGCACAAGACCAAAAAAAATATTGGCAATACCACGATGAATTATACAGTAACTGGAAAGGAGAAAGAACCGGTTGGATAACGAGAGAATCACTTGATGAATTTGGAGATACTGTGAATTTGAATTTAGATGAATTTAACATATGTCTGAATGAACACAAATACCAAGATAAAGTAATTTCATTGTATGAATTTGGAAAAGAGATTGGAATTGATGCAACACCGTCATTTCTGGTCTTTAATGATCAAAAAATTATCAAAATCAGAGGAAATCAACCATTAGAAGTATTTCTTAAAACATTTGATGAATTGTGATTTGAGAAAAATTGAAGTGAACAAATCAAAATTAATATCCTTACAAAAAGAGAAATCATGAATGGGAAAAATTAACATTGAAAAACAAGATTCAGTTAAACTCTATAAAATTAGAAAAACCCTTGAAGAACTGTCTAAGAAATCAGGTAGAGGCACGGAGCTTATCACAGTATACATTCCAAAAGGAAAACAAC
>Ga0224513_10000903_pt1 | contig 11895 bp, 7 predicted proteins | sample SF_May12_sed_USG_5_FD_169109 | JGI IMG/M metagenome (GOLD analysis project Ga0224513, IMG submission 169109) | Sediment microbial communities from San Francisco Bay, California, United States - SF_May12_sed_USGS_21 | ecosystem: Environmental > Aquatic > Marine > Sediment | place: USA: California... | reverse complement strand
GGATGTTCATTCGAAACACGCAGCTGTGGCGGAAGAACAGCTCATAGTGGTGGCGCTGAATTTTTCCGAAGAGACCCTTGAAGCCTTTGTTGACCCGGCGGTAGCGGCGATTGAGGCGGAGCTCGCTACCAGTGAAGAAGAGGAAGAAGAAGAGGAACCCCTGCTGCGTATCGTTGGTCCGGAGGGAGATGCAGTGAGCGGTCTGTGTCGTTTCGAGGCCTTCGTGCGCGACGAGGTGACTCGGGTGACCTTCCTGCTTGACGGCGAATCGATCTTGACCAAAAACAGGCCGCCATTCGATATCGACCTCGATCTCGGACCGCTACCCAAGCTGACGACTATAACCGTAATCGGTTATGACAGCTCAGGGGAAGAAATTGCTCGTGATGGATACACCCTCAACGTCGGCAGAGAGCGGTTCTTCGTGCACCTCGTGCCGGTGACCACGAGCGAGAGTGATGGCGGTCAGGTGCGGGTCGCCGCCGAGCTGAATATACCTTCGGAAGGAGAGCTCGATCGGCTCGAGCTCTTTTGGAACGATGATCTTCTCGGCACCCTTTACGATGCGCCGTATGAACTCTGGGTCGATCTGGGCACGAGTGAGCGATTCGGCTATTTGCGAGCTCTCGTGACGCTCGTGGACGGTTCTCAGGCCGAGGATCTCCAATTCGTCAACACCCCGGAGTTCGGTGCGGTGGTCAAGGTCACCGCCATCGAACTGCCAATCACTGTCCTCGATCGTGGCGGCAACCCGGTGGAGGACCTCACGCAAGAGGATTTCACCGTGTTCGAGGACAAGGTGGAACAGACCATTTCGCACTTTTCGCTCCACCGTGACCTGCCGGTGCGCATGGGCATGGTCATCGACACCTCTGGCTCGATGGAGGAAACGTTGCCGACGGTGCAGCGCGTGGTGATGGGTTTTCTTCGTGATCTTCTGAGGCCGCGTGATCGCGCCTTTATCGAGACGTTTTCGGATCGACCGGACCTTCTCGCAGGGTTTACCGCCGATTTTTCTACCATCGAAAACGCCCTGCTCGCTCTCTACCCAGATCGCGCAACCGCCCTTTATGACGCAATCATCATGGGCCTTTTCCAGTTTTCTGGAGTCACCGGTCGGCGCGCGATGGTCGTGTTGACCGATGGCGACGACACCGCTTCGAAGAACGGATTCGAAGAGGCGCTCGGCTATGCCCAGCGAATGGGAGTCACCATCTACACGATTGGAGTCAGCATCCCCTCGACCAAGGTGAGCACGCGGTGGCAGATCAACAAGCTGGCATCCGCAACGGGCGGCAAAGCATTTTTCGTCTCTGAGAAGTCAGGTCTTGACACGATCTATGCCGAGATCAATCGCGAACTCAGGACCCAATACCTGCTGGCTTTCACGTCGAACTCCGAGAAGCCGCTGGAAGAGCTACGGAAAATCAAGGTCGAGGTTGATCGCAAGGGAGTCAAGGTTCGTACCATCACCGGGTATTACCCGGCTGGGGGCCGGTAATGAGTTGCAGCGAAGAGCACGGAGAATTGAACGGAGGATGAAACCGTTGCGAAAGAAAAAGCAGTTGATCGAGGTCGGGGCGACGCTGGTGCTGGCGGCTATCTTCTCAGCCAGCGCCGCCTTTGCGGGGAATCCGGATGCCAAAGAGGCGAGCGCGGAAATGAAATGGGGGTTCAAAGCGGCACGACAAGGGTATTGGCAGGAGGCGTTGATGCGTTTCGAACACGCCAACCAACTGACTCCCAATCAGCCGCGAATCCTCAACAATGTTGCCGTCGCGCAGGAGGCGAACGGGCTCTATGAAATGGCCCTCCTCACCTATCAGGAAGGGCTGTCCCTGGACCCCAATAACAACTCACTGCGGAGGAACTATATGCGGTACCAGGAGTTCTATGCGAGCTACATCGCGCCTCCGGAAATCACCGACGAAGAAGGGGGGGAAGATGCGCAGGAAAACAACTGAGCTTCTCGTGATCCTCATTGCGGTGGGAGCGGTATGCAGCGCCGGATCCCGCGAAGTTCGAATCGCGCTCCACCTCGACCCCGAGCTGCCACTTGACGGCACCGAGAACGTCTACGTGGGTCCGATCTTGATCGAACCGAGGGAAGGGGAAAACGTGCAGTCGGTAGACCTGACGGCTGCCAGGGAGTTTGAGACCTTCCTCCGCAAAATTCTGCGCCGGGATGCGGAGCTCCACCTGATCCCGAAGCGGGATGATCTGCAGCCGCCACGCAACAGCCTCGGAGCGCTACTGCTGGATCCCGAATTCTGGAAATCGATCAGAAAAGAGAGCGCGGCGGATTACGTGGTTGCCGCTTCGATAGATGTCAAGGTCCTCGACCGCGCAGGTTATACCACGGAGGAGTACGTTTCGCCCCAGGACGGCAAGACCTATTTCAGGCAGGTCATGGTCGAGGAGACCGGCTTCAGTTACGACATTCTGCTGGTTGTGGTCGAGGCCGAAACCGGTAACGTCCTTCACCGGGAGCAGATCACCGACTTTCAGCCGAAGAACGAACGCAAGCTCGAGGATTACACCGATATGTTCACGGATCTATACACCCTCCAGAATCGACTGATCGGAATCTTCGTGCCGCGGGCGGTGCAGGTCAAACGGGCTCTGTATTCGGATTGAGGCGGCAGCAGACCACCGAGGAGGGTTGGATTTTTTGAGGAACGGGGCATTGGAACGTCGCTTGCAGCGTCATCAAGCTCGCGTCATGAGATCTTGCGGAGGTAAGAGATGAAATCCTGGATCACGGCGTTGATCGCCATCCTGCTCGCGGCCGCGCCGGCGGCGGCACAACTGAACCCCTACTACCCGTACATCGGCGGCAAGAACAAGGTGCGCTGGGACAAGTTCGTCTGGTATACCTATGACACGCCGCACTTCAAGATCTCGTACTACGACCGTACCGAACCGATGCTCGAAAAAGTCGCATCCTTCGCGGAGAGTGCCTATGACGACATCGCCCGCAAGCTGAATTTCCAGATCCTCAAGCCGGTGCCGATGATCATCTATGCCACCCACGCGGAGTTCGAACAGACGAACGTCATCGTCGGGTTCATACCCGAGGGGGTCGGCGCGTTTGCGACGCCGGTGCGAAACCGCATGGTGCTGCCGGTTGATCTGCCGGACAGCGAGCTCCAGGCCCTGATTCAGCACGAGCTGACGCATATATTCCAATACGAGATCTACTTTGGCGGCAGAAGAGGGCGCGCCATTTACGCCCGCCCGCCGACGTGGTTCATGGAGGGCATGGCGTCCTTCTACGGTGACGACGAGACCTCTCGCGACGAGATGTACATGCGTGACGCCGCACTATCAGACCAGGTGCCGTCGATCATGCGGCCACCCGGAGGGTTCATGGCCTACCGGTGGGGCCACAAGGTATTCCAATACATCGATGAAGAGTGGGGTGAAGACGTTGTCAGGGACTGGGTCTTCGCGTTTCGCGGCAACTTTGGCGGTCAGATCGGCCGGCCTCTGGCCAGAGTCCTCAATATGGAGGCGGAAGAGTTTGACGCTGCTTTCCGCACATGGCTGAGAAGAAAGTACAAGGACTACGCCGACCGCGGTGTTCCGGGAGAATTCGGGCGCAAGTTCAGGGTGCCGGGTTTCACCAATTCCAATCAGACGTCGCCGGCAATTTCGCCATCCGGGGATCTGGTGGCCGCGTTCACGACTTACAAAAACGATGTCGACGTCGCGATATTCGGGCTTCCGGATCGCAAGCTGTACAAGAACCTCACCAGAGGTTTGACCAATAAGTACCGCTACCTCGTGGCGCAGGGTTTGACCGTCGGACCCAGTGAGGGCAGAGACCTCGCGTTCTCGCCGGACGGTAATTACGTGGCGGTTTTTGGGCGCACCGAGCGGGTGCGCTCCCTGATTCTCCGCGACGTCCGCAAGGGTGGCATCGCGAAGAAGTACAAAATAGAGCTCCCGGTCGACCAGGCGGCGCAACCCGCCTACTCGCCGGACGGGCGGACAATCGCCTTCCACGCCGTTTCCAATGAGCAGTACGACATTTTTCTCCTCGACCTCGAGACCGGGCAGGTCCTTAATCTGACGAACGATGAGGCGTACGACGCATCTCCCACGTTCTCACCAGATGGAACCAAGCTGGTCTACACCTCGAATATGGGAGCCAACGGCAAGCTGGTGGGCCTCGAGTTGTCGGATCCGTCCAGGCGTGAGCAGCTCACATTCGGTCCCGGCGAGGACGAGGGCGCTGCCTTCTCGGAAGACGGTGAGAGGCTCTATTTCTCATCTGACCGCCTGGAAGGAGTCTTCGATATCTATCGTATGGACCTCGATACACGGGAGCTTTCGCGCCTCACGGACGTGATCGGCGGAGCCACGAACCCGGTTGTGGCCGACACCCTCGAGGGAGAGCGGGTTGGTTTTCAGGCCTACTCCAACGGCATCTGGGGCCTCTACGGCGCGGATGCCGGCCAGGGTGAATACGTAGGTATTTCCGAACCGCCCTCTGAGGAGGTGAAACTCGAACCGTTCGTGCCGGCCGTCAGCGTGGCAGTAGATCCCGAAAAGGGCAAGAAGGTCAAAAGACGTAAGTTCTATTTGGAGGACGCGGGCGCCTATGTCGGAATCGACACCACGAATTCGATCCTCGGCCAGGCCTACCTCACCTTCGCCGATCAATATGGTGACCGTCGTATTCAGATCTTTCTCAACAGCATCGACACCTTTTCCAACTTCATGATCAGTTACTACAACCTGGAGCCCCGGATTCAGTGGGGTGTGAGTGTTTACGACTCTCGCCAGTACTACATCGCCGGTTACGATCCGTTGACATTCCGACCGGATTCCAGACAGCAGCTCTATCGATATTCGGCGGCCGAGTTTTCAGTCCAGTACCCGCTCAGCACATACTTCCGGCTGACTGGCCGGGCCGGTTATTTGGATCGTCAATACGATCGACCGGTTGGCCAGAATCCCGACACCGGGGACCTCATCACAGTGCAGAGCAAGAACCAATCACCATTTGTCGGTGTCGGTGCAGCGGGTGATACCACTTTTTGGAAGAGACACGGTCCTCACAAGGGCGTACGGTGGGAGGGTCGTCTGTATTATGCCTATGACACTGACGAGGGCGGCGCGTTGACCAAGAATGTCGAGTTCGACGGGCGCTATTACGTGCCGACGTCGGCTCGAACCGAGTTCGCTTTCCGAACTTGGCTCGGTTGGGCCGATGGCAACCAGCCGTGGATTTACAGCTTCGGTGGCATGGATACGATGCGTGGATACCCCACGTATTCTCTGTCGGGTAACCGCACGGCCTTCGTAAACCTCGAATGGCGTTTCCCTCTCGTCGACCGCATGGATCTCGCTTTCCTGAGACTGGGTGGTATTCGGGGACGGGTCTTTCTCGACGTTGGTGCGGCCTGGTATGTCAACTCCGACGGAGACGAGTTCAACATGTTTGGAAATCCGGGTTTCACCTTTTGGGAGGATCGTATTCTGAAGGACGGCGTTTCGTCCTACGGCGCTGGCCTCGACATTTATTTCTTCGGGCTGCCGATGCACTGGGATTGGGTCAAGATCTGGGACTTTGATGAGGCCAAGACCGGGTGGAGGACCGATTTCTGGGTTGGAGCGCGATTTTAGAGAGAATTAGGAATGAGGAATTAGGAATTTCCGGTCCTCCACGCGCTTCGGGTTCGGGCTGGCGGTTGGCATTCCTAATTCCTCATTCCTAATTCTCAATTCACTTGCCCGGGTAATACCCGGCAATCGTATTGATGACAGTATCGGGCTGATCGACAGTCACCTCGATCTTACGGAACTCTACGGGTGGCTTGTCCGAGGGCGAGGGATACCACAGAAGGTACTGCGAACGCAGGAGCTCGGCGATGCGTGCGTAGACCGCCGGGAGTTCATCCACCTTTTTGGGGAAGAAGGCTTCGCCTCCGGTTTCCTCCGCGAGACCGGTGAGGATCTTCCGGTTGGAAAAGGCGAGCTTTCCGACCCCGAGCCCGATTGAGAAGACCGGAATTCGCATGGTGTGGGCAAATCGCTCCGCGACCTTCCAATCGGTCCGGGACGTCGTATCTTCTCCATCGGTCAGCAGCACCACTGCCTGCCGACCTCGGCGTCCTCGGAACTGCTCCAGCGACCGAACAACCGCGTCGTGGAGCGAGGTGCCACCTTCCGGGGTCACCGTGTCGAGATCGCCGACCAGGGCCTTGATATTGTCCGTCCAGTTGACCTGCACCCTCGCGTCCCAGGAGAACCGGATCAGTACCGCCTGGTCACCGTCCTCGAGGAGTTCATCGGTAAAGCCGCGAACGGCGCGCCGCACTTTTGGAAAATCTTCTATCATCGATCCCGAGGTATCGACGGCGATTGCGAGTGACAAAGGAAGATCCGCGGTGGTACCGAATCCCTCCACCTCGACCTGTTCTTCGTCTTCGTAGACCGTGAAGTTGTCGAGTTCGAGCCCTATCACCGGCATGCCATTCTGGTCGAGTACCACGACCGGCAGCTCAACCAGTTCGACCCTTACCGAACCGACAAATCCGCCGCCGCCGCCGAGGGTGTAGACCGCATCGCCTCGGGAGCCGTCGGCATCCACCGCCTCGGCGGAGAGGATGGCGGCTCCCTGCAGTTTGGTCACCGGCACTTCGATAACGCATGGACAGGTTGCCCAACGAGCGATCATCTCGGCGTCGAGGTGCAGAGTGACTTGATGGATTTCCTTCTTTCCAGCCGACGTCGCGATAGTGATGGCCCGGCGGCCGTTCGTGATCGACGATTCGGGCGCAAGCAATATCTGGACGCCGATCTGACCGGATGGGTTGTTGAGGACGATCGCATCCTCGCCGAGAAAATTCCCTTCGGCGTCGAGTGCTACCGCTCGAACCTCAGTCCGCCGGACGATCTCACCGAGTGGAACCGAGACCGTCCACGGGGCGCGGTTACGGCGTCCGAGGACCTCACCGTCATGCGAGAACTCGACTGAAGCTGCACTTTCTGGCGCCTCGACCTCCAGTTGGACGGCACCGAGACCACCGAGGTTGGGTGGTGGCTTGAACGACACCCCACCTTCGCGCGGCGGCGTGAGATCGAGTGCGATGGCGTCCAAGGGTGCGCCTTCTGGAGCTTCGAACGGAGTTTCTACCGGCAGCACCTCAATCTCTCCGAGCCATGCCCCTGAGGCCGTGCCGTTGAGATTCGAAATATTGATCTCGAGAGTGTAGGTGCCGGGATCCCACTCACGGTAGAGCATTGCACTCCCATCAGGCTCGAGCACTACCACTCCCCGCTGCCGATCGATGATTTCATCACCTCTACGCAACGTCGTAACCGCCCTCACACGGTCGCCGGCGCGTTTTCGGTCTTCCGGAGCGATCTGGAACACGATCCCCATCACAGTTCCGTCGCTGCCGTTGCCGAGGGCCTCGGCGTGACCGGACAGGGCGAGAGGTTTTGTTTCAGCGTACGCGTTGCCCGCAGCGAATAACAACAGCAACGGGATTATCTGTCGAAGTTTCATAGATTCACCTCGGAGTCGTTTGACGGCAACCGGAGGTCATTATGCCGTAATTCAGCAGAACAGAATCAGAAGAACTGTTAATCCCTCGTTGTGATCCTCAGCGGACCTCGATCGGCTGACGGGCTACGATTCTATTACTTTCCCCGGAGACATACCGAACGACATACCTACCTGCCTCGAACGGTGCCGCCAGGGTCACCGGACTTCCGAGGTCTGTGTAGGACCAGTCAAAATGTTTGTTCCGCCTCGAGCGAGGGCGGGCGACGGTGATGAAATCTCCCTTTCCGGCGGTCCCACTCCACGCCACCTCGAAGCGGGTGCCCGCCTCGACCACGCTCGGCACATCAAGAATTACCTCCCCAACCACCACCGCCAGAGTATGGCGCGCAAGGACTTCGCCGTCGGCGGCGCGAACATAGCGAATCTCGTAGTCTCCCGGCACGTCTGGGGCGGTGAAGACGGCGGGGTTGCCATTCGTGGTCGGTGCAAATCTCAGATACTCTTCCCCATTTTGGTCGTGGGTGGCGATGCTCAGGAAATCCTGTGCCCCGTCGGGCCCGGTCCAGGCGACGTTGATATCTTCGCCCGGCGCGGCCGTCGTTGGTCCTTCTAGGGTTGCGAGAATCTCGAAGACCTCGAGACTGGATCGGGCCAGCGATCGTCCCCGACGAGACCGGTAGCGCACCACATAGTCGCCGGCGAGGTCTGGCGCATTGATGGTAACGGGTCCGCCATGAATAGCCGGGATACAGAGCACATCCTCTCGAAGGTCGTCTCTCTGATGTTCGACGACGATGTGGTCACCTGGCAATCCACCGCCGTTCCAGGTCAAAGTCATCGGCGAGTGAATTTCGGTTCGTTCCGGCGCCTCGAGGGTCACATTCCGGCGGCTGGTTTCGAACTCGAGTGTCCCCAGGAGCTGCTGAATACCTGATCCGATGTCACGGCTGAAGTGCACCTCGAGGTTGTTTGGAGAGTCGGGGAGCGGGAGGGTGACCTCGCCAGAGGGTCCAGTTATGGGAATTTGCATCAGATACTGGCCGACAGAGGTTCCGGCGGAGGTCAACGCCACAAGGTTGGTGCCCGGGGGGCCCCCCCAATATTGAATGTACCCCTCTGCACCCGCCAGCGGCCGTTCCGGATACACCTCGAGAGTTACCTGCGGTAGGGGAGAGAGTGAAACCTCGAGCGTCTCCTGAGTGCCGAGGTGAACGATGCCGTCGAGCACGACCGTTCCGGAATCAATTCCTTCGATTCTGCCTCGGTAGCGCCCGGGTGGGAGTCGCATCCTCACCGTACCGTCGAAAATTTCGCTCGAGGTCTCCTCGCCGAAGTAGCTGTCGATCATGAAAAGGGTTGCACCATTCACCGGTTTTTCGCTGATCGTGATCATGAGATCGAGCCACTCAGCTCGACTCGAAGCCGATGTCTGTGGCGCTGCTGCCCACCGTAAGGTGTCAAGGAGCTTGCTCGGATCGTTGACGTTTCGGGTCGGCGCCAGAAGGAGAAGCGAGTTCGCCAATTTCTGATCCAACCCGAGACCAATGATCCGTATCTCGATCGGATTCTCTTCTTCGGACAGACGTTCCAGAAGAGCTGAGATGTCGCGATGGCACTGATCGGCGCCCGAGGTCACTATGACCATCCGTTTTTGGCCATCCCCACTCGAGAGGTCTCTGGCGGCCTCTTCGATAGCGTGCACGAGAGCCCGCCCCCCTTGGAATTTTTGGTTCACCAGGGCTGAGGACCATTGCAAGGGGTCGATCGGACCGTTGGCGATGAGGGACGTCGAGTCGGCACAGCCGGAGTCCCTCGTAATGTCGGATAGGCCGCCAATCGTTCTCAGCCCGAAATCGAATTTCTGTCCGCTGGCGGCCGGAGAAACGACAAAGGAGTCGATGGCCGTTCGGATGGCCATGATTCGTGGAGTGCCGTCCTGGAGTGTCTCCCACATCTCCATCGACGTGTCGAGCACGATTTCGATGCGCTCAGTGCCGTGGCAGAGTGTGGCCGAAAGTAGCCAGCAGAATCCGAGTGCAGATATGTGCAGCCTTCTCACGCTGCAAAGTTTAGCCCAGAAAAAACCGCCCACCTTTCGGTGGGCGGTTTCGCGAGTCGAATTGACGGTAGAGTTACGTTTCTTTGAGCGCTGCCAGCAAGTCGAGCATCGCCTTCTTCCCGTCGGAGAAGAACATCAGGGTGTTGTCGGCGGCAAAGAGGGGATTGGGGATGCCCGCAAACCCGGGACTCAGGCTGCGTTTGATCACCACCACCGTCCGCGCCTTGTCGACGTCGATGATCGGCATCCCGGCGATCGGGCTCGAGGGATCGGTGCGGGCGACCGGGTTGACCACGTCGTTGGCGCCGAGCACGATTGCGACGTCGACCTGCTCCATGGTTGGGTTGACCTCGTCCATCTCCTTGAGCTTGTCGTAGGGGACGTCAGCTTCGGCCAGCAGGACGTTCATGTGGCCCGGCATGCGCCCGGCCACCGGGTGGATCGCATACTCGACCTCGATGCCTTTGTCCTCGAGGAAGTTGGCCACGTCGCGGACCGCGTGCTGGGCCTGCGACACCGCCATACCGTAACCCGGGACGATGCACACCCGCTGCGCGACCTCGAGGGTCATTGCGATCTCGTCAGCGGATGCGGCCTTGACGGTCTTGTAGACCTCGTCGGCGTCGGGTGTGTCGGCGGTCGGCCCCATGGTCCCGAAGAGCACGTTGGCCAGCGACCGGTTCATCGCCTTGCACATGATCTTGGTCAGGATGAGGCCAGATGCGCCCACCAGCGAACCGGCGATGATCAGCACTGTGTTGTCGATCACGAAACCTGTTGCGGCGGCGGCAAGTCCCGAGTAGGAGTTGAGGAGGGCGATGACCACCGGCATGTCCGCGCCGCCGATCGATAACGTCAGGATGACGCCGAGAACGCCGGCGACCGCGACGAGGACCCAGAAGAGGGGAGTGTTCGACGGGTCGAGAACCAGCATCACGCCCAGAGCGACCGAGGCGATCGCGGACAATCCCTTGAGCAGGTCCATTCCTGGGAAGCGGTCCTTCTTGGGCAGCAGGAGGCCGCCAATGAGCACTGCCGATACCATGAAGGTGATGGACAGTGGGTTGATTCCCATCGTCAGGCCGTACCAGATGCCACCGCCGGCGACCGCCAGCGAGAACCCGTATTTGACGATCTTTTGCCAGGTGTGGAGTTTCCACTTGACGCACAGGAACTCGGCCAACTTCCCGAAGGCAACGTACGATCCGAAGAAGGTGACCGAGCCGATGATCCCGGAGAGCACGGTGGCGACCTTCATCTGCATGCTGCCGTCGGCAGAGCCCGCGTTGACGGCGTTAAAGGTCGCAACCAGTGCCGAACCGGCGACCAGCACCGATGCGGCGCCGCCGAAGCCGTTGAACAGCCCGACCAACTCCGGCATCGAGGTCATTTTCACTCTGAGAGCGGCCACCGCTCCGATCAGAGAGCCGATTCCGATCCCGAGAATGATGTAGGTCCAGTCCCATGTGCCGCTCATCAGGGTCGCTACGATAGCGAGCAACATGCCGAGAGCCCCGAGTTGATTGCCACGAACCGCGGTCCGCGGATGGGCGAGCATCTTGAGGTCGAGGATGAAGAGAATCGCTGCAATCAGGTAGATGATGTTGGTGAGGTCTTGCATACCCATGTCAATCCCCCGCCTACTTCCGTTGGAACATCTTGAGCATGCGGCCGGTGACCAGGAACCCGCCGACCACGTTGATGGTCGCAAAGATCACTGCAACAAAGGCCATGGTTTTGGCGAGTGGGCTGAACAGGGTTTGCCCTTCCAGCGCTCCGGCCAGAATCAGGGCACCGACGATGGTAATCCCCGAAATGGCGTTGGAGCCAGACATTAATGGGGTGTGCAGCGTGGGTGGCACCTTGGTGATGATCTCGAAGCCGACGAAGACCGCCAGCACAAAGACCGTGATCAGCATGATCAGGCTACTCATGTCACTCGCTCCCTTCGCTCGAGGCGCCCATGGCCTCGAGGATCCGCGGATTCACCACCTTCCCGCCCTGGGTGATCAGGGTGCCCTCGGTGATTTCGTCCTCTGTATCGATCTTGAGGTTGCCCTCGTCCACCAGGTGGAGGAGGAAGGTGGCTACATTCTTGGCGTACATCTGGCTGGCGTGGAAGGGAATGGTGGTCGGAATATTGATAGGACCGATGATCTTGACGCCACCTTTGACGACGTCTTCTCCCGCGCGGGTCAGCTCGCAGTTACCGCCACGCTCGGCTGCCAGGTCGACGACCACGGAGCCGGGGTGCATCCCTTCGACCATTTCGGTCGTGACCAGAATCGGGGCTTTCTTGCCGGGGATTGCTGCA
>Ga0224513_10000902_pt1 | contig 11895 bp, 10 predicted proteins | sample SF_May12_sed_USG_5_FD_169109 | JGI IMG/M metagenome (GOLD analysis project Ga0224513, IMG submission 169109) | Sediment microbial communities from San Francisco Bay, California, United States - SF_May12_sed_USGS_21 | ecosystem: Environmental > Aquatic > Marine > Sediment | place: USA... | reverse complement strand
CGGTCGCAATGGGCTCGCGTGCAAGCAGTCTGCCACAACCACTGTGCCGTCGCAATGTTGTCACCTTGTTGCCCGTTGCGTTCTGGGACTCTTTCAGAGTGATCGTTGGGCCTCTGTATGCTTGGGTCCATGAGCCATCACAAGTACCGGGCAATCCCTTTGAAATTCACGCGCCTACCCGAGGATGAGATGCTCGACAGAGGCGACAGCTTTTGGGAGCTCATGGCTCGACGCCGCTCGGTTCGTGAGTTCGCATCCGACCCCGTACCTCGCAAGCTCATCGAGACTGCCATCGCTGTTGCGAACACCGCGCCGTCGGGGGCCAACCGTCAGCCCTGGCATTTCGCTGTCGTCTCCGACCCGGTGGTCAAGGCGGAAATTCGTCGCGGCGCTGAGGCCGAAGAACGAGAGTTCTACGAGGGCGGACGGGCGACAGAGGAATGGCTGGAAGCGCTGGCGCCGCTCGGCACCGATTGGCGGAAGCCGTTCCTCGAGATCGCTCCGTGGCTGGTGGTTGTCTTCAAGCAGATCCACGCGGTCGGTAAGGACGGGGCCAAGCTTACCAACTATTACGTCAACGAAAGCGTCGGCATTGCCTGCGGTCTCTTCATCGCGGCCATCCAGGGGATGGGTCTTGCCACCCTCACCCACACCCCACAGCCGATGCGGTTTCTGACCGGAATCCTCGATCGACCCGCCAACGAGCGACCTTACATTCTTTTTCCTGTTGGCTATCCGCACCCCGACTGCGAGGTGCCGGAGATCTCCAAGAAAAGCCCCTCAGAGGTTGCGACCTGGTTCGAGAGGGAGTGAGAGCGATGCCTCATTCATCTTTGACGAAATTACCGACGAAAGCCGACACGATGCTGACGACGAGAGCGCCGAGCACCGCCCACCAGTAGCTCGATACCCCAAAGCCTGGCACAACCTTCGACGCCAGCAGGAAGGTAAAGCCATTTACCAGCAGATAGAAGAGGCCGAGGGTAAGGATGGTGATCGGCAGTGTCAGGAGGGTCAAGATCGGCCGGACGAGTGCGTTGACGAGACCGAGCACAATGGCCGCAATCGCCAGGGCCTGGTTGGATTCGATATGGACGCCGGGCAGAATATAGGCGGTCACCCATAGGGCGAGGGCGATGATCAGCCAGTGGATCAAAAAGCGTTTCATGACAATTCCTCCTGGAGTTTTCGTTTCGGCACAGTCATATCATTGTCCGGTCTCCGCCGGGGATTCCGCGGGATTATTCTTCGCTGTGAAGACGAGGGCCTGCGGTCCCTCGTCGGTGTCACACGTGAGCACCAGCCGTCCGGCGAGGAATCGATAACCCGTTGCGCCGGCGAGGGCTGAGAGGTAACGCCGTTCGAGATCCATCCTCGGCTCCGGGCAGGCCATGCGGGTGGCGCCCATTCCGTTGAACGCGAGCTCGCCCGCCTTTGCTGCCAAAACTCCGGCGAAGTAGCTGTTGCAGCCGCTGTTCCCAGAAACCCTGTCGTCCTGGAAGAGGAGGCTGATCTCAATGTCTTCGGGCAGGTGCTGCCCATGGCCGAGCTCGATCAGGACCCACTCATGGCCGCCGAGATCGGCCAGCGACAACGTCCCGGTCGTCTCGTCGGCCACTGGAGTCAGGCCATCTTCGCTCAAGGCCCAGGAGACCAGGGCCTTCTCGGTTGGGCAGCAGGCGGCGTCTTCGGGGCCCGCTCGAACAATGTCGAGGGTTATCCTGCCGTCGTCGATTGTCCCCGATCGAATCTGGAACCGGTCGCCGATGAGAGCCGTGCCGAGGTTTGTGACAACGTCTTCGCCACTCGACACCGCGGCAAGAAAGAGACGGTTCCCGGAGCCCCCTGAACTCTCCCACAAAAGCGTCACGGCTTCGTCGAGGCCATCTCCATCGAGGTCGCCAGTGAGCATGAAATGGTCGATCAGACCGACGGTCGGACGTGACGCCCCACCCTCGACATACGGTTCACCCTCCCACCGCCCATCCATAAGGGTGACCGGCGCGTCCATGATGCCGGAGTAGGTGGCGTGGGCAAGCTCGAAAGCTATTTGCGCGTCCCCCGCCTTCTCCAATGAATCGACCGCCACAGGACCGCCGCGGCTGCAGGCCGCGGCCGCAAGCAGGATGACGGTACTTGCCAGCCTTTTACTCACGATTTTCTCCGTTGCCGGCGGCAGTGACCGCCTCTCGAGCGGCGCGCTCGTTGATTTCGATCTCGCGTTCGATCATCGGGAGCTGCTGTTGCAGGAAATCGGAATCTTCCTCGCTGAAGTTGAAAATATTGCCGCCCTCCGAGTAGCGGAGGGCGAACTGGACTCCGGCGCGGGCCCTGTAAAAATCGCCTGTCGCGATATGTTCCTCGATGTCGTCAAAGATCGACTGGCGGACGATTTCGCGCGCCCGCTGCTCCGGCGACAGAATCGTGAAACCGGTTATGGCGAGGCTAATTGCCATGCGGTCCTGCTCGGCCATCTCGAACCGTGCCTGGAGGTCCGCCAGCCGGTTCTCAATCACGAGGCGCTCGGGCCCGGGCGCGAGGTCAGCACTTTGGCCTGTCAGCTCCGTGATCTCGGCCTCGATTATCGCGAGCTCCTCTTCGACGGTATCGATGAAGCCGTAGCCATTGGCAACCCGGGCGTTTTCTACGGACGCCTGGAACGCGGTGGCGAGTGCCGCGACCACCAACACCACTGCGAGGGTCGCAACGGCCGCCGCCAGACGCGGCCTCCGCCGTGACCAGTTGGCCAGCTTTTCCAGCTTTGTAGGCGCGATTGCCGAAACCGGGAAGAACTCGCGGTAGCGGCGGAGGTCCTCGGCGAGCTCGACCGCTGAGCGGTAACGGCGGAAGGGGTCCTTGTCGAGGGCCTTCATGGTGATCGCCGACATCACCCGGCTGACCCGCGGGTTCCGCTTTTGAGGGGGGTCCGGTTCGTGGTGCATCACGCCCTTCATCGAGTCCACGGCCGTCTCGCCCCTGAAAGGATTCACCCCGGTGAGGATCTCGTAGAGCATTACACCGAGAGAAAAAACATCGGTCTGGCGGTCCGACTCTGCGGCGTGACCCGAAGCCTGCTCGGGTGACATGTAGGCCGGGGTGCCCATCACCGCACCGAGGCGGGTTCGTTGGGAGTCCGATTGTTTGCCGTCGTCGTCCTCAACCAGTTGCTTTGCCAGCCCCCAATCCATCACGTACACCACGCCGAGATCGTCGACCATGATGTTTTCCGGTTTGAGATCGCGGTGGATCACGCCCTGGTTGTGGGCGGCGGCCACCGCCTGGCAGACGCGGATGAAAATTTCAATGAAGTGGGCCCGGTTGCTGCGATCCAAAAGATCGTCGGGGATGCGTTCGGACATCAGGGTGCCGAGAGTTTTCCCGCGCACCTTCTTCATGGCGTAAAAGCAATCGCCGTCAGGCAGGAGCCCGGCTTCGAAGACCGGGGTTGTTCCGGGATGGTCGAGGTTGGCGAGGATCTCGGCCTCGGCAAAGAAACGTTGACGGATATCACCCTGGGCGGCGTACTCCGGCCGCAACCGTTTGACGGCGACGGGACGTTGCAGCTGGACGTCGGTCGCTTTCTGGACGATCGCCATCCCACCCTCGCCGAGGGTTTCGCCAATCAGATAGCGATCTCCGGAGCTGGAATCGGTCCGTTCGTGGGGCTCGACGTAGTCACTCGATCTCCGGTCACCGGAAGGATCCCCGTCGAGAAACTTCGTTGCCTCGGTTGCTTCGCCCTTGGCCTTCGCGCCCTTTTCGTCTTCGTCGTCACGTGTCATCAGCGTTCTCCCACTCCTCCACCTCGGCTGTGCATGGTGTCGGTGGAGAGATTGTAGCAACGGGTCTCGGGCCGTCTTATCAACCAACAATTGCAGCGCTTGCTATATTCGGCAGGATGTCTGGTGCGAAACCGCCCGCTTCCAACGAGGATCGAAGCCGTTCGGGTTTCCTTGAGGAGATCTGGCGATCGATCTTTTCTCGGCCAATCAGACCGCGGACGGAACGTGAGCGTCGGAGAAAGATCCTCGAATACTTCGTCCTCCACATGCGGCCGGTGCGTGTTCGTCGCAGCACGCTCCCGTATCAGCACACCTTCGGCCTTGGCGGCAGTTCGCTGACCCTGATCGGGCTCATGGTCTTCACCGGTGTGTTGTTGATGCTGGCCTACGAACCGAGCCCGGAACGCGCCTACGACTCGGTCATTGGTCTCCAGGATCAGTTCCTCTTTGGTGGCCTCGTACGAAACATCCACCACTGGAGCGCCAATCTCCTGGTCGCTGTGGTCCTGCTCCATTTGCTGCGGGTCCTTTTTACCGGCGGCTTCCACGGTCCGCGGCGCTTCAACTGGGTCTTGGGTCTCGGGCTGCTGGCGGGAATCCTGGCCGCCAACTTCACCGGCTATCTCCTGCCGTGGGACCAGCTCGCCTTCTGGGCGGTCACCATCTGCACCGGGATGTTCGGCTATGTGCCGTGGATCGGCGAATGGTTGCAGGGGATGGCGCGCGGCGGACCCGAGGTCGGTTCGGCGACCCTGGTCATCTTCTACACCTTTCACACCACCCTGGTGCCGGTGACCCTGGTGCTGCTGATGGCTTTTCACTTCTGGCGGGTGCGCAAGGCGGGAGGAGTCGTCGATCCGCGTCCACCCGAAGAGATCGTCGAAGAGAAGCCCGACTACGTCTCGACCCTGCCCGAGCTCTTGATGCGGGAGCTTGCCGCGGCCCTGGCCCTGATCGCGTTTGTTGTCGTCCTCTCGGTCTTTGTCAACGCGCCGCTCGGTGCGCCGGCCAACCCAGGGATGAGCACCAATCCGGCCAAGGCGCCGTGGTACTTCGTCGGATTCCAGGAGCTGCAGCTCCACTTCCACCCATTGATCGCAGTGGTCGTGATCCCGGCGCTGGTCGCCCTGGCTCTTTTGGCCATTCCCTATCTGCGATACCCCAGAGAGCTTTCTGGCGCCTGGTTCCTGTCCGGTACCGGCCGGCGGACGGCCGTGTTGGCGGCCACGGTCGGCCTGGTTGTGACGCCGGTCTTGATCCTCTTCGATGAGCTGGTCCTCCAGCCGGGCGCCGGTCTGCCGTCGTTGGCCTGGCGGGGTTTGGTGCCATTGGTGTTGATGGGCGCGGCGGTGTTCGGATTCAGGAGTCTGTTGATCAAGAAGTTTGGCGCGAGCAAAGGAGAGGTCGTCCAGGCGGTCTTTGTCCTATTTCTGATCGTTCTGGCGGTGCTGACCGTGACCGGCGTCTGGTTCCGCGGCCCCGGCATGGCCCTCGTCTGGCCCTGGGGAGTCGGCGGATGACGAAGAACCGGGAACCGGTGGAAACGTCGTCCTCGCGGAGAGGTTTTCTCGGCAGGGTTTGGCTACTGCTCGGCGGAGTGGCGCTGGCCGAAGCGGTATGGATCGTCAGCGATTTCTTCAAACCCCGCCGACGGCGGGCGACGGATGACGGTGCTGACTCGGTCATTGTCGCCGGACCGGTGGATCGATTCCAGCCCGGATCGGTCACCGCTTTCCCGGAGGGGCGGTTCTACCTGGCGCGGCTTGTTGATGGCGGCTTCCTCGCCCTCCACCGCGAGTGCACCCACCTCGGTTGCACCGTCCCGTGGGTTGCCGCCGAAGACCGCTTCGTGTGTCCCTGCCACGCCTCCTCTTTCGACATCACCGGAAATGTTCTGAGCCCGCCGGCGCCCCGACCTCTCGATATTTTCCCGGTGCGCATCGAAAATGCCATCGTCAAAGTAGACATCAGCAGAATCATCAAGCGGCAGAGCTATGCCTCGTCACAGGTGGTGCGCTCGTGACGAACGATCCTCTCCATCGTTGGAAGGTGCTTGGTGTTGCCGCCACGGCGGTCATCGTGCTCAGCGTCCCGGCCTGGGTGATCCGCCAAGGGGGGGCGGAGACCACCGGTCAGATAGAAGACGCGGGGGCCACCTTCGTCGGCCGCGAGGTATGCCGCCCCTGTCACGAAGCGGCCTTCACGAGCTGGCAGGGCTCGGACCACGACCTCGCCATGGACATGGCGACGGCTGAGACGGTGCGTGGCGATTTCGACAACGTGGTCTTCACCTCGAAGGGTGTGACCTCGAGCTTCTTCATGCGCGACGGCAAGTTCTTTGTCAACACCGAAGGCCCGGATGGAGAGTTGGCCGACTTCGAGATCACCCACACCTTTGGCCACGAACCGTTGCAGCAGTATTTGGTGCCGTTCCCGGGTGGACGTCTCCAGTGCCTGTCGATCGCCTGGGATGCGGATCTGGGTCAGTGGTTCGACCTCAACCCGGACACGGTGATTCCGCCCGACGACTGGCTCCACTGGACGAGGGCCGCCCAGAACTGGAACGGCATGTGTGCCGAGTGCCACTCCACGAACCTATTGAAAAATTTCGACGCCTCCTCGAACACGTACAACACCACCTGGTCCGAGATCGACGTCAGCTGCGAGGCCTGCCACGGACCTGGCTCGGAGCACGTTGCGTGGGCTGATATCCAACCCATGGCGCGTCCCGATCTTCCTGATTACGGCCTGGTCGTTCGTACGGGTGACATCACCTCCCAAGAGCAGGTCGATCTCTGCGCCCCGTGCCATTCGCGCCGCTCGGAGCTCGGCGACTGGGACCATTCGACCACGGCGCTTCTCGACAGCCACCTGCCGTCGGTCCTCGATGAGGGCCTCTACCACGCTGACGGCCAGATCCTCGACGAGGTTTATGTCTGGGGCTCCTTCACTCAGTCCAAGATGTACGCCAACGACGTGCGCTGTACGGACTGCCACGACGCGCATAGCATGAAGCTTCTTTTCGAGGGCAACGATCTCTGTCTCCAGTGCCACCGGGCCGACGCCTACGACACCTCCGAGCATCATTTCCACAAGAAGATCCACGAGGGCGAGCCGTCCGACGGCGCTCTGTGCATCAAATGCCACATGCCCGAACAGCCGTACATGGTGATCGACGAACGCGCGGATCACAGCCTGCGGGTGCCCCGGCCCGATCTCAGCCAGACGCTCGGCACTCCAAACGCCTGCTCCCAGGGAGGGTGTCACGGAGATAGGCCCTTGAGCTGGTCGGTGGACGCGTTCACGAAATGGTATGGCCAGGCCAAAAAGCCCCACTACGGGCCGACCCTGCTTGCGGGTCGTGATGGACGGCCGGAGGCTCTTGACGACCTCGTGCGGCTCGCCGGCGACGAGCTCTACCCGGCGATCGTTCGTGCAACCGCTTTGTCGTTGTTCGGCCGGTACCCCGGTGAGGAGAGCACCCGTGCCTTTGCGGTTGCGCTTGCCGACCCGGAGCCGTTGCTGCGCCACACGGCGGTCAACAGCTTTGTCGCGTCCTCCCCCGAGGAGCTCGTCGAGCTGGTCGCACCCCTCCTCTTTGACCCGATGCGGGCGGTTCGGTTGCAGGCCGCTGTGCAGCTTGCGGACGCGCCGGATCAACTCCTGAAGCCCTATCAGCTCGAGGCGCTCGCGGCCACGCTGGCCGAGTATCGCAAGGCTATGGAGCACTCGCTCGACTTCGCCTTTGCCGGCCACAACCTCGGCAATCTGGCCGCCCGCCTTGGTGATGCGGCAGAGGCCGAGAAGTACTATCGGGCGGCGATCTCGATCGACGACCTCTTCTACCCGGCCAAAGCGAATCTGGCGGTGCTCCTGAATGCGAGAGGTCAGAACGAAGAGGCCGAAGCCATCCTGCGCTCGATCCTCGACGCCTACCCGGAACAACACGAGGTGGCCTACTCGTTGGGTCTGCTGCTGGCCGAGATGGGCAGGTACTCGGAAGCGGAGGCCTACCTGGCTCGCGCGGCGGCGGGGATGCCGGACCATCCGGGTGCGGCGCGCAATCTCCGGGCAATCCGCGAGTACCTGACGCAGCGAGGTGCCATCACCGAGTGATCTGAGTTTGTGAACCGAGAGACTCCAGTTGTTAAGGATCGTAAATCAATGATCAGGGACACCTGAATTTGTTGGACAGCTCGGTTTTTTGGGTGGTACATTGATGGATCTGTCGGATTATTGAAATTTACGAAGGGGCAAAGGGGTTTGTCTCAATTGAAAGGAGTTCGGAAATGAAGAAAGCACTTGGACTTGTATTCGTGTTGGCGTTGGTCGCGACGCCGGCGCTCGCGCAGAAGGTCACCGTCGACTATGCACATGATTTTGACTTCAGCGGGGTCAAGACATTCCAGTATGTCGACACCGGGGAGTCCAACTCGAAGAACGAGCTGATGGCTGGCCGGATCGAAGAGCTCATCAAGAAGGAGCTGCGCGAAGGCGGCCTCACCGAGGTCCAGGAGAATCCTGATCTCTTCGTGACCTACCACGTCACGACAGAAGAATTGTCATCCTTCAACACCACCGGCATGGGTTACGGCGGCTATGGCGGCTACGGCCCCGGTTGGGGCGGCTATGGACGCTATGGATACGGCGGCTATGGCGGCATGGCATCCACCACCACTTACGAAACAAAGTTCACCGAGGGGACTTTGATCATCGATGGTTATGGTCCCGATGACAAACAGCTGGTGTGGCGCGGAACCGGCACTGTGACGGTCAAGGACAAGCCCGAGAAGCAGATCAAGCAGGTCGAGAAAATTCTCGAAAAGATCGGCAAGAAGTGGGACAAGATCCTCGCTGGCCAGGGCAAGTAGACTCGTCGGATTAAAGACTGTTCAACACCCGGTTGCCAAGATGGCGACCGGGCGGTTGTGTCTCGAAACAACGGCCGGCATGCTATTTTTCGGCACGGATTTTTTTGAATTTCACATGAACCGGGCCCAACGAACGGCCTACCGAAAGGAGCAGAGAAATGAAGAAAGCACTCGGTTTGATTTTTGTTATGGCCCTCATCGCAACACCGGCGATGGCGCAAAAGGTGACCATCGACTACGCCCACGACTTCGATTTCGAAAGCGTCAAGACCTTCCAATATGTGGATACTCGGGAGAGCAACGTCCAGGGCAACGAAATCATGGCGAAGCGTGTTGAGGACATGATCAAGAAAGAGATGCGCGAGGGTGGTGGGGTGGAAGTCCAGGAAAACCCCGACATTTACATCACGTATCACTTCACGACCCAGGAGCGGACCAGTTACACGACCACCAATTTCGGTTACGGCGGTTACGGTGGCGGCTGGTACGGTTGGGGCGGAAGCATGGGCTCCTCGTCGACCCAGCAGCACAACTACACAGATGGAACCCTCATCATCGATGCCTATGAACCGACCGACAAGAAGATGATCTGGCGCGCAACTGGCACGGTGACCGTCAAGGCCAAACCCGAGAAGCAGATCAAACAGGTCGAGAACATCCTCGAAAAGATCGGCAAGAAGTGGGACAAAATTCTCCACGGCCAGGGCAAGTAGTCCGTATCAACTTAGAATCTGAAATCAGACGCCCGCTCGCATTCGCGGCCGGGCGTTGTTCTTTTCGGGCACAGAGGCGGAGACAGGTTACCAGCGAACCCGGAAGTAGAGGCTGATGTCGTTGATATCGAGGTCGATGACGGCCGTGAGCACATCGCCCTCAATCGGGCTCTCGATACCCGTCCAATCCACGTTGACGTTGGAATAGTTGATAGCGGCGCCAAAGCCCCAGCGCTTCGTCGTGATGTATTCGCCCGCCAGACGGCCAATGTACTGGCCGCCCTTGACGTCGCCGATCTTGATCTCGAGCCAGCCGGCCTGGGCTTTGAAGCGCCACCGCTCGCCGAAGATCCGGCGGTACTCGAAATTGACATAGGGAAGTGGTGCTGTGCCGTTGATTTGTTCTTCGAGCTCGACACCGTCCGCCGTCAACACCGTGGCCAAGTCCATGACCCGAAAGCCGAGTCCAAAACCGCCGGCCCACCGCTTCTTGACCCACGGGTAGTAGGTGTAATCGACGGCGAGGGTGCGGATGTCGAAACCGAGAGTGATGCTTGCATCGATTGGGATGATTTCACCGCCCCACTCGATCTCCTCGAGCACCTGGGTTGACGAGTCACGGTTGACGTCCTGCCAGCGGACGCCGAGGCGGTGCCGGCGACCGAACTGCCACTCGAACGAGAGCGAAGGCACGGCTTCTTTGTCCGGCAGGCCGAGATCGTCCTCGAAACTGAGGGTGGTGCCCTTGCCGAGAAGCTCCGAGTCGAGCCGGATCGTGGTTCGGGTCACGACCCAGCTCGCCTCGAACTTGAAGTTGAAGGTGTCGAAGAGCGGTTCGTAGACGCCCTGGGCCGATGCCGGTGGGGCGCTCGCCGCCAAGGCCAGTAACGCGAAGATTGAAACGATACGACGCATGATCAGCCTCCCCGGGGGCGAATGTCCTCGCCAACGGTACCATGAGTGATCACCGTTAGAACCTGCAACGGGAACGATGAAAATCGGTGATCGTGAGAGAATGTCCCGATGATTCCGAAAGGGGCGGTTTCGCGCGAGAATCTCGAGGACCTTTTCGCCTTCGAGTCGGTTCTGGCCGAGATGTCATCGAAATTCGTCAACCTCGAACCGGCGGACGTCGACCGCGAAATCGAGGAGGCCCAGCGGCGGGTCTGCGAGTGCCTCGACCTCGACCTGGCAGCGCTCTGGCAGCTGTCGTCCTCGGAACCGGGCGTCCTCTCCATGACCCACCTCTATCGGCCGTTTGGTGGGCCGGAGGTTCCTGAAAATTTCGACGCGAAGGAGTTCTTCCCGTGGGGGATCGAGGAGATCCTGGCGGGTCGGACCATCTGTATTTCGAGTATGGGTGACCTCCCTCGAGAAGCGGCCCGCGATCGCGACGTATGGGAGCACTTCGGCGTCAAGTCGGTGCTCACGTTTCCTCTGTCGGCGGGTGGCCCGGCGATCATCGGTTTTCTCGGCTTTCACGCCGTGCGGGAGGAACGTCCGTGGCCCGACGAGATCGTCAATCGGCTTCGGCTGGTGTCCCAGATCTTCACCAACGCGTTGGACCGCAAGCGCTCGGACGCCTTGCTGCGCGAGAGCGAGGAGCGCCTGCAGCTCGCTGCCGAGGCGGCCGAGGTCGGGATGTGGATGCTCGATGTCGAGGGCGGACGGTTCTGGGCGACCGAGAGGGCGCGGCAGATCTTCGGTTATGCGGCCGCCACCGAGATCACCATCGAGCGGTTCCTGGAGTCGGTCCACCCCTCGTGCCGTGAACCGGTCGCGCAAACGGTGCGTCAGGCGGTCGAAGACGGGCGCGAGGTCGACATCGAGTACCGGATCGCGCTCCCCGACGGCAGCGAAAAGTGGATCCACTCGCGCGGGCGGATGCAGCCGCTATCGGCCACCAATCCGGTGCGCCTGCTGGGTGCGTCGATCGACGTGACCGAGCGCAAACGGTCGTGGGAGGAGCTGCAGCGGTCGTACGAAGAGGTGAAGGACCTCCGGGACCAGCTCGAGCTCGAGAATATCTACCTCCAGCGGGAGCACCGGCTCCAACAGGGGAACGGCCGCATCGTCGGCGAGAGCCCGGCCATCATGGAGGTCCTCAAGCTGGTCGAACAGGTCGCACCGGCCGGGACAACGGTTCTGATTGAGGGCGAGACCGGCACAGGCAAGGAGCTGATCGCCCAACGGATCCACGAGCTGAGCCCGCAGAATGGCCGGCCGATGGTCAAGGTCAACTGCGCCGCTCTGCCGTCGACCCTGGTTGAGAGCGAGCTTTTCGGACGCGAAAAGGGCGCCTACACCGGAGCGGTTTCACGGGAGCCGGGGCGCTTCGAGGTGGCCGATGGCTCGACCATCTTTCTCGACGAGATCGCCGAACTGCCGCTCGAGCTCCAGGTGAAACTGCTGCGGGTGCTGGAAGAGGGCCAGTTCGAACGGGTCGGCAGCTCGCGCACGATGACCACCGATGTCCGGGTGATTGCTGCTACCAACCGCGATCTCCACGCCGAGGTGGATGCGGGGCGT
>Ga0224513_10000900_pt1 | contig 11903 bp, 6 predicted proteins | sample SF_May12_sed_USG_5_FD_169109 | JGI IMG/M metagenome (GOLD analysis project Ga0224513, IMG submission 169109) | Sediment microbial communities from San Francisco Bay, California, United States - SF_May12_sed_USGS_21 | ecosystem: Environmental > Aquatic > Marine > Sediment | place: USA: California... | reverse complement strand
CCGCGAGCAAGGGTGTACCAACGAGGTAATCCGCGGTGTGGTCCGTCCAGTTTTCTTCGGCGAATTTCAGCGCCTCGTCCCATTCCTCCAGCGCATAGTCGCCTCGCCCGACCCACATCAGCGCGACCAGCGACATCTGCTGGTCCGGTTCGAGGTCGCCGATCGTCGTCGTCAGTTCCTGGTAATAAGGATCGCCCGCGAAATCGGTGGCAAACTGCTCCGCCAGGTCCTCGTTCACGGCTTGAACTTCATCCTCTTCCGGAAACGTTACGTCCTCGCGTGAGTGAAATTCGTGCACCTTGTCGATAACGAACCGGACGATATCCGGATTCAGGTCTAGTACGGGCATCTGGTTTCACCACTTCTCAGTTTGTTCGACAGCGGCATGGGCGCTCAATGCCGCCGACTGCCGTCCTGTTAGATTTGTGCTGCCGTCAACGCCATGCAATGCGTAATATTACCTAAGCGGCGCACCGGGCAAGCGCTATGTTAGTCTCGTCCATCCATCAAATCATGGACACGAACAGCCATGACTGACACCAAGCATGCCGTCTGGAAGCGCCATCTGGACGGAATTGCCAATGAACTCCTGCGCCTGTCCATCGCCTGTGACGTACGCCTGCGTGACCCGGGCGTCATTGATCGAATCCTGAAGGACGACGCCACCGTCTGCGGCCGTAAGAACCCTGAAGCGTTTCGCAAGCTTCGTAACCTCCTCATGGCAACCTACGATTCGCTCGGAAAATCTATCGACCGGATCGGACCGGAGGACACGAAGATGCTTGTCAGCGCGATCGCCAAGCGGACCGCGAAGCGTCGGGACGGAGACGGCCACGAAGACTCCGACGGCTAAACTATCGACTTTCGCCCAAAGTACCAGTCACGAAATTCATCCCCGACCAGCCGGCAAAGACGGGTTACAAAGTCGAAATCGGTGTGTGGAGACGCCGGGACAGGACCTCGGGCCCGATCAACGCCACCTGGTTCGACCGCGAAAACCGCACGTTCCAGTGTGGCTTCAGCAATCACGGCAACGATTACGCTATAGCCTGATGACATTGTTAAGGTAACGACCGTCGCCGAATTGCGACAGAAATCCCCACGGAATGTGTGAGGATTTTCGATATACTCCGCGCGTTATCAGTTCTGAAAGCGTTTGGGCCAATGACTTTCCGATTCGATCGTGCGCGGACAGCGTCAGCCGCGTGCCTGTTCATGCTGTGCGCGGCGTGCGCTAGCAACCCACAACCGGAACCCGCGCGGTCGGCAGAGACGTCGCCGGCAGGCAGCTTTTTCATCGGCGCACGCCCGGTCTATGCACACCTCGCCAACGAGCGCGGTGGAAGCTGGACGTTCACGTCAGTAACCGCATCTGATGTTGCCGTTGATTCGGGATATCTCGTGGTTCTGAACGACCTCACGCCGGCGTTCGACACACGTGCCGCCGAGTGCACGCCGCAGGTGTATCCTGCCTCTCACCGTTGCAGCCCGAACCACCCGTTTCGCGACAAGGATACGGGCATGCTCGACAAGATCATCAACGGCGGTATCGCTGTCGGAACCGCAGGAAAGGTCACCGACATTTCCCAGACGTATGAAACTACTTTCGACGAAAGCGCGTTCAACCAGGCCGTCGATGAAGCATTACTGAACTCCGGTCTGGACACCCAGCGGCGCGAGCTGATCTCGTTACTCGATGCGTACGAGCAGGAAGCGGCAAGCGCGCGCGCCGAGTTATCGAGCATGGCGCAACAACTATCTGCGACGCGCAACAGCACGAACCATGTCGAGCTTGATGTTCAGCCCAGCATCAGCGGACTGACCGGCTACTATCAGGACGACATCGACTTTGCCGGGTTGATTGAGCTGACGCTTGTTGGCGATGGCGAAGTGCCGACAGTAAATCTGCAGCAGCGGGATACATTGCCCTGCGATGCCCGGCATTGCACGGCGGCAGCGGAAAGCGCGCTTTTCGCGTTGCGCCAGGATATCCGGTCACACAAGGAACGGCTGTCGGCGATGATGTCACCGGGTGCCAGGATCTATGATGTAGGGTGCGAAGATACCGTGAGTGGCCACTACCTGCTTTCGGTGACCTGCCCGGAACAAATCATCGTCCCGGGAAACGGTCCTGTGGAGTTACCGGTCGGCGTAACCATCTTGTCGCGGGACTTCGAAAAGCTCTACCCGATGTTCGGCCTCGCGGATGATCAACTACACGTCACTGTCGAGCGTCAGTCCTTGAGGTTCACCAACGCGACGGACGAATACATTACGCTTACGGCGCAGACGATTTATTACAACTCGCAGGTCAACACGACGTCTCTGCCGATCGACATCCCACCGGGCATCACGGTGTCACGGGACATCGATGAGTTTGTCTCGCAGTCCATGGACATCGAATCGAGCTATCCGCACATGACGCCAGACAAGGCCGCCGGCGCGACGTTTCAGTTCGGTGTCGCCGTCCGTTATCGGGTCGCATCGGATCCCGACGAGAAAACACTGCATGACATGCGATCCTTCAACGTCGGCTGCGTAATCGAGAATCAGGTCGCTCCGGGATCTTGCGAACCATCGGCCACGGCAAGCGAACATCCGCGGCGGGCGGCAAGAAGGTCCGAAACGGCCAGCCCTCCCCCCATGTAGCGCCGTGCGCGACGTATGACTGCCGGAGGCGAAGCGACTCGTGCGCTCATTTAATCTCGCGGCCAACAAAAGCGTTATCCGGCAGAACGCCATGAACCGCTGTTGCCGGTGTCGGCACGAGTGGCTGGACAGACCCTTTGGCTACGCGGTCAGGGATGCCTGCCCGAAGTGCGCCTCGGTTTACTGGCGGTGGCTCGACTACGAAGACAGAACCGACCGCTAAATCCCCTTGCCAAGCCACTCTTTACTGGTAGCCCTTCGCCTGTAACTCGAACAGGTGAGCATAGGTGCCGTTTTCTGCGAGCAGGCTCTCGTGAGTGCCACGTTCGATGATCCTGCCACCGTGGATTACGACGATCTGGTCGGCGGCGCGCACCGTCGAAAACCGGTGCGAGATCAGGATCGTCATCTTGTCGTGGCTCTCCGCCCGAAACAGTTCGAACACCGCCGCTTCGGAGGCCGCATCCATGGCCGCGGTAGGCTCGTCGAGCACGAGGATATCGGCATCGCTGCGCATGAAGGCGCGTGACAGCGCGATCTTCTGCCACTGGCCGCCGGAGAGTTCGCGTCCGCCCTTGAACCAGCGCCCCAGCTGCGTTTCGTAACCCTCCGGCATGGTCTCGATGAACGGCGCGGCCATCCCGGTTTCAGCAGCGACTGCCTGGCGCGCAGTGTCTTCCATGTGACGCACGTCGCCGGCGCCGATATTTTCACCCACGGTGAACTGGTAGCGCCCGAAGTCCTGGAAGATCACGCCGATGCGTTGCCTGAGGGCGTCCACGTCCCACTCCCGCAGGTCGAGCCCTTCGAGCAGGATACGTCCCTCGGTCGGCTCGTACAGTCGCGTCAACAACTTGATGAGCGTCGTCTTGCCCGAGCCGTTTTCGCCGACCAGCGCGACACTTTCGCCGCGCCGTATCTGCAGGTTGATGTCGCTCAGCGCATTCTCTCCGGCGCCGGGATACGCGAAGGAGACATGTTCGAATTCGAGTCCCCGCAAAGGATCCGGGCCTTTCAGCGTGCGGCCCTGCCTCGCCGGCACCGGCTGCCCCAGGTACTCGTACAGGTTCGACAGGTACAGGTTGTCCTCGTACATGCCGCTGATGGCAGAGAGAATGGCGGCGACCGCGGTCTGTCCCTGCCGGAACAATACGAGGTACATCGTCATCGCGCCCAGCGTTATGCGGTTGTCGATCGTCGCGAGGATGATCCAGGCATAGGCCCCGTAAAATGCAGCCGTCGACACGAGACCCAGCAGGAATCCCCAGCTATCGCGCCTGATCGTGAGCCGCCGGTCCTCGACGAACAGTCGATTGAAGATATCCCGGTAGCGCTGCAGGAGTTTCGGCCCGAGCTGGAACAGCTTGACTTCCTTGACGCCGTCCTCACGCGCGATGACTGTCTCGAGGTACATCTGCATGCGGGTATCCGGCGAACGCCAGCGAAACAGCCGGAACGCATCGCCCGAAAACTTGGCTTCCGCGAAGAAAGACGGCAGCCCGGCACCGAGCAGGATGATCACGGCCCAGGGTGAGAACGCGAACAGCAACACGGCGTAGCTCGTCAGCGAGATCGTATTCTGCACCAGCCCGAAAGTCCGGTTGACCAGGCTCAGAGGCCGGCTTGATGCCTCGCGCCGCGCCTGGGTCAGCTTGTCGTAGAATTCCGAGTCCTCGAAATGCGTGAGCTGCAGCGTTAGCGCCTTTTCGAGGATCATCACGTTGACTCGCTGCCCGAGGAGCGCCCGCAGCAACGACTGGCTCGCCGACAGGCCCCGCTGGCTCCCGGCCAGCAGGATGACGATGAACGCCTCGAGACCCACGAGCCGAAGCACGGGGCCGGCATCGGGGTTCGGCTCTGACATCGCGGCGACGACGCCATCGACGATGAGTTGCCCGACCCACGCGATGGCTGCCGGCAACACGCCAGCGACGATGGTCAGCACCGCGAGCGCAACGGTGAGCGGCCGGCTGGTCGTCCAGACGAGATTAATCGCACGGTGGGTATAGCCGAAGACGCCTAACGCGCGCCGCAAAAGGCCGGCGTCGGATCCCTCGGCGGGCGCGTTACCGTGCACTGCCCACCAGGGACTTCGATATGCCCGGGTCCAGCCGGAAGCGGTACGGCCGGCCGGCATCTTCCGCAGCATAGTCGATTCCGACACGCGGGCTCGCGCTGATGCGAGCCTGTTCTACGCGCAGGCCGTGATCCTCGATCCGGATCGGGCCGTTCAGCAGGCTGCTGCCGCTCAACGCAGTCGTGATACCCAGCGCCCGGGCGACGGAGCCGGGCCCGGCCAGCAACGAGCGATCGGCATGCGGCTTGTCTCGCCTTTGCAGCATCGCCGATAGTCCGGAATGCGGCTCACCTGCCCTTACCAGTACCGCGTGCGGCACGCCACTCACGTTCGTAACAACATTGAAAAGGTGGTGAATGCCATAGCATAGATAAACGTAGGCCATGCCGCCCGGACCGTACATCGGCTCTGTCCTGCGGGTCCTGCGATCGCCATAGGCATGGCTCGCCCTGTCAGTAGTGCCGGCGTAGGCCTCCGTCTCGGTAATGACCAGGGAGGTACGCCGCCCGTCGATATCCGTACACAGCACCTTGCCGAGCAGATCCCGGCTGACGGCGACAACGTCGTCACGAAGATAAAACGAGTGTGGAAGTATTTCCGGACGAATCACAGGCCTGGTCGGTTGCGGCACGGCGGCCGGCGTTCGATCGCGACGCGGCGTCATGCCCTGAAAATTGGTGGCCGCAGACACGGAAACCGGCCGCTTTTTTCGTTAAACTCTCCCCAGATTCTACTCAATAATCAGAAAACCGGTACCTGGCTTGGGGATAACTATGAAATTGCATGCGCTTTTGATCGTCGGTTTGGCAATGTGCGTCATGGGTTGCGCCGAGAAAAAGGAGCCCGAGCCTGCTGTCGCGCCGCAAGCGGCTGAACCGGCTCCGGCGGAGCCGCCTGCAGTAGAAGAAGAGCGCGTGCGCGACGCAGAATTCATCGACCACATGCATGCCCATGCCGAGCAGCTCGACAACCTGAATTTCGCGCTTGCCGACAACGACCTGCCAGGAGCCTTGACGGCTGCCTACTGGCTGTCGGGCCACCAGGAGGTCAGCGGCATACGCGAGGAATGGCGGCCATACCTGAATGGCATGCGCGAAGAAGCCAAAGCCATAGAGGAAGCCAAGGATATCGAAACCGCGCGCGCCGCGGCAGAACGCATCAACGAGCAGTGCCAGGGCTGCCACACTGCCGCGGGCGTCAATAACTAGCCAACAACCGCCAGCCTGCCTTGATCCTGATCAAAGCGTTGCAAGATTTCACCTTGTCTCGTTGTGCGCCTCATTAAGCCCCCAATCGCTTGAAAGGGGCTGAATACGCAAGTGCGCGCCTATGGCTTCTGTGGGGACGGCAGATCAGCATTGATAACCTATACTTGATCGAATGATCGGTAATTGCTGCCGGCCCGATGAACAATAAAAAATACAAAGCGTTCATAAGTTACAGCCATCGCGACGAAAACTGGGCAGCGCGACTGCACAGGGCTCTGGAAAATTATTCCATCCCGAAAAGACTCGTCGGCCAGGAGGCGGAGCATGGCGTAATTCCGGCGCGACTCCGCCCTATCTTCCGGGACCGCGAGGAGTTGCCGAGTGCCACGGATCTCGGCCAGAAAGTCGATGCGGCCCTCGAACAGTCCTCTGCGCTCATCGTGATCTGTTCGCCGGAGGCCGCACGCTCTCGATGGGTAAACGAGGAAATCCTCGCGTTCAAGCGTCTCGGGAGAAGTGATCGGATCTTCTCGTTGATCGTCGGTGGCGAACCCCATGCGTCGGATCATCCGGGGCAGGAGTCCGAGGAGTGTTTCCCCGAGGCGCTGAGGTTCGAACTGGACGCTGACGGCAGCTTGTCCACGCGGCCGGCGGAACCGATCGCAGCAGATGCCCGATCGGGTAAGGACGGCCGCTACAACGCCAAGCTCAAGCTGATCTCCGGCCTGCTCGGCGTCGGTTTTGACGAACTCCGGCAGCGTGAGCAGGTCCGGCGCCACCGACGCATGGCCGTTATTACGGCGGCCTCGCTGACCGGGATGGTCATCGCCATCGCCCTCGCCGCGACGGCATGGCTGGCTCGCGCCGAAGCGGAACGGCAGCGTGTGCGCGCCGAGGCCGAGGCGGAAACGGCGTTGCAGACGACAAATTTCCTGGTGGACCTGTTCAAGGTGTCCGATCCCAGCGAGTCCCGGGCGCGCGAGATCACGGCGGACGAATTGCTCGAGAAAGGCGCGGCGCTGATCGAAACGGAGCTGGCGGACCAGCCCGAAATCCAGGCGACACTGATGGACACGATGGGCAGCGTCTACACGAACCTCGGCGCCTATACCCGGGCAAGCGACCTGCTGGAGAAATCCCTCGCAACCCGGGAGAGGGTTCGAGGGCCCCGCGACTTCAAGGTCGCACAAAGCCTCAATCACCTGGCGCGCGTACAAATGCTACGTGCCGAATACGCGCTCGCGGAGGAAAAACACCGCCGGGCGCTCGAACTGCAGCAGGAACTGCTCGGCAAGTCTCACGTCGATATCGCACGCAGCATGAACGAACTCGGCGACGTGCTGACGCGCATGGGCGAATTCGAGGCCGGCGAGGACTGGCTGCGCCAGGCGCTCGAAATGCGGCGGGCATTGCTCGGCGACAGGAGTCCGGACGTCGCGCAGAGTCTCGAAGACCTCGCAGTCAACATTTTGGAGCAGGGCAACCACGAGCAGTCGGCGATTCTGCTTCGTGAAGCAGTCGGCATACGCAAAGACGTTCAGGGTGATCCGCATCCGGACCTCGCCGAAGCACTCAGCAATCTCGGCAACGTAATCTATGAGCTGGGCGACTATGCCGAAACGGAAAGGTTGTATAGCGAAGCCCTGGAAATGAAACTCAAATTGTTGCCCGACGTTCATCCGGAGATCGCGACCGGCATCAACAATCTCGCCTTTGTGCTGCACGACCAGGGCGAGTATGAGGAAGCCGAGTTGATGTACCGGGAGGTCATCGACATGCGCCGGCAGTTGTACGGTGATCTGCATCCTGAAATCGGCGGCGCTTTGATCAACCTTGCCTACCTCCTGTACGACAAGGGCGACTGGCCTGGCGCACTGCAGAGCTCTCGCGAGGCGCTGGACGTCTATCGGCAAAGCCTCGGGGAAGAGCACCCCGACGTCGCAAGCGCGCAGAACAACCTCGCGATGTGGCTCATGGAAGCCAAACAGTACGAAGAAGCGGAAGTTTTGATCCGCGGCGCGCTCGAGGCGCGACGGCGCCTGCTCGGGGAGGACCATGGAGATATCGGGAGCAGCCTGACCCTGCTGGCGAACGTCCTGAACTCGACACATCGATATGACGAAGCACTCGACTCCGCGACAGATGCACGACGCATAGTGGAGTCGATATACGGCGATAGTCACTGGCGTACGGCCATAGCGATGAGCGCCCAGGGGGAGGCGCTGACGGGACTCGGGAAATTCGACGAGGCGGAAGTGCTGCTGCTGGGAAGTTATGAGATCCTGAAAGCGGACGATGGCGCGCTACCCCTGTTCGTCGATAGCACGGAACAACGCCTTGCCTCGCTGTACGACCAGTGGGGAAAGCCACCAGCTGAACTTGACATAACACACCGATGATGAACTCAAGACAATTGGTTTCGTCAGTGATCAGGTGTATGGTTTTCACAGCTCACTAATTAACAATAAAAATTGTCCATTAAAACAGTGCCTTAAGAATCTTGCCGGACGTCCGGCGCAGCAGATCTTGCAGCCTCTCGAAATCCTGGCGATAAAGCGCACTGACGGGGGGGTCCACTCATGAAACGCACGGCTACGCATAGAATCCGCAACTCCTTCACCAAAAAGATCCCGACCCTGTTTGCTGTCGGATTGCTTTTGTCAACACCGATCGCGTTCGGCACGACCGGCGAAGATGAGCCGGCGCTGGCCGTCGTCTCGACGCCGTCCTTGCCGCTCTACTTCGAGGAAAACCGGGGACAAACCGACCCGAGCGTCCGCTTCGTCAGCCGCGCGGGTGGCACGACCACCTACTTCCGCGATGACGACCTGGTCATGCGCTTGCCGTCCGCGGTCGTGCAGATGCGATTCCTGGATGCGGATGACTCAGTCGTCGTCGAAGGTGAGAATGCCCTGCCAGGAAAGAGCTCGTACTTTCGTGGCAACGATCCGGAGCGGTGGGTAAGAGGAGCGGCGAACTTTGCCGTACTCAAATACGAAGATATCTACCCCGGTATCGATGCAATCTTCCACGGCCACGAGGGCGAACTGCGCTACGACTTCCATATCGCACCCGGCACCGACCCGCGGCGGATCAGGCTTGCTTTCGACGGCGTCACCGACCTGTCGTTGGCCCAAAACGGCGATCTCGTACTCGCTACGGGCGCCGGCGAAATCTTCCACCGGGCTCCAGTCGTCTACCAGGACATCGATGGTTCCCGGGTGAATATCGACGCCGAATTCGAGATCGGCGAGGATCGCGAAGTCCTGTTTTCACTGGCCGACTACGACCGGTCGCAGCCGCTCGTCATCGATCCGGTCATTTCGTATTCGACTTTCCTCGGCGGGTCGGGCTTCGACAGCGGTCGGTCTGTCCGCATTGACCCGGTCGACAGGACGATCGTGGTCACCGGGCGTACGGTTTCCCTGGACTTCCCGCTGGCGGTCGCGGTGCAGACGGCACATGGCAGCCCTGGCGGTCCCAATCCCAACGGTTGGCTCCCCAACCCGAACGGCACGGACGCAACTTTCTTGTGGGACCAGTCCTTTGGTCGCACGGATTCATCTTCGGGGAAGATCACGGCGAGCACCAGGCCGACAGGAACTCTCAACAATCCCGGCTGGCGGTACGAAAACCCGATATTTATCGATGTTACCAAGACATACACCGCATCCGTTTGGGTGTATTCGGCGGACGGCGGCATCGGGCACATTCCGGCGATTCAGTTCTTCGACGGAAACAGTGTGTTGATTAGCACAATTGGTGCCACGGGACCGTCGGGATTCACGCAACCGGCCAATACCTGGGTCCAGCGCAGTTTCACGTTTACACCGGCGCAGATCCCGGCCGGTACGTTTTTCATAAACTTGCTCATCGTTCAGGACATCGACTCGACGATGCCGGCTTCGACGTCGGTATCATTCGACGACGTCGAACTGAAGGAGGCGGGCAGCGACGCCAACCTGTTATTCACCGGAAGCTCCTTCGCTGACGCGCTCTTTAACGATGTGTTCGTCAGCAAACTGGCGGCAGATGGCTCCGGGTTAATTTTCTCGACCTACCTTGGCGGAAATGGCAGCGAGTTTCCGCAGAACCTCGAACTCGACTCGCTCGGCAACATCATCGTCGGCGGTCGGACGGCCTCACCCGACTTCCCGACCGTAAACGCCGTGGACGCAACGTATGCCGGCCCGGTCGAGGACGGCTTTCTCGCCAAGCTGCCACCAGACGGCAGCGCTCTGGTCTTTTCGACATTCGTCGGCGGCAACGATGCTTTCCATCCCTTCGAGGAGATCCGCGGCATCGTCGTCGACGCTGCGAACAACATCTTCGTGATCGGTAACACTGGCGCCCCTGACTTCTTCATCACCGACATTATCACCACGGCCTGTGTCGCAGCGGCGCAGCCGCGCTCGGCGGATGTCTTCATCCAGGAGTATTCGCCGACCGGTGCATTGTTGTTCTCGACTTGCTTCGGCGGCAGCAGCCGCGACGCCGGGCGCAACCTCGCCTTCGACAGTAGCGGCAACCTGTTCGCGACAGGCTGGACGGAATCGAATGATTTCCCGACGACCGCTGGGGTAGTACAACCTGTGTTCGTCGGCGACTCGAGTGGGTTGAGCCTGCCCACCGACGGTTGGGTCAGCAAGCTTGACATCAACGTCTCGCCGCCTGCAATCCTCGCAAGCACCTATCTCGGTGGCGACGGCCCGGAATTTCTTGAAGGGCTCGGAGTAGACAGCTTCGACAACGTCGTGGTTTCGGGCGGAACCAATGCGACGGACTACCCGACAACACCCGGCGCGTTCCAGCCGATCTACGGCGGTGACGGCGGGCCCGGTTCGGGTCAGGGAGACGGCGTAATCACGAAACTGTCGCCCGACCTCACGTCATTCGGGTTCTCTACGTTCCTCGGCGGCAGCGGAGACGATTTCCCCTGGGGCCTGAAAATGGATATCGAGGACCGTCCCTACGTGACCGGCTTTACGACGTCGCCCAACTTCCCGGTCTTCGACCCACTGCAGGGTAGCCTGTCCGGGCCGCAGGACGTGTTCGTGACGCAGATGACAGCCGACGGCTCCGCGCTCGACTTCTCGACGTACCTCGGTGGGTCGGGCTCAGAAAACGTCAGCAACGGCATTACAGTGTTGAATCCGGGCAACGTGTTTGTCACGGGCAGCACCGACAGCGCCGACTTCCCGTTGCTCACTCCCTTCCAGGGAACGATTGCCGGCAGCTTCGACGCCTTCATCACCAATATCTCGACACCTGTCACGGTCCCTGCAGACGACTGCACCACGACAGGGGTGGGCTGCAACCCGACGGGCGGTCAGCAGATCGTGTTGCCCGACAACTTTGTCGTACCGGCCGGCGCGACGATCACCCAGACGGCCGTGCCCCAGGTCGACCCGCGTGTCGATATCGTCACCGGCCGGTGCGACGGTGTGACGCCATTGTCACTGTTCGATGGCGAACTGATCATTCCGGGCCACCTCTGCGGCGGCGCCGACGGTTTTACCGTGCTGGTCACGGAAACGAGCGGTATCGACATTCGCGAAGGCACGGTCCTGAGCATCGGCCTCCCGGAGGTGTTTTCGCTTGACGCGCTCGAATGCGAACGGCCGATCATCACGGACCGTGAGCTCCAGGATGTCATGGTCTGGCAGACGACCGACAAGGACGATCTCTTCGAAAGCCGAGCAATTGAGGTGACCTTTGACTGCGGCACCACGCGCAGCCGGACCCGGAGGCTGTCGTTCTTCGTCATTGGCATGTTCATCGACTTCGGCCTGGGCCCGAACGCAGACCCGAATGCGGTTACGCAAGCATTCGTAAATCTTCTCCTGCAAAAGACCGACGCACTGATCGCGGGCGCAGAAGGGGCTGCCGAGGCCCTGAAGAAGGGCGAAGCGAACAAGTTACTTGTCAAGGCCAGGGATATTCGGTCGAAACTTCTTGCCGGCGATTAC
>Ga0224513_10000896_pt1 | contig 11919 bp, 15 predicted proteins | sample SF_May12_sed_USG_5_FD_169109 | JGI IMG/M metagenome (GOLD analysis project Ga0224513, IMG submission 169109) | Sediment microbial communities from San Francisco Bay, California, United States - SF_May12_sed_USGS_21 | ecosystem: Environmental > Aquatic > Marine > Sediment | place: USA... | reverse complement strand
CTCATCTGCATAGGCCTTGTTCAAATCAGCAATCACTTCATTGACGTCTATTTTGGCTGCTACGATTTCTATTCCTTTTTTGCCCATAATTAATCCAAAAATGTTATCTAATTTAATGATAACATAATGGAACACAAAGATGGATTAAGAAAAGGATTTCAAGAATTACTAAAACTGATAACAGCAGAGTCCAAACCACCATACAACTTTATGGGACGCATAATTCCTGATGTTTCCACAAAAGAGGGAATGGATGCGGAATTGGAGATTGAACACCTTTTTCATTCTAATTTTGATAGTTATTCATCTTCTTTTCTATGTACATATAGTATTGAAGATATAGCACAAGATCAACGACAAGATATACTTAAGACTCTTTTAGCAAACCATCATCATGTGATTTATGCAGTGTTTTTTGTTAAATTCAATTGCGGTGTTGAACTAAAAGTTTGATGCCCTGTCTCTAATAAAATTCTCTAGAGGAGAATTCTTTGATTGGTTCAAATCTCCAAACAATCAAACAAATCTATGAATAGAATTTGTAAAATCAGTTTATTACCACAACAAGTTTTCATTTGAATCCGTTAAGACTCACACCATTAATGGCTTAACATTAGACCTATCGGAAACAAAACAAGTATCCGTTGGTGACCAGTGTAAGATACGTTTTTGATATTTATAGATTTTTCGATTCACAAAAACTGTCAATTTAGAATACCAGTGAACATCAAAATTAAAGTATGATTTCCTGATAAATTCTATATGTTCCAATGCTCAATATGTGGCCTAAAGTTTGTTGAAGAAAAACGTCTGAATATACACTGCAAAACTCATGAAAAAAGAAAGACAAAAAATAAGAAGCAAAAAGGAACAGGAACGCCTGATTTTGAAAAGCCCGACTTTTCACAGGTAATGTGACATTAAAGAGGTCAAAATTAGCCACTTTCTAACTGTTAATAGAATATCTTCATCGTCAGTTGGATGTTTTAGCAATGAATCAGTTAAGGTTCAAAGCATTTTACTGTTAAATTTAAATTCAATTCATATAAGACCTGAACGGATTTAGTGATAGTTCTGAGCCGTCAAAGAATATGGGTGTTATTTTTTATCAGTATTCTCTGTTATCTTTTTCAATTCAGAAAGAATCAGAACCAGTATTTCCTTTTCACTTAACTTCAAAAGTTCTACTGTTTCTTGTTCTGTGAATTTAATATCTTCATTTATTTTTTCATATGTAGTAAGATCAACCATATCAAAATAGGGTTACAGTGTTGATTAAAACTTTGATAAAGTTTCTCATGACTACAAGAACTAATGATATGTTTAGCATCTTTATTAGTTGTAAATAAAAGAAAATATCTTAGAATATGATTACTTAATAGGAGATTATAACACTAATTTAAAACTCCAAGTTTGTGGTTCAAATCTTTAGATTCTTTACTTTGTTAGGTACAAAAATGGGCCGACGGGGATTTGAACTTGTCTATTTCATGGGTTCATAGACAATTTGATTATTTCATAATTCTCTAGAGGTAACTTGTCAAATTAGTTCAAGGCCCTTACAATTTTAGGCACAAAATGAGTTTAGAATCTAAATTACATTTGAGATAATTTACAAAAGAGATTACAGATAATATGTAAAAAGGCAAAGCCCCCTATTTACGAATGATTTTACCGTGGTTAGACGCCGATACAAAGAAGAAGGACTAAAAAGAGCTTCATTTTTTCTAAGGTATAAAATGACAAACCCAATTCCCAAAGGATTTTCATCTATAACACCTCACTTAGTTATCAAGGATTGTGCAAAAGCAATTGACTTTTACAAAAAGGCACTTGGTGCACAGGAAATTTACCGAAGTCTAATGCCTGATGGAGGAGTAATGCATGCTATGATCCAGATAGGAAACTCCTTTGTTATGATGGCTGATGAATTTCCAGACATGGGAGCAGTCAGTCCTAATACTTTAGGTGGAACATCAACGGTACTTCACATTTACACTGATGATGCAGACAAACTATTCCAACAGGCAACTGATGCAGGAGCTACACCAATCATGTCAATAGCTGATATGTTTTGGGGAGACCGTTATGGTCAAATTCAAGATCCATATGGTCATCGTTGGGCAATTGCTACACACAAAAAAGATGTGTCTCCTGAAGAAATGGAAAAAGCAGCAAAAGAATTTTTTACATAACAAGGAAAGTGTTAAAAAAATTTCTAATAAATTTTAATCTTAAAAAATTAATTTTTCAATAAAGCGTAAATTCCTCCTACCGCATATGCAATAGAAATAAAAATTCGTGAAAATAAAATTGCAATGTCTTGGCGTTCTGCAAACATCACTAAATTGATCTCAAAAGCAATAGGTATCACAATGATTGAGATCATTCCAACTATCAATTGCTCGTAATTGTCCAGACCGCTAAATTTTTTGACAAAAACAAAAGTAGAGGTATTGCCAAGACCAATTCCTAAAAGAATTAGATACTGGGTAAATTCTGGAAACATCACTATAACGACAAAAGGCAGTGCCCAACAGATACTGTTGATGGATTTTGCAGACATGGGCCATGTTGCACTTTTTTTCATTCTTTGACGAATTAAAGGAAGAATCGATCTAAACTTTCTAAACTGCACACCAAAGACCAGGCCAAAAACTGCAAACCAAATAAAATAGTGATAATAGATTGGAGAATGATTCAGAAATGCAATCTCGCTTAAAATTGAGCCTGCAGCAACAGATATTGAAACATTTAGAAAAAGAATGCCAAAAGAATGCCTTATCTGGTTTGATGTAAATTCCACACTGAAAGAAATTTTATCAATTATTTAGGTAAAGCCACAAGGTTATTTTTTTACTACTTAGTATTCCTAATCCCATGATGATATATCCTTCCTTGCAATCCGTCAAGACAGATCATATTCGGTATAGATAGTGTTGTTTGTAAATCCCACTGCTTGGTAAAATGACCTCTGACAGAAATCTTTCTGTAATGAGTATCACGATTGGAGGATAGATGAGCAAAAGAGACGGAGTGAGTAATGCTCGCATCAAAAAGACTAAAAATACAAGACTAAACGTATTGTAAAAATAGTCTGTAGGTATTCAACATATTTCCCATTCTAACCAGCAAGAAATAACGTAAAAGGATTAGCAATATTATGTTCATTGAATTGAAAAGTATATGAACACCTAAGGTGAATGGCCCACGGGGACTCATCCACCTTTTTGGGGATAAAAATGGACGCAAATGAGCCTAACTAGGAAGGTTTGATTCTAAACTACCAACACCAAAACAAAAAGCAAGTTTTTGTTTCTTCAGATTTTATAATTTGACAAACTCCATTTACTGGTTCAGTTCCTTCTCCACATGTGAATTTTGTTTCAGATGTTGATTTTGTATCAGATTCTATTGAAGTTGATTCTACTTGTGAAATAATTGTACATTCTCGATTTATTAATTCTGTTCCAGGACCACATACTATCTTTTCTGCAAAATCCAAATAATCTTGAAAAGTAGAATCAGAGACAAATTTTATGTCAATTTTATCCGATGAGGTGTTGTCTTGAGATACATTAATTGCATCAAGAACATATACACCGTATTCATAATCACGAGCATCAAAGGTAATAGGCCAAACGAATGTATGACTAAAAGATCCACTATCATTTGCAATAACGTTCTCAAACAACTTGATCCCCGAATCTGGTGCAACTAATCGAATTGATATTTCATTATCAGGTGAAGATTGTCCAGTAATTATCAACGATTGTCCTTTGATGAAAACATCATCATTGACTACCAAAGATATTTGTTCAGCATGTACATCATGATATAACAAAGGAGAAATCAAAATTGAAAACACTGCTGTTGCCAACAAAAATGTAGAAGTTACTTTAATCAGGATACCTGAAAACGAACAAATTATTTCATTTAAAGATATCGTAGGAAAGTAATTTTTCCCAATCAGAAAAACATAGAAGATGTAGATTCAATTTTTAGGAATTGGAATCAAAGTTAGATAAAATGAAATTTTAAAACAGAATCTTTAGAGATTCAGTTACTGAATTGGATCAAAAGAAGATTCCATGGGCCCACGGGGATTCACCCACCAAATTGGGAATGAAAATGGATGTAGATTGGAATTTAATGAAACAAAGGAGTATTAGAATTCAATAAAAAGACTGAATTTTAGAAAAAAGATGTATTAATGAATTCATTGACAATTGCTAAAAATTGAATGTTCTTTCAATTTCACTGATTTCTTGATGATTAAAAATAAAAAATTATGTTGTATCGTCTGTTCCTTTGGTGATGAGAACAGGACAATTTGCACGTCCTAGTACTCCATTTGCAACGCTACCCAAAACAATCTTTCTAAGACCTGTTCTGCCATGAGAACCCATGACAATCAAATCAAGATTGTTTTTGTCTGCAAAAGTCACTATCGCATCTGATGATGAGGGATTATGAATAATTTTTATTGAAAATGATACATTTTTGGCTTTTGTCCTTGTTTCAAGTTTTTTGAGCATGGCATTAGCTTTGTCCTCTTGTTCATTTTGAATTTCTTCCAGTCTTTGAAGAGACATTCCTACAGAGTCAGGTAATTCTGATTGGATAACTGTCATGATTATGAGTTCTGACTCAAATTTTTCTGCGATTTCTAATGCTTTGTCAAATGCCTTTTCAGAATATTTAGAACCATCAAATGGTACAAGTATTTTTTTCAACATTATTGAACTAATTTTTATTAATTTATACTATATAGATGATTTTTCAGAGGGAATATTCTTTTAGTCAATCAGAACAAAATAGAAATCCAAAAAAGGATTTGAACCATTCAAGGTTCAAGTCCAAATGGGCCCACGGGGATTTGAACCCCGGATCTTCGCCGTGTAAGGGCGACGTCATAACCGACCTGGACTATGAGCCCAGAAACCTACCTTGTTGAAAACCATTTAAACTTTGAGACCTAGGAGAATCTAGAAATTTGATAATAGATTAACAGATTCATGGATGTTTTTGATTTTTTTTCTAGTCCAATTGGTTTGGGTCATGTTACTAGAGATATCGCAATTGTAAATAATTTCAAAAATATTTCAATAAATTTTGTAACAGGTAGTGGAGCTGCAAAAATACTAAGAGATTTAGAATTTACAGTACAAGATGTATACAATCCACCTTCATTTGTTGTCGAAAATGGTACATTAAAGAAACCAGCAAAATGGCTATGGAATTATTATCAATACTATAAAGATTGTAGAAATATTTCGCAAAGGATTCTACAAACAGACAAACCAAATTTGGTCATTAGTGATGAAGATTTTGCATCTTTAGCTATTGCACAAAATATGAAAATTCCAACAGTGCTTGTTACAGATATTTTAGAGACTCATTTCACCAAAGGACTAGCATCATTTATTGAAAAAAAGATGAATAAATCGATGCAAGAAATTATAAAAAAATGTGATCTAGTAATTATTCCTGAAAATGGAAATGATCATGACAACATCAAAAGAGTAGGTCCAATAGTTAGACAAATAAATTTTTCAAGAGAAGAACTTCGGAAAAAATTCTCGTTTGGAAAAAAAACAATTGTTATTTCTATAGGAGGTACTGGCGCGGGATTATTTCTTATTGAAAAAGCAATAGAGGCCATATCAAAAATAAATCAAGACATTCAAGTAATTTTAATATCAGGTCCAGCAGTAAGTAAAAAATTTGAAAATGTTAGAAATCTAGGATTTGTGGATAACCTACACGAGTTAATTTTTGCTGCAGATTTATTAATTTCCTTGGCTGGAAAATCAACCATGGATGAGGCTAATGCCTATGGAACACCTGCAATATTCATACCAATAAAAGATCATTTTGAACAAGAAGATAATGCAAAAGAACAAGGATTTGTTTTTGATGATATCAACAGGCTTGATATACTAATTCCAGAAAAGCTTGAAGAAAAAAGAAATCCCGTTAACACTGATGGTGCAAAAAATGCATCAAATATTATTAGAAAATTAATGAATTGACAATCACATGCTTAATAGATAGTCATTGAATTTTGAAAAGATACCATGACTAAGTTAGTAGTAGCAAAATTTGGCGGAAGTGCAATAGGACCAGATGGCGTCTATATTCCAGAAATTGTTCAACGCATCAAGGATTTGAAAAAAGATTCTAAAATAATTGCTGTTTTTTCAGCTCCATTAACATTGTATAATGAAAAAAAGCGTTCTCTTACTGACATGGTTTTAGAGCAAGGAAGAAATGCAGAAAGTGGAAGAACTCCATCATTAAATAGTGTAAAATCAACATATCAAAAAATACTGGAAATGATTAATTTAGAAAATACTGAAAACTGCAAAAATAACATTAATTCACATTTAGAAAAGGCACAAAAAGCCCTTGATGAGGCATATGAAAACAAGGAATTTGGAGATGAGGTACGTTCAAGAGCGCTGGCATTTTCAGGCGAAATTTTGATGTCCCATGTGATGAACTACATTCTAAGGAGTAATGGAGTTGAGGCAGATACTGTAGGATTTGAGGATTGGCCAATCATTACAGATAACAATATAGAATCAACAAATTTTCTTATATCAGAATCAAAGGAAAGAATGGGCAAAATAGTAGAATTAGTAGAAAAAAACGAAGTAGTTACTATTGGTGGATTTATTGGAAAAACAGTAGATAATGTCACAACGACATATGAACGAGGAGGATCAGATAGAACCGCAGCAGATTTAGGAATATTATTTCACAAAAAATATGAAACTAGTATAGATTTTGAGAAAGATAGCGCAGTGGTTTCTGCAGATCCAAAAAGTGTGGTATCTGGATTAAGGGATGTGATTGAATTATCATACAATGAAGCAAGATTAGCAGGAATGTTTGGAATGAAAATCTTGGATCCCATTGCAATAAAAGAAATTGTAGAAAATGGAGTTGATATGCCAATTACTGTTACGAATATGAAAAATCCAGATAAAACAACTACTATAAAGAGAGTTTTAGATGAACAAAAAGGACATCCAATAAAGATAGTTACAGGGAAAGAAAATTGTGCTATATTTAGAATTGAAACAAACTCTGTTCAAAAATTGTTAACATCTTTAGAAAAAGACAAACGTTACAGTGAGTTTGTGATTTTATCACCATTTGCTAAAGACGGAATTGAATTTTCCAGAATATTGTTCTTAGATGGAGATTATGTTAAAAGAAATGAAAAATATTTGTTAGGATTTGATTCTCTTGCTACAATTACATACAACAGAGGGGTAATCACATTAATTGGTGATGAAATGTGGAGAGTTCAACAAGTAGCTTCAAGGACTAGTGCAAAGATTGGTGAAACAGGATTAAACATTTTGAATATGGATGCACAAGAAGAGACCTCACGAATAATTATTGTAGTAGAAGATACAGATGACAATATTAAAAAAGCAATTAATGCAATACACCAAGAAATTTCAGAAATTAATTTTATTTAATGTAAATGTGGCGTTACGGGTTTACACCTGTAGCGCCATCAAGGGTTTGTTCTTGGACCGTTATCTAGATTTAGTCCGGCGTTACCCAAAACACGCGATGGTATTAGTTAAATTTTCTAGTATTTAGAGCTGATCTATATAGATTAGATTACATACGCTCAGCTACATACCAGAGGATAATTCCAACTCCAAGTATTGCATACCACTTGAAATTCTTCTTATTTGCAAAAATTGAAGCTGAGGCTAATTCCTCATCTTTGTTAGTTAAACGAATCTTTCTCATTTCAAATGCCTGGCCAACTAGACCTATTATAAGAAGAGCAATTGCTGCAAAACCAAAAATCCATTCCATACTAAAGTTTGAATTTCATCAGATATGTAGTTTACAAATTTGGCAAAAACTACACTCAAAGATAATTCTTTAAATTAGCAGGGTTTTTTTCTTCTCCTATGAAAGAGATTGGCAAAATATGGATGAATGGAAAATTAGTACCATTCAAAGATGCCAAAGTTCATGTACTTACTCACGCATTACATTACTCAACATCAATCTTTGAGGGTATCAGATGCTATAATACACCAAATGGTTCTGCTATATTTAGACTTCCTGAACATGTTGATAGGTTCTTCAAATCTGCAAAATTATATTCAATGAAAATGCAATTCACAAAAAAAGAAATTTCAGACGCCATAGTAAAAACTGTAAAGTCCAGTGGACACAAAGAATGTTACATTAGACCATTGGCATATTACGGGTATGGGACCATGGGATTAACTCCTACCCAAAATAAAGTAGATGTTTCAGTTGCATGTTGGGAATGGAAGATGGGGGAATCAAAAGCAGGTAAATTCTCAGGAGCAAAATGTAAAGTATCAAGTTGGATAAAAATTGATTCAAGATCTCAACCCATGCAAGCAAAAGCAGCTTCAAACTATGCAAATGCAGCACTTGCAAGAATAGAAGCATTAGAAAATGAATATGATGAAGCAATAATGTTAAATTCAAATGGAAAAGTTGCTGAAGGGAGTGCTGAAAATATCTTTATTGTTAAAGATGATGTCATTCAAACACCTCCTCTCTCTGCAGGAGTGTTAGAAGGAATTACAAGAGATAGTATTATACAAATCATCGAAGAAAATGGTGGCTTTGTAATTGAGCGGGATCTAGAAAGAGATGATCTCTATACAGCTGATGAGATCTTCATGACAGGTACTGCAGCTGAGATAAAATCAGTAACGCAGATAGACAAAGTAAAGATTGGAAATGGGAAAATGGGAAATATTACTAAAGCATCACAAAAATCATTTACAGATGTGACTATGGGTAAAGATAAAAGATTTTTGTCATGGTTAACGTTTATTTAATTATCCACGAAGTTTTTTACCCACAAAAATAATTAAAAATCATGGATTCATGTGTAGCAGGTGATACTCAGGAGATTTGTTGGTTTTGTAGAAAAGGACGCCATGAGGACTGTATGAAGGAAATCCCGACACATGGAAAATCAGATGGACCCCATGATTGTACTTTTGATACAAAACTGATACCATGCAAATGTCAGCACTGAATAATTAGCATCAAATACAGCTTTGTTTGAAAAATTCTATGAGCTATAATAAGGAATTTTGGGATAGATACACAAATGAGAACGAAGCAAGATACAATGAAGAATTTGCAAAATTTACAAGGGATTTGGCTATTTCTTTACGTTGTACAAGTGTTCTAGAGATTGGATGCGGGACTGGAATAGATTTAAGACTATTTCCTGATACTTTTCAAATTCACGGAATTGATCTGAATGATAATGCATTAGATATAGCAAAAGAAGAATTAACTATTGCAAATTTTAAGAATGGAAATATTACTGATTTACCATTTGAGGATTCATCCATAGACTTTGTTTTTACTCATCAGCTCCTAAATTATTTAGATGAGGATACCTTAGAAAAAGGAATTGCAGAGATGTATAGAGTAGCTCGAAAATACATTATGAATTGTGAAAAATTTGAAGAAACAGAAAAACAGATTGATGAAAATCATAAGTTTCGTAACATGTACAAAAGATGGCAGGACTATAAGGTAAAAATTGTAAGTAATGTGGATATGCATGAAGATATAGATCCAGATAAAAGTAGATTTACTCTATTAAGAAAACTGTAATTTTTAATTATAGTGCAAATAGTACTAAATGGTTTAGTAGTAAAATGGTACAGGTAATAGAATTATTTTTCCCAGAGATTTCTTCTTAATATTTTCTTTTCATTACTATTAGTAATTTGAATAGATTTTTTTGAATTGTGTGTTAACAATAATGACAATGTATTGATATTATCAAACAACAACAACTTCTTTCTTGTACGAATCGCGGGAAGACGTGCCTCCATATCCTGGATCTATTTTTTGTTTTGGGTTTAATGTAGTATCATGGTGGCAAGGTTTGTTACATACAGGACAAAATTTTCTATCCAAAATGATGCATTGACAGATATGATTCTTGATATATCCTTGAGCTGCTTGATTCCATTCACCTGTACCGTTACAAAATACGCATTGATTTGACAGGAATATTCCTGAACCATTGCAAAGATCACATACGTTGTCTTTCATTTTCTTTACCTACTGATTCCACAGAAGAGATAATTGTATTTGTATACCTATCGAACTGCATAATTCTTTATTCCTTAGAGGGATTAGATACAAATTTTGGATCTAATAGATTAGAATCGGCCATGATAATTGAAGAGTGTTTTTTATTACCAAATCAAATTCTAACGAACAATGTCACAGTTAGAAGAATTGATGAGTATTCCAATAACCATAAACAAAGAATCGACAATAGCTGATGTTACAAATATTATACTCGATAAAAAAATAAGCAGAGTCCTAGTTACAGAAAATGAAAATGTAACCTCTATCATAACAGAGAAGGATCTAGGTTTATTTCTTCTTAACGATAAATCAGATAGAACATTACAACAAATCCCATTAAACGAACTGACAAAACCAATACTGACAATTTCTAAATTCATGGAGATTCAAAAGTGTGCAATAGCAATGCTTGAAAATGGAATTGGTTCACTTGCAATAACGTCTAAAGATAATGATATTGTAGGTATTATAACAAAAACAGATCTTGTAAGGGATTTTGCAAAAAACCATCAAAATGAAAAAATAGTTGGTGAATACATGTCCGCACATTATTCTTGGGTTTATTCTGATGCATTGCTAAGTGAAGTAATTTCAAAAATGTCAGAGGATAAAATATCTCGCTTGATTGTAAGAAATAAAGAGGAAATTCCCATTGGTATCATAACATTTCGAGATTTATTTAATCTTGTAATATCTATGGGAATTCAAAGAGACAAAATATTTCCAAAAAGTTTCGAATCAGAACATGGATTGGGACAAACACTCGAAGCTGATGAAGTCATGAACAATGAGATCATTACTGTAAATTATTATGATGATCTAGCAAAAGCTTCTCAATTACTTTTAGACAATAAAATCAAGGGAGGGGGGGTTTTATCAGATAAAGGGGATTTAATTGGAGTTTTAAGCAAAACAGACATTGTTAAAGCAATCGCAACTCTAAACTAGACATAGATTAAATTAAGAAATTATTTCTCGTTAGGATCTCCTTGAATTTTCTACATAAAATTTTATTTTCTATCGGCTAATTTGCTTTATGTTATTTTTAGTTGGTTCTAGTAAATATGATTTAGTATAAGTCGTTGAGTAAAGCATTCAAATCTTGTTAACATGTGATATTACTAGGAGTTATTGTAGATAATTCAATTTGTTATCAAATAAGGGGTTAACTTTACTCCAATAACTTTTTCAATTATGTTTACTATGTTTTATAGTGGAAAAAACAGAATCTAATACCGACAAAACATCAACTACACAAAATACCCATTTGAATGAATATGAACAGACTGTAAATACATGGATTACAGCATATCAACAATGGCAAAAAGCTACCTCTGATGCTATCAAAATGTATGCAGAAGGAATTCAAAGATCTGCACAAACAAACAACACGGATGCTATGAAAAAATATCATCAATTATGGCAAGAGGGTTGGAATCTATCAGGAAAAAATGACTTGTCCTCATGGTATCTAAAATCTTGGGAAAACGTCTGGAAGGATCTTGGATATGGTTCTCCAAAGGCATATGCGGATTATTGGAAAGATATGTATGAAAAATACAACAAAACTATGACACAGAACTTTCAAGAAGTTATACATAGTTTAAAGCAACAGAATGTCCAAAAATCTGCCTAGATTCCACTAATTTTTTACTTTTTTTATGGTTATATTCAATATTTGAATTACAATAAAAGACATTATCACCTGTTAGAAATACAAAATATTTGATTAGCAAGAAATTGACAATTATCGCCAAAGATAAAGAGATCATA
>Ga0224513_10000895_pt1 | contig 11928 bp, 7 predicted proteins | sample SF_May12_sed_USG_5_FD_169109 | JGI IMG/M metagenome (GOLD analysis project Ga0224513, IMG submission 169109) | Sediment microbial communities from San Francisco Bay, California, United States - SF_May12_sed_USGS_21 | ecosystem: Environmental > Aquatic > Marine > Sediment | place: USA: California... | reverse complement strand
ACGAAGCTGCAGAACGAGATCACGGGCCCGCAGTCCAGCCACCTTCGCCGCCTGTTCGAGTGTGGCCACCCTGGCCACGGTTCGCCGCAGAACGGGGTTCTTCAAGGCCTTGAATTGGGGAGCGATCCCGATAAGGACCTCTTCCGCTTCAGGATGGGCCTCAAGCAGCTCAGCGACGCGTGTTTCGGGACCAATCGTGAAGGCGCTCATAGCGCGGCCTCTGAACCTGGATCCTCGGCCAGCAGTCTTCGTTCGCCCTCGAGTGCTCTGAGAGGTGCGATGTCCTGAGTCACCTCGAGGGTGCCGAGATAAACGCCATCGGGATCGCGGACGGCGAAATAGCGAATGTGAACGAACCGGCCTCCCATCTGAATCCAGAACTCTGCCACATCGCGCCGGCCCGATTTCAGATCGTCCACCACCTGCTCGACGATGTGCACGCTTTTCGGTGGATGGCAATCCTCTACCCGGCGCCCGATGATTGCGCGGTTGCGGGCAAAGACGCGATCCTCGCCCTCGCTGAAGAAACCGACCCGGCCTTCGGCGTCCACAAAGGTCAAGTCCATTGGCAAGGTGTTGAGCATTGCCGTCAACTGCCGCAGGCTGAGATGACCCGATGGAAGAGTGATGGCGTCGTCTTCCGGAACCTCTACGGGATTCTCAGGCAGTTCCGGATGGATCGGCAGCCACACACCGGCCGGCTCGACCAGGCCTTTACCAAACTCGTCCCACTGCGATCGCACGGCCTCCCAGTCGCGGGCAGAAACGTGCTCGAGAGTCATCGGCCACAGGATCCGGTCTTCCTTGTCAGTCATCCCCGAGACCTGTTCGAGCATGGGGTTGACGACCGTTTCGACGGTGAGCTTCAACGCTTCGCCATCGAGGCCATCGGCGTTTTCCAGAACCTCCCCTGCAGCAGCGATCTTTTCCCGGATCTCATCGTGGACTCCCCACATGACCTTGGGTGGACCCGCGATCCCGGCTTTCTCGAGATAGGGGAAAACCAGGTACTCCTTGCGTTGGTAGTGCACGTCTACGCCGCCGAGCGCCTCATGGTTCGCGCGCCAATCATCGATGACCGAGCTTGCATCGGCGGATGCCAGCCTGGCCACAGCATGCCTATACTCCCCCACGATTTGGCGGATCTTTTCGTTTTCCAATCGAAAGGTATGGACAGGGTGACCCACCGGTACCTCGGTGGGGCCGTGGGGCGCAGCCCCTCCAAGGACCGCCGCATGCACATCGCACATTCGCTGGATCTCCTCCTGCGGCATGCCTTCCGACATCAGCGAGTTCTCCATGGCGGCGATTTCCGAGACGCCGACGTCGGCCAGCAGTTCACCAAACTCTCGCTTGACGCTGTCGGGATCGGCCCCACCGTGCAATTTTTTGATGATCTCCTTCAGGGATTCGATTCGATGACGACTGTTGTCGATGAGTTCGCTCATAAAGCCTCCTATTTAGATGATGAAACTCAATCGCGTAATTGTCCTTGACCTTGGTCATGTTGATGGCCCACGGGTGAACTCGCCACACTCGCGATCTCCCGTTTTGGATACATGGTCTGCGATGTCGCCGCCCTGATCAGCAAATACGGTTACTCCGTCACCCTCTGGCTGAATCAGGGTTTCGTAAGAAGGGCTGCCACGCGGATTCACCAATAGGCTCGACCACCTCGACCCAGCGATCTCGCTCCGGAGCCGACAGTTCAACAACTGTACACGTGGCACCCTAGATTTTGCGGTTGAGTATCGAAGAGCAGCGGCAGAGGGCCCTACCGCGGACCACTTCCCGCATTACCGCACTCGGCGAGCACGCCACCGTTCTCGTCGTAGATTACCCCTGTCTCCATCGGCGAGGCCAGGATTTCGTCCAGCTTATCCTGGGTGATCCAATCCGTGGGGAGGTACGTCTCGTCGCGTACCTCGAGGGCGCCGAAGAAGGAACGCATATGGTTTCGCGATCCGGCCACCATGTTCTGAACGATCAGGCTGATGTCATCGTAGTCGGAGCCCTCGAGGATGTGTTCGAGGTGATAGATGTCGACGTCTTCGATAAATGCCCCTGACCACAGGGCGTCAACCAGGGAGTTGGGCTCCTCTCCAACGAGACTGTCGAATACTCCCTGTACCCAATCGTCAGTGAACTCAACGATCCCTTTGCCTTCCGCCGGGTCTTCGAGCCCGTATCGGTCGAGTAGGAGGGCGACCAGGTTCATGTGCTGCTGCTCGGTACGTGCGATGTTGGCGAACACGGACAGGTCGTGCCACCAGCTGAAGGTGGTGTAGACGTCGCGGGCCAACTTCTCCTCCTCGCGCAGCAGGAGAATGTCCTTAATAGTACCTCCGTCCAGGGTGTTGGTTCCCAGGTACTCGAAACGGTCAATCAACGCCTGCTGGCAATCCGATGCGGCACCCCGCTGGGGCGGTCGGACCTGTGCGTCGGCAACGCCCGAAACAAAAACGAGCAACCCGGCGCAGGCCAGAATGAGTAATCTTTGAGAAATAGGCATATCTCAGCCCTCCTTTGACAAAAGAGATAGTGCCGAGGAGGCAAAGCCACGGTAACCGTTATCACCCGGACGATTCGGGCCCGTGACCCCGGTCACCCGGTTGGCAGATGATGTAGAACCCTAGCCGTAGCCGAACCGGTGGCCCAGCAGCCCGTATATCTCGTATTAAAGGAGGCGCCCATGCGCGAGTCGACCCTGATCACCCTCTTTTTCGCCAGCCTGATTCTCACCCTGAGCCCGCATGGATCCGTCATCGCCGGAGATCCCGATGCATCGGACCTCGCCGCAGACTTGCGAGCCACCGAGGAGGCCTTCGCCCGCACCATGGCCGACCGCGACCACGGGGCTTTCTTGTCCTTCCTGGCGGAGGAAACCGTTTTCTTCGGGCGAACCGGTGAGATTCGCGGCAGGGAGGCCGTTGCAGCAGCCTGGAGACCCCTCTATGAAGGGCCTGAGGCGCCGTTTTCCTGGCAGCCGGAGTCCGCCTCCGTGCTCGCCTCGGGCACCCTCGGTCTCACCTCGGGGCCGGTCTTGGCTCCCGACGGGAGGCGAATCGGAACCTTCAATTCGGTATGGCGGCGAGAACCTGATGGTACATGGAAGGTAGTTTTCGATCGCGGCTGCCCCGCATGCGAGTGTCCTCCTCCGGGCGACGCCATTGACTGACGCAGCTGTGAATGCTGGGTGCCAATAAAAGCGATCGGTAAATGGTTGCTACGAATCCCGTACAAAAAAAAAGCAACTTCTCTGAACCGGACATCGACAGCCCAAAGACTATTGACTCAGGACGATCAGGTAGCGGGTCTGGCCGCTCCGTAGACGCTTGATTGCCTCGTTGACCTGATCAAAGAGAAGACACCAAGGTCTAGCTGCGGTTTGGCGCCACTCGGCGGGAAGGCCGGCGCGGTGGTGCGCTGATGCGCACCTCTTTGACGGCGGAATCGCTGCCAACAGAGTTGCTCACCACGAGTGTCACGGTCTTGCTTCCTGAGGTCGTGTAGGTGTGAGTGGGGTTTCGTTGGTCGCTGGTCTGACCGTCTCCGAAGTCCCACAGCCAGCTTGTCGGGTCACCTGTGGATTCGTCGTTGAAACGCACCTCTTCGCCAGGTCGAGGGTGGACAGGAGTAAAGCTGAAATCGGCGGTAGGTTCTTCAAGATCGCCTTCATAGGTAATGGTCAGCTTTGGACGGCTGGATGCTGTGCTGTTTTCCCGGCTGTTAAAACGCTTCGCGCTGCCGGACGGCGGCGAGTCAACAACGAGGGCCCAACCAAAGTTGCCCGAAGGGTCATCAAGCCAGGCCTGGACATCGGCTACCAGCTCAGGAGTGCTCGAGTACGAGTAACCGCCTTCGCTTGCGATCTGCAAGGTGGCGCTGGCCGACTGCGTAAAGGAAGCGCCGGATGTCGTCCAGAGAGTTCCGGAGAACTCCCGGTGTAACCAGGTGACGTCGCCTGCCGACGCATTCGTACCGCCTCCTTCTTGCCCGGGTGGGTCCGAGGGGCCCTCGCTCCAATCTTCGAGGAGCCGGTGGAGCCCGACGGTTTGCGCTCCCGAGATTGTCCTGGACATCGTCAGCGCGAGGCTCACTGAAGTGATTGTCGAACCTGCGGGAATGTCCTCGGTTATTGGGAACACGAGCAGGGCTCGCCGTTCGAACGAGTTGTTCTGTGACTCAGCGCGGCCGGTGAAGAGGTAAACCCCTGAGCCGTTGGCATTCGTGCCTCCATCATCTTCGTAGATCGTGGCATCTCTTTCCGCATCGAGAACAACCTGGAGAACCGTCGAGGCATTGACAATGGCCAGATCCGAGTCACTTATGTCCATGTAATCCTCATCTTGTGAATTGTTCTGGAGCACTTGAATCCGAACCTGGTCGGAAGGTGTATCGGGAACGACCCAGTCGAGTGTTTCATTCGTAGATCCAGAACGTTCGAGGCCGCTGTCGATGACGATCCAGGGCCCTTCCCGCCCGGAGATCGAGTACCAGAGATCGTATGTGGCCGGTCCATGGTTGACGGTATCGTGCCACACGATCTGGGCTACAGATCCGGCTTCGAGCGTCTCCCCTCCGTTCGGGGAATCGAGAGCCACGTGTGCATCGGCCTGTCCAGCAAGCAGGGTCAGAAAGATAATGACCCCCCAAGCGCTACCGGCGAGCTGTCGACGGGAAACCAACCCGGACCTCTGAATTTCAGGGTCAAGTTGAATGGCGCCGCGTTTAATAATCATATATTTGAGCAACAAAACACTCGGAGGATGTGTTCCGCCTTCCCAAAGGTGCCGCCCTACGCTGCTGCCGTCCGGGAATTCCTGGTTCTCGTCAGGGTTGAATATTTGGACAGGTATCTAAACGAACGTAATTTCACTCCCCATTCAGCTATGGGGATATTGAAGGGGTGAGAATGATCGGCAGCAGTTTTTCGCATTACAAAGTGACCTCCAAGCTTGGCGAAGGCGGAATGGGTGAAGTGTGGCGCGCCGAGGACACAAAGCTCGGCCGGGATGTGGCGCTCAAAATGTTGCCCGATCTGTTCGCCCAGGACCCCGAACGGCTCGCGCGGTTCGAGCGCGAGGCGAGGGTGCTCGCGTCACTCTCGCACCCGAACGTCGCCGGCATCCACGGTCTCGAGGAGGTCGAGGGCAAGCGCTTCCTGGTCATGGAGCTGGTGGAAGGCGAGACCCTGGCGGAGCGGATTCAGCAGGGGCCGATGCCGGTGGATGAGGCCGCGCGGATCGCCAGGCAGATCGCCGAAGCGGTGGAGTCGGCGCACGACAAGGGCGTCGTCCACCGCGATCTGAAACCAGCCAACGTCAACATCACACCAGACGGCAACGTCAAGGTGCTGGACTTCGGTCTCGCGAAGGCTTTGATCGGTGATCCCATGTCCGGCGACAACGCAAGTCAAGATTTGTCGCTGTCGCCGACCCTGACCCAGGCAATGACGGGGCTGGGGGTGCTGCTGGGAACGGCGGGCTATATGAGCCCGGAGCAGGCCCGCGGAAAACCGGTAGACCGGCGGGCGGACATCTGGGCGTTTGGCTGCATCCTGTATGAGATGCTGGCCGGCCAGCGGCTGTTCACCGGAGAGACGGCCACCGACGTGATCGGCGCGGTGGTGCACAAGGAACCGGATCTCGACGAGCGCTCCTCAAAGGGCCCGGCACAGATCCGGCGGCTGCTCGAGCGGTGTCTGCAGAAGGACGTGAACCTCCGTCTGCAGTCCATCGGCGAAGCGCGAATCGCGTTGCAGGAGTGGCTCGAAAATCCCGAAGCCGAGCCGTTCGAGGTCAAGAGCACCCGGCCGGGCTGGTTGCCCTGGGGCGCGGCCGCAGCCGCGGGCCTGATCGGTCTATTGCTGGGGGGCTTATTCCTTGGCTCGAGTGATCAGGAGCCACCGCCGGTGCAACGCTATGTCGTCGATCTCGGGGAGGAGCAACCTTTCGTGGGGCGTGGCACCGCCGTGGTCCCCTCACCCGATGGTCGCTATCTCGCCTACGCGACGGACATCAGTGGCGGCGGCTCTCTCTACCTGCGTACCCTCGAAAGATTCGAGAGCCTGCAGGTGGCCACCGGGTCGTCCCGCGAGTGGCCGCACAACGCGTTCTTTTCCCCCGACAGCGAGTGGCTCGGGTTCTTCACCGTCGCCGAGCTCAAGAAGGTGCCGGTGACCGGCGGATCGCCGATCACATTGGCTCAGACCGAGATGCCGCGCGGCGGCAGCTGGAGCAAGGATGGGCGAATCGTCTTTGCACCAGAATCCACTGGCGGGCTTTCGATCGTGCCGGCCGCCGGCGGCGAGGTGGTGCCCCTGACCACGGTGCCGGATGAGGCGGCCTACGAGAGCCACCGTTATCCCCAGTGGTTGCCCGGCGACACCGCGGTCCTGTTCACGAGCGTGGTATCGGGGGCAATTCGCATGGAAATCGTCGAAGTGGAAAGCGGCGAGCGGCGGATAATCCATGAGGGCGGGTTCTACGGTCGCTATGTCCCGACGGGACATGTGCTCTTCGTTGATGGCGATGCGGTCTTTGCTATGCCCTTCGACGCCGACAGGCTCGAGCGGACAGGTTCGCCGATGCCGGTGCTCGAGGGAGTCGCCACGTTTCCGCCCGGAGGCGAAGCGCAATATCACGTTTCCGATACCGGACTGCTGGTTTACAGGCCCGGCACGGACGAACTCGATCCCTTCCCGATCGCCTGGGCTGACCGATCCGGACGGCTCGAGGACCTGTGGGATGACGAGGGGATCTACGGCTCGCCCCGCCTCGCCCCGGACGGCCGCCGAATCGTGGTTTCGGTTCAGCGCGGGGACAACTGGGACGTCTGGGTCTACGATATCGAGCGTGATGTCGCCACCCGTCTCACGTTCGAGAGTGGCTACGACGCCGACCCGGTGTGGTCGCCCGATGGCCGGTACGTGGCCTTCGTGTCCGATCGTGAGGATGGTCAGCTCGCGACCTACCGCACCCGGAGCGACGGCACCGGCGAAGCAGAGCGGTTGATCGAGCCGGGCAAGCTCGAATTCCCGGCGCCTTTGAGCTGGTCCCCCGATGGCACTCGTCTGTTGCTGACATCGCCGGGACCGAACGGTTCAGACGATCTCTTTTTCCTTTCTGCAGATGGGCAAGGAGAACCGGAGCCCTACCTCGCATCGACTTTCGACGAGGGTGACGCCCAATTTTCGCCGGACGGAAAGTGGATCGCCTATCGCAGCAACGAGACCGGCAACTCGGAGATCTACGTGCGTTCGACAGAGGGGCCAGGCAAGTGGCAGATCTCCGACGGCGGCGGTTGGCAGCCCGTGTGGGCGGGTGACGGGAAAACGCTTTTTATTCGCAGCCGCGAGGGTCTGAATGCAATCGAGATCGCGGTGGAGGGCAACGAGTTCCGGGCGGGTCGTCCCGAGTTCCTCTTCGGTGAGATCTTCGGCGGACCGTCAGGGGTGAGGTTGCCAGGCTACCTCTTTTACGACTACGACGTCAGCGCCGACGGACAGCGGTTCGTCGTCTTTCCTCGTCGTAGTGCCCAGGATGCTGGTTCGTCATCGATTCACGTCGTCAGCGGCTGGTTCGAGGAACTCCAACGGCTGACCGCGAGCGGAGGTTGAGCTCAGCGGCGCGCCTGGGTGCCACGGTCAGGAATGCACCGTGGACCTCAACATTTAATGTAGGACCTGCCACGGTTTTCGGCACAGTTTGCGGCACCACGTGTCGTCGAATCAGCGCTGCCCTTTGATCTTTTTAGCCTGACGAACCATCTTGCCGAAGCTCCGTTCGCGGGCGCGGTTCTCGTGTCGCTTCGATTCATCGCGCCGCCTCTCGAGGTTTTCCACCTCGCGCCGTAGCCTGAGGAAGCTCTCCGGTCGGCGCGGGTCGATCGTGCCGTCCTCAATCGCTTCGTGTACAACGCAGCCCGGCTCGGCCTCGTGGCGGCAGTCGCCGTATCGGCACCCTTGTGCCGCCTCGTCGATCTCGGGGAAGACCGTGTTCACCGCTTCCCGGTCGACCCGAATGACCCGCGCTGGCACGAGGTCACCGTTGGTTGTCGAATCAAAGAGCGACCGAAATCGCTCGTTCCATCCGTATCGCTCGAGATTCACGTCTTCTCTCCTGACTCCCAGGCGAGTCCGCATTCATGGGCGCGATCCTCCGCATTCACGCACCGGTGAACTGTCTGAATTGTATCTGTGCCAGTCTTTCTGAAACACAGAATGTTCAAGCCACAGGCGCTCACGAACCGACAATCTACGATTCTCAGGCCTGGCACTCGTTTGGCTGCCACCCGAGTACCACTCCAACGCTGTGCTAGCCTTCGGGACAGGGGTCGCTGATTTCGTGCCTGGCCTGTTTTCCCAATTTTCCATCCAAAACCTGATTCCCAAAAATGAGGATTTCATGAATATGAAAATGCTCTGGTCGATGATCTTGTGTTCCATGATCTTCGTCGCCGTGGCGGTCGAACTTCCCGCGACAGAGATCACGCCTCCCGACGAGTTTTTCGGTTTCGAGCTGGGAGCAGATCGAAAAATCGCCCGGTGGGACGCCATCGTCGACTACTACGAACAGCTCGCCCAGGAGAGCGACAAGGTCGTGGTCACCGATATGGGGCCCACTACCAACGACCACCCGTTTCTCCTGGTCGTGGTGTCGTCCGCGGAAAACCTGGCCCGGCTCGAACAATTGAGAGAAGTAAACAACAGGCTCTTTGATGCGCAAGGCCTCGACGAGAGCCAGGTCGACGCTCTGGTTGCGGAGGGCAGGGCGGTGGTCTGCCAGTCCATGAGCCTCCACGCCACCGAGATCGGCGGCACCCAGATGGCGCCCGAACTCGTCTACGACCTCCTCACCCGGGATGACGCGGAGACCCGGCAGATCCTCGACAATGTGATCCTCCTGCTGATCCCCAGCTTCAACCCGGATGGCCAGGTCATGGTTACCGACTGGTACAACGAAACGCTCGAAGGCGACTACGAGGGCGTCAATCTGCCGTGGCTCTACCACCCGTACGCAGGGCACGACAACAATCGGGATGGCGATTTCCTCAATCTGATCGAATCGAAGTACGCCGCCAAAATCATGTACCGGGACTGGAAGCCGCAGGCCTACATCGACCACCACCACATGGGGAGCTATGGCGCCCGGTTCTACGTGCCACCCTACAGCGAGCCCATGCGCCCGTACGCAGATCCTCTGGTCTGGCGTGAGATGAGTCTGTTCGGCGGCCACATCGCCTACAAGCTGGAAGAGGCCGGGATGTCGGGCATCCTCAACAAGGCCCAGTATCCCGGGTGGGGCCATTTCGGCTGGCACTGGATCACACCCTTTCACAACATGGCCGGAATGCTCACCGAGTCCGCCAGCGCCAAACTGGCGACACCGATCTACATCCACCCCGACCAGCTCCGGGGCGGTGCCCGTGAATGGAAGAAATACGAGGCGCAGACGACCATCCCAAGCCTCTGGCCCGGCGGTTGGTGGCGGCTTCGGGACATCGTCGAACAGAAAAAGATCGCGGCCTGGGCCATGCTCGACGTGGCTGCACGGCACCGCGAGACCGTCGTCCGCAATGCCTACCTCAAAAGCAAGCGACAGCGTGAACGTGGAGCCACCGGTTCGCCACAGGCGTATGTCATCCCCAGCGACCAACACGACCCACTGACGGCAGCGAAGATGATCAACATGCTCCTGCTATCCGATATCGAGATCTTCCAGGCCCACGATACCTTCAGGGTGGGCGACACGTCGTACGGTGCGGGCTCATATGTGATCCCGTTGGCCCAACCCAAGATGGGCCTCATCCGTAACCTGCTCGGCCGCACGCTCTACCCCGACAACGAGTGGACCCGAGGCCGTGACGACGCTCCCCTCCGGCCCTATGACTCCGCGACCCACACCATGGCCGAGTACATGGGCATCCGGGTGGATCCGATCACCGCCGCCGTCGAGGCCGAGCTTGTCGAAGTGGCGACCCAGGTGCCCCTCAACGGCACAGTGGAACCCAGCGAATCCGGTCATCTCCTCGACGGCAGGCTCAACGACAGCTTCAGGGCAGTCAATCAGCTTTTGGCCGAGGGCGTCACGGTCCGTCGTGTGGACGAGGCATCTCCAGGTCTCCAGCCAGGCGATTTCGTAGTTCCCACCGGCGACGGGGCGACGCTTCTGCGGATCGCCAGCGCCACCGGCGTGAACTTCACCCCGTTGGCGACCGACCCGACCGCCGACCACGAGGTCGAGCAGATGCGGATCGCCATGTACAAACGCTACTGGGGCGGCAACATGGACGAGGGTTGGACTCGTCTGACTCTGGAGTCCTTCGACTTCCCCTACAGCTCGGTCAGGGACGCGGAGCTCAAGGCCGGGGATCTGCGGTCCAAGTACGACGTCATCATTCTGCCCCATGACCAGACCGACAGGATGATGGGCACACCCGAGGCCCGCCCGGGACGGCCGGCGCCCGTCTATCCCCCCGAGTACAGAAGCGCGATCGGCGACGAAGGCGTCGAGTCTCTCAAAGACTTCGTGAATGCCGGCGGCACTCTCGTGGCCCTCGGTGGCGCCACCGCGTTTGCCATCGAAAAACTCGAACTGAAGGTCCGCAACGTCATCAACGACCTCCCGGCAGACGAGTTCTTCTGTCCCGGCTCCACCGTCAAGGCGACCTTCGACAACAGCCACCCGCTGGCCTACGGGATGCCCGACGACGGACTGGTCCTCTTTTGGGGAAGCCCGACCTTCCAGATCGAACCATCTCAACACAACGAGTGGTATCAGACCATCGTCCGCTACGGCGACCGCGATCTCCTGCAGAGCGGATGGCTCATCGGCGAGGAGCACATTGCCAAGAAGGCGGGGATGGTGGTGGCCAAACAGGGTAAGGGCAGAGTGATCCTCATCGGATTCCGCACCCAGAATCGATCCCAGACTCACGGTACCTTCAAGCTCTTGTTCAACACCCTGCTGCGTTGACGGGGCCGTCCAGCAGCACTCACAGGTCCGCGTTCTGAGGGAAGTTCCTTCGGACAAAACCCCTATTTTTTTAAACAGTAGTAAGGGCACGCCGCGAAGATCCGCTTTGGCCACATGTGACGAGCGTTAGAGTTCTGACTGTTATTCGAGACCGGACGGGATGGCCGCAGTGGAGTGGTAATACTCCGAATGGGCGCTGCCTTCGTTCGCCCGTAACGCGACTTCAGCGAGATCGACATCGCAATGTCGGTAGTTGGAGACCGCCGTCGGCCGAGGTGCTGCGTGTCGTTCACAATGTCGGATGGTTGCGTCACCCGAATTGTGGTGCGGACAGCCATTTTCCGCGGCGCATTCGGACACCCGTCGCGGTGTCCCGAGATCGGTCCATCCGCACGGCGGCACAGACAAAACATGCACGCCTTCTTGGGCCTGCTCCAGGACAAGGCTCGAAAAGTCAACGGTTGGCAACCTGTCGTACAAACGCTGAAGATCAGGCCGTCCAAGGTCCCTGGGGGCGAATATGAGCCCCATTGAGAATCGATCGACCAATCGGGGCATCGAGCGTCGAAAATGACGCATCAAGGTTCTTCCGGTAGCGACAAAGGTGAAGCTGCTCCACAGGGCGCCCGAACGCATCAGCTCGTCCGCGAGCTCAGCATCGGGCTTCTCCACGAAAGATGTGACACCGCGGACGGTGTCCGCGGAACCGGACAACGGAGTGATCCAACCGTATTCGGTCTCAGGACGATCGGGTTCCATGCCAAGCAACAACAGCAGCCTCGGACGTGCGTCGACGTGCGCCTGGGCCTCCATCAGTGACCACGTGAGCGTTTCCTCGTCTCGGACGTAGTGATCTGAAGGGGACACGACGATCTGCGCGCGCGGATCCCGGTTCAGAATGGTCAGCAGCGGTAGGAGGACTCCGCAGGCCGTCCCACGATTGCACGGC
>Ga0224513_10000893_pt1 | contig 11934 bp, 13 predicted proteins | sample SF_May12_sed_USG_5_FD_169109 | JGI IMG/M metagenome (GOLD analysis project Ga0224513, IMG submission 169109) | Sediment microbial communities from San Francisco Bay, California, United States - SF_May12_sed_USGS_21 | ecosystem: Environmental > Aquatic > Marine > Sediment | place: USA... | reverse complement strand
GTTAATTCTAGTATTTGTCCAGTGTTCCATTTTTGATCCTCAATAATTTTAGGATCAACTATGGCTCTACCTCGTCCAACATGTTGTTGTGGACTCTCATCAATTTTTAAAACTATTTCATTCATATCATTACCTCAAAAAAATTGAGGGGTTTATTCAACCTCCACCATTTTGCCTTTTTGTTTTTCTTCCTCAATTAACTTGAAGATTATTTGTAAAACTCCGTTTTTGTAAGAAGCCTTTGCAGAATTCTCATCAACTTTGTATTGAACTGGAACTTTAACTTGATATTTTTTGTCACCATGTTGGGCTGAAAGATCGACAGTCTTGTTTTCAACGACAATTTTTACATCAGTCTTTTCAACTCCTGGCATCTCAGCTATGAGTTTTACTACTTTTTCTTTTTCGTCGACAATTGTGTCAACTAGTGGTTCTCGTGTATCAGCAGTTGGAAGTAGGCCTGGTTTGACATTTCCATACTCTTTTACAACAGGTTTTCCATCTGGACCAATGGTCATTGTATAACCATAATAATATGGACCAGATTCAGAACCATTTCCCTTGAATTCTTCAAAAATGTCATCTATATCAAAAAAAGAGTTTGACATTCGCTTGAAGATTCTATCAAATTCACTATCAAAGAATGTTGTCATATTTATCTATTATATGTAATATATATGACATTATATAAAGATTATTGATATTTCTTTGATTTCTTACATAATCCTATTATAATTGACATAATATAATAATTTTAATGAGGACTACAAACATGTCCATACCTGAAGTTGTTAGAGAAATCATTACTAGAAATCGTTCGATTTATGATTGCATGAAAATGGATCTAATTAATTATACAGCCCTAGCGATAAAGATTCAACCAGAAATTGAAAAAATTCTAGGAAATTCTGTTAATCTCAATACTGTAGTTGTTGCCATAAAGCGATATGCTGATTCGTTTGAAATCAAAGAAGAAATCAAAGAAGAATCTGTTTTGAAAAATGCAAGATTGGCTTTAACTGATGGAATTATGGATGTTAAATTCTCAGTAAAAGATTCTAATGAAATGGATCCCATGGCAATTTTAGACAAATTCTCCAAGGTAACTAACAACTATGATTTTTTCAGACTATCTGATTCATTTAGATTTTTGGCTGAGGATATGAAGGACATTAGACAGATTTTCAGCAATGTGCCAGAAGATGATGATATGTTTAGTACTGGTCTTGCAAAGATTAGAATTTCAATCCCAAACTCCCAAAATCAATCAGATGTAGTATCTTATGTAGCTGAAGTTTTGCATGCAAATGGAGTAGAGTTAGTAAATGCATTTTTCAGTCAGGATAACATCACAATAATTCTAAATGAAAGAGATTCATCCAGGGCCTATGATATTTTGCATTCAGATATTATGAGAACCTGAGAATACTAGTAATTTTAGTGGAAGTTATTCTTATAGCATATATTCACCCAATTTGTGGAAAGGACACAATTGGCCAGAAATAAGAAGAAAATTGTGATTTTAGGGGGTGGATTTGCAGGAGTAGAATGTGCCAGACAATTAGAATCAGAATTTGGTAATGATCCTGAAATTGAACTAGTAATGATAAGTGAAGATAATTTTCTGCTATTTACACCAATGTTACCACAGGTAGCATCTGGAATGATTGAAACTAGGCATATTGTTTTGCCCATCAGAACTATTTGTAAAAAAACAAAATTCTATGAGGGTAGAATCAAAAATATAGATCCTTATGGAAAACTGGTAACATTGTGGGGAACAGGAGATAAAAGAAGTATCTCAATACATTATGATTTTCTAGTAGTTGCACTTGGAAGTGAGACTAATTTTTTTGGTATGGTAGATGTTGAAAAAAATGCATACACAATGAAAACTCTCAATGATGCAGTAGTTTTAAGAAATAGAATAATTGATATGCTTGAACAAGCAGAAAATGAAACAAATCCAATTCTTCGAAAAAGTTTTCTTAACTTTGTAGTAGCGGGAGGTGGATTTGCAGGAATTGAAACTGCAGGAGAATTAATGGATCTTCTTTTAGATGCACGTAAATATTATCCTACTATTCACAAAGAAGATCTCAGAGTTATTGTAATAGAAGCACTACCTATGATCTTGCCAGGTTTTAATGAAAAATTAGCAGGATTTGCAAAAGAAAAAATGACAGATAGAAGAATTGACATTAGATTAAAAACTGCAATAACTAGTTTTGATGGAAATGAGGTAACAACAAAATCATTAGTTCAGAATCCAAAAGATCCAATTGATGAACCAATAATTGATGTAATTAGAACAAAAACTTTGATCTGGACTGCTGGTGTAACTCCAGTAAATACAATTAAGAGATCAATGTTCAAGACAGATAAGGGAAAAGTAATTATCAATGATTTTCTTGAGGTTCAAGACTTTCCTGGAGTGTTTGCAATTGGAGATTGTGCATTACATCTAGATCCTGAAACACAAAGACCATTGCCTCCAACTGCTCAAATTGCAGAAGCTCAAGCAAAAGTTGCAGCAAAAAATTTGATATCATCAATTAAAAATTCTGAAAAAGAAAAATTCAACTATCATTCTAAAGGTCAAATGGCAATTATTGGAAAAAGATCTGGAATTGCCACATTTTTGGGAATGAATATCTCTGGATTTTGGGCATGGTTAATTTGGAGAAATGTATATCTCTCAAAAATTTCAACTTTTGATAAAAGAACGCGTGTGTTTCTTGATTGGGTAATAGATTTGTTCTTTGATAGAGATATCTCAAGATTAAAACTAATGAAACGTGAGACTGAGAAAGAATACAAACTACTCGATGAAGTAGATGATGTTTGGTAAAAGAGAATAAAATTATTTTCTAATTTTATGAATAATTATTGCAGGTGCTGCAAAATACATTCCAACATTCATTAAAATTATTCCAATTCCATAAGATAACATTTCTGCTTCAGAATTAATTTCAACATGATTTAGAATTGATAATGTAGATAACATCGGAGTAATTGAGAATTTTACAGCTTCTTTGAAAATGGGATTTTCACGTTCCAAATCGGCAATTAGAGGGGAAAATGAATAATAAAGTTGATTGAATCCGTTCATAAAAGTAGTTCCAGACTTGGTTGACAAAATAGTATCATCTCGAATTTCTCTGAGTTGTTGCACTTGTGGAGCTAATTCTGATCCAAATGTGGCAGTTGCAATTAGACAGCCGCCTCCTTCTTCAGTCGATTCATCTACAGATGTATCTTCTGATAAGATTTCAAAAGAATCAATTGTTTCTTCAAATCTTGGAAGTTGAGAATTAAAATTGTCTAATCCATTACTGTATGCAAGATTGTAGAATTTTTCAGTGTCATAAATCATAACTTCTTTAAATTTCACATTAAACTCTTCATCATTAGAGGAAAAAATTCCTTCTGCGTTAGTAACATATGCCTCATTTCCATTGATAACTATTTTTTCCTGCGAAATTATTTTTAGATCTCCTGATTCTATTCCTGGTTTTAGCATTTCAATTTTTTCAGAAATAAGATCATCTAATGTTCTTTGATTGGTTTGTTGTACTGTAAGGGAGATTACGGGGTTCATTACTCCTATCTTTGGTCCTACTGCAATTACATCAGGAGAGTTTTCTTCTATTTTATCTGGATTTTGTAATAGCCAGCCTTCAGGCACACTAAGTCCAATTTCATGTTCAACACTTTCATATTTTTGATTACCAGTTGATGGGGTTACTACAGTAGATTCTGTACGTTCAGGTTCTTGTAATTCAAGAAGATTCGATACATCAAAACGATTAACAATTGTAGCCTTGGTAATTTTGACTTGATCAGGATCTACGGGTCTATCTATTGGCTCTATTTCAACTCCAGCAATTTTATCAAGTGTCTCAAAACTTTCTTCAGTTACAATTCTACCAAATACGGTATATTGTTCATCAAGAAAATTAGAATCGCCATGTACAATGAAGAATTGAGAGCCTCCACTGTTAGGATCAGCTGATCGTGCCATTGAAACTATTCCACGATTATGTTTGATTGTGTTAAATTCAGCATCTATGCTTGTGTTTGGACCGCCAGTTCCCCATGTACTTGGATCACCGCTGATTGTATTTGGATCACCGCCTTGAATCATAAAACCAGGAATTATTCTATGAAAGATTACTCCATCATAAAATCCAGATTCAGCTAATCCAATAAAATTATCAATATGATTTGGTGCATCATTTGGGAAAAAGTCAATTGTAATATTTCCAAGATTTGTCTCCAAGACAACTAATTTATCATCATATTGAGCAAATGCATAATTTCCAAAACTAACTAAAAGTAATGAGACTGTCACGGCAAAAAATATTTTGTTCAATAATTTTTCTCAAGAATAGTTACTTAAAAGCTAATTGTATTAGTTTTTAATAAAGTTCAATAAGCAAACCAACATGCAACCTGATGAAAAGATTCAGGCACATTTAGTTTCAGTATGGAGAGAATCTAAAAAGTTTTTTTCAATTGGTGGAAAAGAAGGTATGTTGGTGTTAACTGACAAACATCTGATGTTTATACATAAGACAAAATCTAAAATGAATTGGTGGAAAGCAATTACTCAAAGACAAGTGATTAGTTTTATCAAATCAAAAAATACAATGATTCATCATGATGGTTATGATGAAAAAGATTTGATGAATGACTTGGAGGATGATAGAAATACTGAATTGTCATTTGATGATATATCCAGTGTTAGTTACACAGAGAAGGATTGGGGAAGTTCCCTACAGTTAGAGTTTAACAAAGATGAAAAAAAAGAAAAATTTCAGTATTCAATTGCCCAAGATTGGGTGAAATATCCTGCAAAAGAGCCTACAAAATACATGAAAGTGAATTGGGAACCTTTTGTGCAATATATTAAAGACAGGCAGAAATTTACGAAGTAAAATTGGGAAAAATTTTCGCTGTAGGTGTTGGACCTGGTTCGCCAAAATATGTGACAGAAATTGTAAAAGATATTGTACAGAATTGTGACATTATCATTGGTTACAAATACACTCTAAAAACAATAGAGCATTTGATTGAAGGGAAAGAGATCTATGAAATTACTATGAATGATCAAGAGGATTCTTATCAAAAAATTCTTTCTGAGCTTGGTGATAGAACATTAGTAATACCATTTACTGGAGATGTAAATTTTTCAGAATCAGAAGTTGTTGATAGATTGATAGAGATTTTTGGTGATGTTGAAATTGTTTCAGGGATTAGTTCAATTCAAGTTGCAGCATCGAGGGCAAAGATTCCTCTTGATAAATCAAAAGTAATCACAATGCATGTCACAACATCCATTGAAGATAAGAAATTAGAATTGCAAAAAGCATTGATTGATGGTTTTAGTGTGGTTTTGGTTCCTAGACCTTGGCCAAAACAACCTGATAAGCATTTTATGCCTTCTGAAATAGCAATTTATCTTCGAGAACATAATTTTGACACTACTAAAATGAAAGTTCATGTTTTTGAAGCAATTACAACTGAAAATGAAACTAGTTTTGTAGGAACTGTAAAAGATTTGGAAGGGAAAGAATTTTCTGATTTATCAGTGATGGTGTTTAATCAGACAAGTTTAGATTCATACATGAATTATAAATGGCAGTGGAAAAATTAATTTCCAGAATTTTGTCCTTCACCTAAAACTATACTATTTGAGTCTGGAAAAACGTATGTAATAATTTTCATCCATGGATAATCAGGATCATATAATCTGTAAAATCCTGCATCATCAAATGTTATCACGATTGATTTTCCTGGTTCAATAGCATCAGTTGCAATTCTACCATCTGCTGTGAATGGATCATGTCGATCACCATAGTTTTCTTTTCCACTAAAAACAGTATGAGAAACAACATCATCATTTACTATTATTATTGAAGAACCTGGTTCAATTGAAATTCTGTCCTGAGAAAAGTATCTCAATTTAAGAGAGTCATCTGAACTCTGTGTTAAAACTGCTTGATCTCTAATGGAACTTATATTAATATAACTATCTACAATGCCTTGTGAGGATGAGCCTCTAAGAATGTGAAGTGTGATATCATTTGATTCTTCAGCAACTGTGGAAGTTGTATAAATTTTAGATAAAGTGGATAATTTTGTTGTGTAAATTATTTTGTAAGTCTCATCAGATGTTGTAATTCTACCAGTAAAACCATAAATTGCTGCATCTTTACTTTCTTCAACTAGTCTTCCAAAAAAGCTAATTGATGTATCAAAACCACTTGAACTTTCAATTTCACCGTTTATTCGAATATACTTTCCTTCACGCAAAAATTTGCCTTCTAAATTAGAAATTAGAAATTCTTTGTCAGTTAATGTGATAAAACCGTTTTCTGCAAGAAAGTTAATTGTACTTCCACGTTGATCTTGAGAAGACAAACCCAGATCAATTTCTGATATTTTGATAAATTCTTCAGTTACAGCAAAGCCAGAACCCTCTAAAAGAAATGCTTGATTCTCAGAAATTTCAGCAAATGAATCATTGATAAAATATCCTGATGAAACAATAAGTAATGTTAATAGTGTGATGGCTGTTCTCATGATTAAATTCTTGTCTAATTTGGTTTATAATTTGCTACTAAATTATTTTAGACTGAATAAGCAAATCCAAAGGTAATCCTAAAAATTAGAAACCAGGCATGTCAATTAATCCCTCTTCTCGAGCTATTTCTATCATATAAAATTCCAGATATCCTCCTGCTAAAAGAAGACCTACCATAATTCCAATTTCAATTAATGTTGGTTTGATAAATGGAACTAGATTAATTTTTTTAATGATTGCTCTAATCAGAATAAAACTTCTAGAAATTCCAAAAGAGTATGCAACAAGTTCCATTAATCCAAATGGAGATAAGAAGAGAATTGAAAGTGGTGGGATATTAGATAATTGAGGAGTAGTTACAGTTATTGCGGCAAAAGCAAATCCGGTGGACCAAGCAGAAAATAATCCCCACGCAACTCCAAAACCAGGAATAAACATTGGTAATGCAATGGTCAAATTATGAATAAAAATTCCAAATGCATCTATATTTAAAACAAGTTCTTCAAATTCTGCCATAAATGCATTTGCCTCTTCTTCACTGACAGTAGACATGGAACCAATTTGATATGCAGCTGCAAAAAGTCCTAGAAATATAAAAAACAGAATTATTCTGATTTTATTCACATTGCCATACCTTGAGAACAATATTTGAGGGTTGGTGTAGGCACAGATTTAATTAAACGAGATGATGTTTTTTAATATGAAAAAGGAATTGTCTTATGCATTAAACTATGCATTAAACAAAGGGTTCCAAATTCATCCTGATGCTTTTAAAATTTTAGAAGATGTAGATGTAAAAAAATTAGAGAAGATCATAAAGGAAATAGTAAGAGAGAAAGCAAAACAAAAATTATTTCAAATTAATCAAAATGATTTGGAATTATATCTCGGAATTAAAGAAGATTCAACAATTCAAAGTGAAGTAAAAATATTATCAGAGCCTACTAACAAGATAACCTCAGGTGAGGGAGTTAAAGGGTATAATGCGTTATTTTCTAGTCGTTTTAACAAGCTTAAACGAATAATTTCAGACAGACCAGAATCAAAACTGCTCAAATCTGCAGCCTCTGTAAAAACCGCAAAAATTGAAGATGATATGTATGTGTGTGGTCTTGTAACCATAAGGAATTCTGAGAGAAACATTACAAAATTGACTCTAGAGGACCCGTCAGGCTCATTTGAGGGGATAATTTTTGATGATGAATTGCAAAAAATGGCAAATACTCTTTTAATTGATCAATTTGTAATGGCAAGAATAAGTTCGGCAAAAAATTCAGGATATATCATTAAGGATCTAATTCTACCTGATATTCCAGAACAAGCAAAAAATAAGTCAGAAACTGAGGCATATGCTGTTTTTCTTTCTGATCTTCATATAGGGAGTAAGTATTTCATGGAAGATGAGTTTTCAGAGTTTGTTTCATGGTTATCAAGTCCTGATCCAGTTGCAAAAAAAATTCGTTTTGTCCTGATTGGTGGGGATGTAGTAGATGGAGTTGGAATATACCCAAACCAGAATAAAGAGTTGGTTTGTCAGACTATACAAGAACAATTAAAAAAAGCAGAAGATTTGATTGAGAAAATTTCTAAAAATGTAAAAATTATCATAATGCCTGGAAACCATGATCCTGGAAGAAGGGCTTTACCACAGCCAGCTATACCAAAAAAATACAATTCAGGTTTGTGGGAAAGAGAAAATGTGTTTATGGTTGGAAATCCAGCGGTAGTCTCATTAAATGGTGTTATTGTTACAATGTTCCATGGTCAAAGTATTGATGATATTGTAAAAACAACACCAGGCCTAAGTTATGATAAACCAACCAATGTAATGAGACATCTGCTTAGAGCAAGACATCTTAGTCCAATTTATGGTAGTCAGACACCAATAGCACCTGAAATGGAAGATCTTTTAGTCATTCAGGACATTCCAGACATTTTTCATGTAGGTCATGTTCATAGAGCACAATTAGATATGTATAAGGGGGTTTTGTTGATAAATTCTGGTTCCTGGCAAAAACAGACACCTTTTCAGGCTAGTGTAGGAATGACTCCAAATCCAGGTATTGCACTTATTGTAAACCTAAAAACTTTTCAAGTCTTTCATGAGAATTATAGTTCAAATTTAGATAATGTCTTGCAAAGTTAGATCGTCTTTGAATGTTTTTTTTATCATTTCAGATGAAATTGTGAGTTTGTATTTTTTTGTTCTTCCATGAATTCCTTGATGGATTAGTCTTCCAGAGATTAATCCAGATAATTCTATTTCACTAAGCATTTGTGTAATTCTTCTTTGAGTGAGTTCGTCTTTTCCAACTGTTTTGCAGAGATTTTTGTAAGAAGAATAGATTTCACCAGTAGAAGAGCCATTTGCCTTCATAATCGCAATAAGGATCAATTTCTCGTGAAGTGGAAATGATTTGAGAGATTTTTCTTCCTTGTTTTCTTCCATTTTTTGAGAGGCTTCTCTAACATGTTCAATAGTGACTTTGTCTGATTGTTGTCGCTCAGCAAGTTCTCCTGCTACCCGAAGTAAATCGATTGCTCGACGAGCATCTCCGTGTTCTCCTCCAGCAAGTGCGGCAATGAGATTTAGGGCTGATTCTTCCACTGAATTTTCAACAAATGATTTATTGATTCTTTCTTCAAGTATTTTTTTGATTTGTTCAACATTATAATTGGTAAAGACAATCTCCTCTTCTCCTAGACTGCTGATTACTCTAGGATCTAGTTTTTCTTTGAATGTCAGATCGTTTGAAATTCCGACCAAGGTCAATGAGCCTTGATTGAGACGCTCATTTGCCCTAGTTAGTTGGTATAGGATATCTTTTCCTGTTTTTGCTACTAATTGGGTTAGATAATCAATTTCATCAATTACAAAAATTGCGTTAAGTTTTCCCTCATCAATTTTGTTTAGTAGTCTTTTGAAAACTTCACTAATTGCAAGTCCGGTTGTGGGTAATTCTTTCTCTTTTAGGTCTAATTGCCTACCTAAGCTGACTAATAATCCGTATAATGTCGTCTCCTCTTTAGAATTTGAATATATTAATTTGATTGGAAAATTTGATTTCTCTACCCTTTCTTGGATCTTAGAAAGAACTTTTTTTACTACTAATGTCTTGCCGGTACCGGGCTTTCCATATACAAGAAGGTTTGACGGTCTTGATTTTTTTAGAATAGGTAATAGAGATTGAGTGACTTGTTCTTGTTCGGATTTTCTATGTAAGATAATTTCTGGAATATATGTAAAATGAAGAATATCACGATTTTTTATTATTGATTTTCCTGCTTCTGCTGCATCTAGCAAATCATCTATTGGATCAGACATACTCACACACCTTTGTTTCCTGTCAACAATAACACAATCATATCTGAATTAAGAGAGTATAGAATAGAATAGTAATAGTAGTTTAGTTTGTAATTAATTATTTTTAGTTAGTTTTAGATTTTCTATTAAAAAAAATTAAAGAAAAAGACAGAGTGGAAATATTGGTGTGTGGGTTGAGTTCTAATTGAAAGATGAATTAACATTTTTGTTAAAATTATGTTAAGAAAAGATCTAAAAAGCCCGTTTTGACCCCCTAATTTCCATTCCAGGCGTTAAGATGGATGTTAACACTGTAAATATCTTAAATCCAACCCCTTCATTTCCATTCCAGGCACGAAAATATCCTAATTTTAAAGGTTAATTATGGACATATTGTTAATAACAAAAAACAGGCTAGGCGTGAGCTAGGCAGTCAACGTTAACAAAGCATTTAGTTAACAAACATTCTTGGATCATTTGAACTGTTAATATTTGATCCGTTAGATCTTAAAGATGACTAAAAAACGGATTAGAATAGATATGGAAGACTCTAATGGTGCTCGATATGACATCAAGTTAGAGGGCAATGTAACGAGAGACAAAATTCTCAAGATATTTGAAATGATGGACTTGATGAATATTGAAGAAGAACAGGAAGTTACAAACATGGATTCTGTAGGTTCTAAAATATGGAATATTGTGGATAAATTCTTTCCAATGGGAAAATTCACCTCCACTAACATTCTTGAAAAATATGAAGACGAATACAATGAGCCTGTAAAACTTAGTGTAATCTCCACATACTTATCACGATTTTCCGTAAAAGGGAGGGTAAACAGAACTAGAACTGGTCGAGAATGGACATATCAAACCATTAAAATAAGTCAAAAATAACAATAATCAATTAAGAAATAGTAACTTTTCTTATCAATAATCGGTCTTTTCCTAGAATTACTTTAACATATTCTCCTTTTTGGATATCCATATACTTTCTAAACTGTTTTGGAATTGAAATTGTACCAGCAGAAGTAATTTTTACCAATACTTCATTCTCATTTATTGACATATTATTATTATAATTTAATAATATATATAATTTAATAAATTATCTAATTCTATTTTCATTATTAAATACAATCAATTTATCTAGAAATTGAGAAAAATGTTTACATTTCACCACTAAAAATTCTAAAATTTTTCTATTGTGCTATTGAATTAACTTCTGCTTGCTCTACTTTTACCATTCCTTTTTCAGTAATTGAATATGTATATGGTTTAGATTCAGTATTTCTTTGAACATACCCATCCTCAAACATCTTTTTCATCAGGCGTGAAGTATGCTCTCTACTCTTTTTTAATGTGATTTGAATATCACGTGATGTCATATCTTTATTTGTGATTAAATGCAACACATAATCAATTGGATTTGTAGGTATAACATTTGGAATGCTAGGCATAGAAATCACCTTTTCAGGTATAATTTCAGGCTTACTAACAATCTCAACTGGTCTTTCTTTAACTTCATTCTTTACCAATTTCTCTAAGAATTGTTTGAGTTCTAAATTAGGATCATCATCTGCCTTTTGCTCAATTCCTTGAATTTCTAAGGCATCTAGGCGTATTTTCATATCAATTAATTGTTTTTCATAGAATTCTAGTCGTTCGGCTTGTGATACATCAAATTCCTCACCCTTAGTTTTTACTAATGGACGTATCTTGAAATATGCATACAAACCTACAATTCCCACAATAAATGCTAAAATCACACTTAAAATCACTTCAGGTTCAGGAATTTCTATTAACATCACAACATTTATGCCTATAACGTGATTTATTGTGATTGAACAACATTAATTTACACTTTAGATTAACAAACTCACACAAATTATCACATAAAAATCAATTTATTATTAAACTAATATATCACATTCATCACATGTTACATGCCTGACGAATGAGCCTATCTATCACATTAATCACTTCATCTTCTCTTTCAGGAAAAATATCACTCTCATTTATCACACTAATCTGTTCAGAAAGT
>Ga0224513_10000892_pt1 | contig 11936 bp, 11 predicted proteins | sample SF_May12_sed_USG_5_FD_169109 | JGI IMG/M metagenome (GOLD analysis project Ga0224513, IMG submission 169109) | Sediment microbial communities from San Francisco Bay, California, United States - SF_May12_sed_USGS_21 | ecosystem: Environmental > Aquatic > Marine > Sediment | place: USA... | reverse complement strand
CTATATTGCTCCGGAGTAAAGGAGGTTCTGAAGCCGATGAATGACGACGCCCCGACAGCCGAATCCTGGCCCGCATTGCCTTTCGCAGACTGGCGCGACACAGCCGCAACGCTGCACATGTGGACTCAGATCGTCGGCAAAATACGTATGACACAGTCGCCGTGGCTGAATCATTCCTGGCACGTCACGCTCTACGTAACGCCGCGCGGCATGACGACCGCCACGATCCCGCACGGCGACCGCACGTTCAGCATCGCCTTCGACTTCATCGATCATCAACTGCGCATACACACCTGTGACGGTGGTGACGAATCGATTTCGCTGGTGCCACAGGACACAGCGGACTTCTACCAGGCGGTCATGTCGACCCTTGAGGGCCTCGGCTATCCCGTCGCGATCAATGCGACTCCAAACGAGGTCGAGGAAGCCATTCCGTTTCCGGAAGACCGCGTGCACAAATCGTATGACGCCGACGCGGCGAACCGGTTCTGGCGTGTCCTGTTCCAGGTCGACCGTGTCTTCAAGAAGTTCCGGGCAGACTTCAGCGGCAAGGCGAGCCCGGTGCACTTCTTCTGGGGCAGCTTCGATCTCGCCGTGACGCGGTTCTCCGGCCGCGAGGCGCCGGACCACCCGGGCGGCCTGCCCAACATGCCGCTGTGGGTGGCGCAGGAGGCCTACTCCCACGAGGTCAGCAGCGCCGGCTTCTGGCCCGGTGGCGACGCGTTTCCGGAACCCATTTTCTACTCGTATGCCTACCCCACGCCGCAAGGCTTCGGTGAGGCATCGGTGGCGCCTGAAGGCGCGTACTGGCTGGACGCGATGGGCGAGTTCGTGTTGCCGCTCGACGTCGTACGAAGCTCCGACAATCCGGACGAGATCCTGCTCGAATTCCTGCGCAGCACATTCGATGCCGCGGCGACGCTCGGCGACTGGGATCTCAGCGAGTACCGGCGGCGGCATTTCCCGCACGGCGAGTAGCTTTTCGTCGTGAACGTCGTCGTCGCCTCGATGAACCCGGTCAAGATCGGCGCCGCGCGCGAGGCGTTTGCGTCTGTATTCCCCGCAGAGTCAATCGACGTAACCGGCATCGACGTCGACTCGGGCGTTGGCGACCAGCCGGACTCCGATGCAAAAACCCGCGAGGGAGCGAGGGCGCGGGCACTAAGAGCCAGGGATGCCGCGCCCGACGCCGATTTCTGGGTCGGACTCGAGGGCGGCGTCGACGTTTTCGACGACCAACTGATGGCGTTTGCGTGGATGGCTATCAAGGGCCGCAAAGGCGACATCAGTGAAGCGCGCAGTGCCACCCTCCCCCTGCCGCCTGCCGTGAAGCAACTGGTCGACGCCGGCATGGAACTCGGCGAAGCCAACGACCGCGTTTTTTCGACCGTCAACAGCAAGCAAGGGGGCGGCGCCTACGGTTTGCTGACGGACGGCCGATACACGCGCGAGAGCATCTATGCGCAGACACTTATTATTGCGCTGACTCCGTTCGTCAACCGCCTCTATCCGCAGTTCGAACAGGGAGACCGTTAGTACCGTGTGGGACCACCGCGGACATGCCCGCCCCGATTTTGCCGAGGACCCGGGTCCCGGCCAGGAATCCGTATGGGACTACCCTCGCCCGCCGGTTGCCGAAGCGTGTGCCCGCCTGGTTGAGGTGAAAGACGGCGACACGCTCCTCGCGCGCACCTCGGCAAGCTATCGAGTGAAGGAAACGGCGAGCCCGCCGACCTTTTACCTGCCGCCGGACGACGTTCGTACAGAGTTGCTGGTTCCTGCCTCCGGGAGCTCGGTGTGTGAATGGAAGGGCGCGGCCAGCTATTTTGCGCTCCCCCGCGATCCCTCGGAGCCGGTCGCATGGATTTATTCCCGGCCCCGGCCTCGCTTCGAAAGGATCAGGGGTTTCTACGCGTTCTATCCGGGTCGCGTCGCCTGTTACGTGGATGGCGAGAGAGTCGAGCCGCAGCCTGGCCGCTTCTACGGCGGCTGGGTAACCTCCGACGTCGTCGGCCCGTTCAAGGGCGAGCCAGGCACCGGGCACTGGTAATCAGGATTTCGCCCAGGCGAGCGCGTGCTCCAGCCGGTCGTTACCCCAGAACAGCTCGTCTCCCACGACGACGGTCGGCGCGCCGAAAATTCCAATACGCATTGCCTCGTCGGTCTGCTCGCGCAGCTTCTGTTTCGACTCCGGCGATTGCGCCTTTTCCAGCACCGCCTCGGGATCCCCACCGGCTCCGGCGACGCAGCTACTGATCACGATCGGATCGGCGATATCGGTGTCCACAACAAAATTCGCGCGATACACGGCCCGAACGAAATTCGCCACCCACGGCTCGTCGTCGAAGCAACACGCCACCCGCGCAGCAAGGAGACCGTTACGCGGAAACTGGGACGGCCGCTGGAAGGGAATGCCGAGCGCCTGGCAGGTCCGTTCGAGGTCACGCCACATGTACCGACCCTTGGCGGCGTGCAAGTTGAAGGGTGAATCCGCCAATCCCTGCTCGCGAAAAATGGCCCCGAGCAGAAACGGGCGCCAGTTGACACGGATTCCGTGTTGCGACGCGAGCTTTTCCACGCGCATCGCCGCGGGATAGGAATAGGTGCTGCCGAATTCAAACCAGAAGTCGATGTTCATGCTGTCGCCCCTGTTGTCGCATGGCCCGGGCGACATTGTAGCCGCTCGGCTGGGCCGTCGGTCGTTTCGGGGACTGACAATTAGGGGACAGTGACCCTAATTCGAAGCGAACAAGTCGGTCTACCCGTCACATCTCGATTCCCGAATTAGGGTCACTGTCCCCTAATTGTCAGTCGCTACGCCGAAGCCGGGGCAACAGGCCGCTGAGTTCCGCGCCGACCACTACCAGGGCGAAAGACGCAATGTCCTGCCCGGCAAACATGCCGCCGCCGTAACCGAAGCCAGCCAGCAACGAAATTCCCAGGCACAGCAGAATCGCGCCCGCAATCTGCCGTGTCGCAGAAGGAATTCCTGTTCCGGGGCTGCGCCCCCGCCGCTCGAGCGGCGACAGTGCGAAAGCCGCGGGAAACAGGAGCAGCAGCAACACGCCAATCCAGATCGGCCGCGTCCACCACCACGCCGGAGTACCCGGCTCGATCCCGAACCCGAAGCCGCCAGCGAAGTAGAGGGCCGTGCCGAGCAGCGTCATGATGGTGATGTGCCAGAGGTAAAGCGTCATGATCATGCTGTTGATCAGCACCGTTGCCGTCCACAGGCGCAGGCTGTCGAGTGCGCGCCGCATCGGGCCTTCGAGGGCGAGCAGCAGTCCGAACTGGAAGATTCCCAGTGCGATCAGCGTTACCTTGGGAGGCCGCGTGTTGCTGAGCCCTTCGTCGGGTGACCCCACCATCGCCAGCGGATACGGCCCCTGGTTAATCAGGAGGTACAACGTGACGAAACCGGCCGCAGAGTAAACCAGCAACATCGCCGGGCTCGACAGCCGCCCGTCACGCCAGGCGAAACCGAGCTGGTGAACCGCAAGCCAGACCCAGAAGTAGTTGGTCCAGCCCAGCCAGCGCATGTCGGCCGCGAAGAAGGCAACGTCGGTCAATGCTGCCAGCGCGACAAACACCCAGAACGATGCGAAGCCGAAGCGACGCCAGGCCCGGTAGGCCGCAGGCGCGAGTATCACCAGCATGATGTAGATGGCGAGAAACCACGTGGGAATCAACGCGGCCTTCGTTGTGAACTGGATAACGGCCGGCCTGGCGTCGACCAGGTACATGATCAACGCGATGGCGCTCCAGGCGATGAGCAGGATCAACAGGGGTGCCACGAGCCTGTTCAGGCGCGCCGCGAGCCACACGGCGTATTGATCACCCTTGCGGCGGGCACTCTCCAGCGAGACTGCATTCGAGTAGCCGCCGACGATGAAGAAGATCGGCATGACCTGGAACAGCCACGTCAGCCACTGGGTACCGGGCTCGGACTTGAGCAGGTGGCCCGGCGTCAGCGTGCCGTCCACGTAGTGTGCGGTGGCAATCAGCCAATGGCCGACAACGACGATGAGAATCGATACCGCCCTGAGAAAATCGACGTAGCGGTTTCGCTCTGCCGGAGTCTGCGCAGCGAGTTCGCTTGCCTGGGACCAGATTCGCATTCGCTCCCCCTGTTGAATGCGGCGCACGAACCGCCGTACCTCTGCCGCAGCGACGCCAGCATACCGGGACTTCACAGGAAATTCCGCTACGCAGATCGGAATTCGGCGCCCGAGATGTTGTCGATCCTCTCTATACCCTCCCTGTAATGTAATCTTCACCGGTCGCCTCGAGACCCGGACGGGCGGCAAACGAAGCAATGAGAGAAATCGAGGCGAAATTCATCATACGGCGGCCCGAGCAGGTTGCGGAAGCGCTGCGGGTGCTCTCTGCCAATGGTTTCTCAGTCAAGGATTGCGGGACGAAGATACATGTTGACCGGTACTTCGACACGGAAGACTGGTCCATCCTGGCTGCCGCCTGGGCCTGCCGTGTCCGGCGCCGGAATGGCGAGGCGAAGCTGACCCTGAAATCGCTACACGGTCCGGACGGAAGCGTATTCGTCCGCGAGGAGATCAGCCAGCCTGTTCCGGATGAGGACGCGGAGCTTTCGTTCTCTCTGCCGTTGGGACAGGTGCGTGACGAACTCACTGGCATTGTCGGCAACATGCCGGTCGCGGAGCTGTTCCGCGTGACGAGCGAGAGAACCGTGTACGAAATTGCCAGGACCGGCCCTGAACCGGTGCAAATCGAAATCGACCTGGATCGATCGCGCATTGAAGCGGAGAAGCGAACCGTAAAGGCGACGGGGATCCTCGACTTCACGGAACTGGAGCTGGAGCTTGTATCCGGCGACACGGCCGACCTCGACACCATTGCGACGTTGCTGCGCGACGAAGCCGGGCTGATGGCGGCGAAGTACAGCAAGTTCGAACGCGGTCTGCAGGCTGCCGGGCTGGAAATCGATTCGATACTCGAGCAGCCGCAGGCAACGACTCTCGTTGCAGATGACCCGGTACTGACGCTCCTGTACCAATACCTTGCAGAGCAAACGCAGATTATCCGACGACAGTACCCGCGCGCTTTGGAAGGTATCGATCCGGAAGGCGTCCACAAGATGCGCGTCGCGAGCCGGCGATTGCGCACGATCCTGAAGGCGTTTCGCGACGTTCTTGGCGACGCGGTAGTCGCTCACTTCAACGCCGAGCTGCGCTGGCTTGCGCAGAACCTCGGCCGCGCGCGGGATGCGGACGTTACCGAACGGGGCGCCAGGGAATCCCAGGCAGGCGACACAGACCACTACGTGCATTTCCTCAGGCAGCAGACGATCACTGCCTACGAACACCTCGTCGATGTGCTGGAAAGTGAACGCTGCGCGATGCTCGAGGACGACCTGGTGCAATTCATTGCGGCCGGGCCACCCGGCGACATGCAAGAGCAATTCGGCAAGCTCAGCATCGCGGCCAGCGCCGATCAACTCATCCACGCGGCACTGAACAAGCTCCTGGCGCATGGTGACGCGATCGAAGCCGACTCTCCGGCAAGACAGCTGCATAAGCTGCGCATCGAGACGAAGCGTTTTCGCTACCTGCTCGACTTCTTCAGCACCGTGCAGGCCGATAAGTGGCGTGACACGACGGAGGCGGTTAAGAGAATCCAGGACGTTCTGGGCGAGCACCAGGACGCGGTCACCGCACAGGCACATCTTGCGGACTATTCGGCGTCCCTGCCGAATGACGCCAGCGGCCGTGAATGGCTGAACACGGCGGCCCGGCTCATGCAGGTGGAGGCGCAGCGCATCGATACGTGCAGGCAACGGTTCGCTACGGCCTGGTCCGACTTCAGGAACGTGAGGGCGTGAACCTCACCCGCCGATCACGATTTTTTGCTGGTACCGCGCGATTTCGGCGGGCGCACTCAGCTCGTCCCGCAACCGCTTCGATAACGGCACCTGCCCCCGCTTCTCGCCGTGCACGAGATACACCGGCGGACGGCCGGCAAAGCTCGCGTACCAGCCCACCAGGTCATCCTGGTCACCGTGCGCCGAGAGCCCACCGATCGTATGCACCTTCGCGCGTACCCGGTAGGTATCGCCCCACAGCTTGATTTCCTCCGCGCCGTCGACCAGGCGTCGCCCGAGCGTGCCGATCGCCTGGTAGCCGACGATCACAACGTGGCACTGCGGCCGCCATATGTTGTTCTTGAGGTGATGCAGTATGCGGCCGCCCGTGCACATGCCGCTCCCCGCAATGATGACGGCGCCGGACTCGATCTGGTTGATCGTCATCGATTCCTCGGCAGTGAGCGTCGCGTAGAGATTCGGCAGTTCCGGGTTGTCCGACTTCGGTTCAAACAGCCGCGCCGCGAACAAGTGGCGGTAACGCGAATAGATGTCGGTTGCCTTTATGCCCATCGGGCTGTCGAGGAAGATCGTCCAGTCGTCGAGACGCCACCTGTCGAAATGCTCGGCCATGAGGTACAGGAGATCCTGCGTCCGACCGACCGTGAATGCAGGAATCAGCACATTGCCCTGTGCGGCCCGCGCGGAATCGAAGACCTCGGTCAATTCGTCGATGGTTTCCTCGATAGGCCGATGCAGGCGATCGCCGTAGGTACTTTCCATGAGCACTGCATCGGCGCGAGTCAGGCGCTTGGTCGCGTCCATCAGCGGCGCATCGCGGTAGCCGAGGTCGCCGCTGAACACGAGCGTGCGGATTGGGTCGCCCTCGCTGTACGTCAACTCGACCATGGACGCGCCGAGAATATGGCCGGCGTCGTACAGTGTCAGCGTCAATCCGGGCAGAATTTCTCGCGGCGATTCATATTCCAGTCCGACGAACTGGCCGATACAGGCTTCGGCGTCGGCTTGCGTATAGAGTGGCTCGATGCCCGGCAGGTTCTTCTTTCGGCGCTTCCTGTTCTCCCACTCGACTTCCTTTTCATTCAGGTAGCCGGAGTCCGGCAGCATGATAGCGCACAGCGCCCGGCTGGCTTCGTGGGTATAGATCGGCCCCTCGAAACCCTCTTTTACGAGACGCGGAATGCGTCCGGAGTGATCGATGTGAGAGTGGCTGAGGACAACGGCGTCGATCCGCTCAACGTCGATCGGGAAAGCTTCACGATTGCGGCGTTCCTCTTCTTTGGCGCCCTGCACCAGCCCGCATTCGAGCATCACTGTGTGCGCTCCGGCACGTAGCACGTAGAGCGATCCGGTTACGCGTTCCGTTGCGCCGAAGAACTGCAACTCGAACGCCATTTGCAACTCCTCCGCCACCTCCGCCTTTCATACACTGTCAAGATAGAGTGTCTTGCTGCAATACGTACATCTCCGCGTTGCAGTTGCGCGGCAACTGGCCCATAAAGAAAATGTCGAGATGACACTGGGAAGCCGTCATGACACCGCCCATTTCAGCCGACGACAAACGTTACCTGGTCGTCGTAGCGGATGAGTACCGTGCCATTATCTATGCACGCGATACGTTGACTGGTCCGTTGCGCAAGCTGCGCACCTTCACCAACGACACCGCCCGCATGAAGACCGGGGAACTTATCTCGGACCGCGGCGGCCGCAGTTTCGACAGTCACGGCCAGGGCCGGCACACCATGGCGGGCGACCGGGATGCTCCGCAGCAGCAGGTTGCAAAAACGTTTGCGAAAGACATCGCTGAAATGATCGCCGCGGAGTCGCACAAGGGCACCTGCCGGGGCTATGCGGTAGTTGCTGCGCCGCGATTCCTCGGCTTGCTGCGCCACGAGTTCACGACCACGGTCAGGCAGGAGCCCTACGCATCCGTCGACAAGGATGTTGTCGGCCAGGATGAATCCGTCATCGAGAACCTGCTCGAAAACGCCTGAGCACCGCACTCACCAACAAATAGTAATCTTCGAAACTATTTAGTTCGGATTGCGTATACTCGTGTCGCTCGCGAACATAATAATAAGACACGGTTCTTTCAAAACTAATAGAGAAAAGAGGGTTAACTTTATGAAAAACAAGCTTTTTGTACTCCTGTCTCTGGCGCTTTTCGCATCGCTCGGCAGCACTTCGGCATTGGCACAGGACAACACCCGCGGCTGGGAACAGGGCTATGTCGTGCAGGTAACCGAGGTGCACACCAAAGACGGCATGTTCAACGCCTACATCAATGACCTCAGCAATGTCTGGCGCAAGTTCCTGGACGCGCAGATGGAAGATGGCGACGTTATCAGCTACGGCATGTACAGCAACGTGAATTCGCGCGAAGGCGAGCCGGACCTGTTCCTGACCGTTACGTTCAAGAACTGGGCGGCCTTCGATCGTGGCGTGGAGTACTTCGAGAAACTCGGCTCGCAGATTCTTGGCTCGACCGACGAGATGCGTGAAGCCAACGTCGACCGCGGTGAGCTGCGGACGATCGGCAGCACGTATACGCTGCGGGAACTCAAGTTCAAGGACTGAATAGTCTGCGGTTTCGAACGAAAAAGCCCCTGCCCTGCGGGGGCTTTTATTATTCTGCAGCGGGATATCGCGCGAACCACGCCAGGATATTGTCGACCTTGGCGATAAGTTGCGAGGGCCGCGCAGCAATACCGTGTGAGGCTTCGGGAATTCGAATCAGCGCAGTATCGACCTTTCTCAGCTTCAGCGCCTGGTAGAACTGCTCCGACTCCGGCATCGGCGTGCGGAAATCCTCTTCGCCCGTCAGCAGTGCGGTCGGCGTGCTTACGTTGCCGACGAGCGACAGCGGCGAGCGTTCCCAGTAAGCGAGCGGATCCTCCCACGGCATCGCCGGGAACCAGTGCCGGGTCACGAAGTGCGTAATGTCCGCGGTGAGTGCAAAACTGGTCCAGTTGATAACCGGCTTGGCAACGACCGCGGCCCGGAACCGGTCCGTTTTGCCGACGATCCACGCGGTCAGCACCCCGCCACCGGATCCACCCGTAACGTACAGAGCCCCCTCGTCAACGAATCCGCGTGCAATCACCGCGTCGACGCCCGACATCAGGTCGTCATAGTCCTCGCCGGGGTAGGCATGATGTATCTCGAGACTGAATTCGTCGCCGTAACTCGTCGATCCGCGCGGATTGGCGTATAGCACGACATACCCGGCTGCAGCATACAGCTGCACCTCTACCGAAAAGTGCGGTCCGTAGGCCGTATGCGGCCCGCCGTGGATCTCGAGAATCAACGGGTACTGCGTGTCGGGATCGAAGTCCGGCGGATAGACGAGCCAGCCCTGTATGTCGAGACCGTCGGCCGATGATTTCCAGGTGATCTCCTCCACAGGCCCCAGCGTCTTCGTTCCGAGCAGGTCGTCATTAAGGCGCGTCAACCTGGTCGGCGTGCGACCGCTGCGGCCGACGGCAACGTCCGCGGGCCGGTCCGCTCGTCCGGCCGTGTATGCAAAAGCGCCGTTATTGGCAACAGAAAACGAGCCGCTGTTGTAAGGCCGCCCGATCGACGTACCGCCGACATCCTCAGCCAGCGATTCGACCTTGCCGTTCAACGCCAGGCGGCCGATGTGCGTGCGCCCGCGGTCCTCGTACCGGATCAGGAGTCGGTTGGACGAACCAGCCCATTGCACATCGTCGACAGCGCGATCGAAGCCGCCGGTAAGATTCCGCGTTTCACGCGTTTCGACATCCATGACGTAGACATCCGAGCTTTGCCAGGCCAGCTGCTTGTTATCGAAGCCGAGATAAGCGATCCGCTTGCCGTCGGGCGATATGACGGCGCCGCGGTCCGGTCCCTTGCGGTCGGTCAGCTGTTCGAGTTCACCGTTCGCAACCGTTACCGCCCACAATTCCGACTCGGCGGGATGGTGCTCCGCATCTTCGAGGCGATTCGCCGGGAAGATGATGTGCTTGCCGTCCGGCATCCAGGTGAGTGGGCCGCGGTGGTCGAAGTTGCCGCTGGTCAGTTGCCTGGGCGTCGCGCCCTCGGCGGACACCACGAACACATGATCGTGCCCGGTTTCGAGATAGCCGCGGCCATCGAAGCGGTAGGGCATCGTCTCGATGACCTTCGCTCCGGGTGCCCAGTCCGAACCCTTCGGGGCCGCCGGTGGCGGCGCCAGCGGCTTGTTCTCATCGGGCACGAACATCACGAATGCGAGGTGCTTGCCATCCGGCGACCAGCTCACTGCTCCAGGGGTACGCCTTACGTTGCTGATGACCGCAGTCTGGCCCGTATCCATCCAGCGAACATGCAGCTGCGCGCCACGCCCGGCTACTCTGGTCACGTAAGCCAGGCGATCGCCGCTCGGTGACCATCGCGGGCTGGAGTAATTGCGCGGCCCCGACAACAACGGACGATGATTGTCCCCATCCACGTCGACTTGCCAGACGTTCGGTACTGCGCGGTCCGACATGATGTCCATCGAGGTACGCACGTAAGCGACGCTCGATCCATCCGGCGATACCTGTGGATCGGCGGCGTACTCGAGTTCGAATACGTCGGTATTCCTCAGGACAGAGTCGTCGGCACGCACAGCAATCGATGAGATCAGCAACACCGAGATAATGAACAGCCTCATGCAACCCCCACTGAGCTTGGCAATCGGCGACGATACCATACCCCCCTGTTCATGCTGCGACGCAGCAATATTACTCCTCAGATCGCAACCGATTGGGGTATGCTGTGCGGCCGGAAACGACAGGTATGGCAGGGATGAGTTTCAGGCTTTCCCCACGTGTATGCGTCTTAGGTAGCGCCAACGTCGATATTCACGGCGCAGCCCACCAGCCGCTGCGATTGCGGGATTCCAATCCCGGCTCGGTGCACGTATCTCCCGGCGGAGTCGCGCGCAACGTTGCCGAAAACCTCTCCAGGCTCGGTGTCGATTGCCGGCTCGTCACGGCGGTGGGCAAGGATCCGCACGGCGAGATGCTGCTGGCACATGGTCGCGAAGCCGGCATCGACATGCGTTTCGTGCAGGAACTGGAATCTGCACCCACATCGACGTACCTGGCCGTGCTGGACCGATGCGGCAACATGCAGGTTGCGGTCGCGGATATGGAAATCATGGATCAGCTGACGGCGGCGCGGCTGGAGCCCCTGCGCAATGCCATCGGCGAATCCTCGTTGCTCGTTATCGATGCGAATCTTCCGGACGACGCGCTGGGCTGGGTGGTCAACACATTTCCCAACCACGACGTTTTCGCCGATACCGTGTCCACGGCCAAGGCCATGCGTCTGAAACCCTACCTGGGAACCCTGCATACGCTGAAGACAAACCCGGCGGAGGCGGAGGCGCTGACGGGGTTCGAGGCGAGGACCGGGGCCGACCTCGACAGAATGGCGGACTGGCTGCACGCCCAGGGCGTACAGCGATTATTCCTGACGCGCGCCGAGGACGGGCTGTTCTACAGCACCGGAAACGAGCGCGGCCACGTCACGCTGGAACAGGACGGCGACGATGTAACAAATTCGACCGGTGCCGGCGACGCATTTCTTGCGGCGCTCGTCTACGCGCGGTTGCAGGACTGGCCCCTCGACGGCACTTTGCAGTTCGCCGGGGCGGCGGCGCAGGTCACGGTCGAGGACCGGTCGCCCAGCAACCCGGCGCTCTCGTTGACGGCGATAGAGCGGGTACTGAAGCTGTAGCGTAATGCTGCCGTCCGCAACCCGATACCTGGACACGGCCCCGGAAGTTTCGCGCGCGTTGCGAGACGGACAGCCCGTCGTCGCGCTCGAGTCGACGATTATCAGTCACGGCATGCCCTATCCCGAGAACGTCGAGACTGCGCTTCGCGTCGAACACACGGTTCGGGACGGCGGAGCGATCCCGGCAACGATCGCCATCCTCGGCGGACGACTCAAGGCTGGCCTGAGCGTCGATGAAATCCGCCACCTCGGCGAACGGGGCCAGGCGATAATCAAGGCGAGCCGTCGTGACATTCCGTTCGTTGTGAGCCGCCGCGAAGACGGTGCCACCACGGTAGCTGCGTCGATGATCGTC
>Ga0224513_10000888_pt1 | contig 11975 bp, 28 predicted proteins | sample SF_May12_sed_USG_5_FD_169109 | JGI IMG/M metagenome (GOLD analysis project Ga0224513, IMG submission 169109) | Sediment microbial communities from San Francisco Bay, California, United States - SF_May12_sed_USGS_21 | ecosystem: Environmental > Aquatic > Marine > Sediment | place: USA... | reverse complement strand
TTTACCACACGCCTTGCGTGTAGCTGAGTTTAATGCTCCGCAAGTACAATTCCATGCAGAGTCAACTAGATTATTTTTTTTTGCCGCACTTTGCATAAACACTCTTAGCTATTTGTTTGTTTGATGGTAGTCCATTTTTTTCAGGATTAACTCCACTTTTTGTTGCTGCTGTAAAATATGGTTTTAAATGTTTTATCATAATTTTATATTTATTTCCCTCCTTTATTACCTTTGTTTTTTCTTCCTTTTCCCTTTTTACCTCTAGCTCTTTTGTCTCCAGGTGTATTAGTTTTACTACCTCTATTTTTAGATTGAGCCTCCAATACTATTTTATTTCCTTTGTGAGAAACATCCTTACCATCGTAGTTACCATAAGTACCTTTATCACGATTTTCTTTATTGTTTTCAACCCTTCTTTTAATCTGAGATTTACGAGCATTATATCTTTTCTGATATGCTAGTCTTTTCTTTCTTGCTTCCGGATTATCCCTGTAAAATTTTGCTGTTCTACCTAATGCCATGTAAAAATGTTATCTTTACAAAGATATTAAATTAAATCTAATGCTTTTGACGACAAGAAAAGAACCTGTTTACGACTATTTAAAATACTGGAAGGTTGTAAAACAATGGGCTAGAGCCAAATACAAATTATCAACAGCAGATATTGAAATGATGTTATTTCTTTATAGCGAAGGTTTATTTACAAGAAGTCAATTTGAAGAGTTTGATGAAATTATGTCTTGGAATAAAAATAGATTCCATCAAATGGTGAAAGATAAATGGATAATCAAATGGCGTGAACGAAAAGGAAATCAATCTACTTTATATGAGCTTGGATTTAGCGGAAAAAGACTATGCACATCAATATATAAAAAATTAAACAAAGAAGAAACCATCTCCGAAGACCGAAGACGGAATCCAATGTTTAACCCAAATACCGAGTATAGTAATAAAGTTTATCGTAAAATGATAAAAAAAATGAATGAAGAAAGAAAAGCTAAATTATAACACCACAACAACATCAGTCTCCCCTATAATTGAAACCATCTTATTGTTGAGGTTCATAGAATGCCCTGCTCTTTTATCATAGTAAATAACATCACCCTCCTTAACAGTATCTACATCTGTTCCAGGAATAAGTACCTTACCTTTTTTATATCTAAATTGATTAGTGTCATCTGAAGTAAGAAGAATACCTGATTCTGTTTTAACCTTCTCTTTTATTTCCTCAATAACTATGTTTTTCCCTATTGCTTTCATTTGCGTTTCATGGTCATTATTGCGTTAGTACTTAATATTGTTGTCGCTACACTTACTGCATTCTTTAATGCGTTCTTTGTAACCTTGGCCGGGTCTATAATCCCCATCTCATACATGTCTCCAAACTTCCTGTTCTTAACATCATAACCAAAATTGTACGGAACATCAGCACAAGAACATACATTGTCCCTAATTTCTTTTATATCTTCTCCAGCATTTTTAAGAATCTGCTCAATTGGAGCAATTAAAGCCTCATAAAGCACGTCTTGCGCAGCACCTTGCTCTAAATCTTCAGCACATCGCAACAATGAAATACCCCCACCAGGCAATATACCTTCCTCAATAGCTGACTTTACAGCACATGAAGCGTCTTCTACCCTGTCATATTTCTCTTTTTGCTCTATATCTGAGTTAGCCCCAACATAAATGACACCTACCTTACCTGTAAGTAATGCAATACGCTCGTCTATAAAGTCTCTTTCTCCTTTATTTGTGTTATTCTCTTTCTGCTCCTTAAGCTCCTCTATTCTTGTTGCGATATAAGTGCTTGACTCAGAGTCTTTTATAATAGTAGTCTCGCTTTTCCCAACAACAACCTTGTCAGCATGACCTAAATCATCCATCGTTAACATTCCTATGTTGTCACCCTGTGACTCACTGAAGTATGTAGCGCCTGTAGCAAGAGCAATATCACTCATAAGCTCATTGGTCTTATATCCAAACGATGGCGGAATAATATTACAAAGCTTTAAATTATTCTGAACAACATTGGCGGCCAAAGTATTTGTTACATTTCCTGCGCAATTCCCAATGATTAATAATTTCTTGTTCTTGTTTATAATAGGCTTCAATACACTCTCAATCTGAAGAATGTTAGTTATCTCCATGTCAGTCATCAAAACATAAACGTCATCTAAAATACACTCGTCATTACGGTGATTATTAATAAACAACTTCGAAGAATATCCCCTGTCTATTTTTATTCCTTTCGTAATCTCATAATACGTTTTATCAGTCTTGCTATTCTCAACAGTAAGCTTACCGTCTTTCCCAATCTCATTGTAAGCGTCAGCAATCATGTTACCCAAATCCTTGTCGTTGTTCGCAGATATTGTAGCAACATCCTTCAAAGTCTCACCATCTACATTTTTAGATGACTTACCCAATTTAGATATTATGTCCTCAGATAAAGACTGAATTTCCTTAATCAAAACATTTACATTAATCTTATTGTTTTTAAGAAGATTCATGCCATTCTTTATAATAGCCTCAGTCAAAACAATAGCCGTAGTAGTCCCATCTCCTGCACTTAAAGCAGTCAAAGACGCAGCTTCCTTCATCAAAGATACAGCCAAATTTGCAACAGGATCTTCTAAATCAAAATTCTTAGCAACAGTGACTCCATCCTTAGTGATAGTCATTCCCTTTGTGTGATTCGGTGACTCCATCATAACAGTATGACCTGATGGACCTAATGTGCTTTTTACAGTTTTGGACATTAAAGTAATGCCTTCTAATAACTTGTCTCTCCCCTCTTGATCGAAGTGTAATTCTTTTGGATTCATTTAATTTAATTTAATTTATAAACAAATATACAACTTTTATTGTATGACGCAATGCTGAGTTGGTCATCCCTATATATATATATAGGTGTTTATACTTATATTATTTTTAATTTACTTTTAAATATAGAAAAAAGTTAACATAGTTAGCATAATCCTTTAAAATCAATATCTAAGAGAAAAAAAGAAAGCATAAAGTCAGCATAAAGTCATCATAAGTCAGCATGTTTTAAGCAAAAAAAAAGAGATAAACATAAGTTCACCTCTAATTTTACACAAAAAATAACTCTGGGAAGAAAGTTAATTCTTAAAAAGCAAAGATACAAAAAATGTAAGACACTAAGAAGTTCTGGGTAATATATATATATACGTGCGATCATCGCCCAGGGAAAGATCTTTTTTTTTCGATGGGGGGGGTTAAATATTTTCCGTTTTTGTCTAGTTTTTTTGGGTTTTTGCCTTGTCACCTTTGCCCCTTGTCACCTTGCTACATTGCCACCTTTTACCCTTGTTATATTGTTTCACCACTTTTAAACGTCTCTAGAAAGGACGTTATCCTTGCCCTATTTGTTTCTAATTTCTAACAAAAGAAATACTAAAAACATAAAAAATACATTTTTTGATCCATTTTTGAGCTTTTAAAATGACTTTATAACTTACTGATTTTCAACACATTATAAATTAGTTTGCATTTTATTTAATTTTTATTTGTTTTGTATTATTTATTCTTTATATATTTGCATCGTAGGGTAATGAAGCCACTACATAAATTTAAACAAAATGAAAAGTATTAAAACAAATTCAGTATTAAAAACAGTTAAAAAAGAAGTAACTAAAAAAACTGCAAAGGTTTCAGTTAAATTAACTGATGCACAAAAAGAAGAAAGACGTAAAAAAAGACTTGCAAACCCTCAAATATCACATTTGGCAAGTGCTGTTTACAAGGCTGAAATTTTAGATTTTAAATTTGATGCAAAGGCTAACTTAATTGAGGCTAAAAGACGTCAAAACAAAGTAAATTTTGCGAATAGTGGGTACGAAAATTTGGCTGACTTAAAGACTGCAAACAAAGTAATAAACGCCATTTGCAAGAAACCCGAATTTATCAAAATATCTATTGATGCAGTTAGAACAAACAAAGATAGTAGTTTCTCGCCTTATTTTTTCACTCAAATGATGCAAAATGTGGTAAAATTATTGAAAACAGACTTTAGTATTCAAACTGCATTGATACACATTAAAAACACCAAAAAAGCAAATGCTATAAAGTAATTGCGAAAACCTAAGCAAGTTTTAAAACTGTTTTCCTTTGCTAATTTAGATACCTTGACGCGGTGCAAAGGCTTTAAAACTAAAATCTAAAAACGTTCTTTTACACTATTAAAAAATGCAGTTAGTTAATATAGGTTAAACCATATTAGCATACAACAGAAGGAGGCGAGACCACTTCAAACGGACTGCAAGTGTAGACATATTGATAAGTTAGAAACAGTCATAGTTAGTTAGTGACTAAGTGAGTCGGCACCTAAACGACATTAAACTCAAGAAGATAGCATAAAGACTTGTCAAGATTGATAAAAAAACAATTCAAGCAATGGAATCGATCCGTCCAGTTGTCATGGAGGCAAGACCACATGACGTAAAAAAACTAGGACAAATGCGATGCAATGACACGCACGTGAACATTCGATAACTGAACACGCACCAATAATTGTGAGGTGTAGGCTATGTATGGGTAAAGTATAAAGACTACCTATTAAGCATAGAGTGAACTATATTATTTCGATATAGATTACTAGAACAGATAGACAGACACACCTAGCAAGTGGAGAGTCTATGTTGTAAAGAGAAAAGAGAAACGATATTACAGAGGTACAATATTGGGAAGAAAGGAATGTATCAAGGTAATATGTTTGGCATGTAGTTAGGACTGCTGAGGGTTCGAATCCCTCCATGCCATCTAATCAATAAGAGTAAAAAGATGAGTTTAAAAAAGAAAAGAATCCGAGTGCCAAAGGGAGGTTTGGCTTCGCTAATCAGAGACAAGAAGTTTCAAGAAATGTTCAAAGAGGTAGTGTCCGATATAATGGAGGAGAAGGGCTGCGCCTGGACCGAAGCAGAGAAAATTTACAAGTTCAGAAGAGCAGAGAAGAATATAAAAAGAGAGTTTAATTTAATAAAATAAAGAGATGATTGAAAAGAGAAAACAAACATATTATGAAGAGCAAAGGCTAATTATAATTAATGAAAATCATAAAATAGTAAACGGACTGCATTGTATTTTAGAAGACCACCTCATAGAAGTGTACACTGATAAAGAGTACAAAGCAAAGAATAGAAGAAAAAAGTGGAATAAATTTATAGACACATTAAAAGAAATGGCAAGAGGTGCGTCTTATGCAATAAACAAATAGAACTTATGAAAGAATACATTCATCCAATCACAGGGTTTTCAAAGATAAAAATCCGTGACAAAAGAACAGAAGCTGATATAATTTTAGAAAATAGAATCAGTAGAAGTAGTATTAAAAAGTATGTAGGAAATGCTTCGAATTTGTCGCTACCTATATATCAAACATTAACATTTAATTTTTAAGATTATGAATGACAATATAATTATAGCAGAATTTATGGGGTGGACAGAGGATATGGACTCCATTACTCATGAAGGAGATAAATGGTGGAGCAGTCCTGACACTCACAAATACCACACCTCTTGGGATTGGCTGATGCCAGTTGTACAGACAATTGAGGCTGAGTGCGAAGGAGTACCACAAGAACTAATTGACTTGAGTCTTTATAGTAACTTTGGTGAGGTGTATTGGGCAGTAGTAGAATTTATTAAAAAACATAACATTTAATTTTTAAAATTATGAATGACAATAAACTTATAGCAGAATTTATGGGTTACGAGGTAAATCATAACAAATGCTACTCACCTAAATACAATGATGGTACGATTGCACCAATGCAATTTCACAAATCTTGGGATTGGCTGATACCAGTGCTAATAAAGTGTATGCAAACAGGAGATGACACCGATAAGTGGGATCACTTGTACAACGTATTATCAGAGCTTAATGTAGACAAACTATACAAAGCAGTAGTAGAATTTATAAAAGAATATAACATTTAATTTTTAAATTATGAAAACAACAGACGAAAAACATGGACTAAGATTTGAGAAAATCTTAAAAGGAAAGAAAGTAAACTCTTGCAGATACATGACAAGAGAAGAGGCAGATGCATTTGGTTGGTACAAAAGACCACTAGCAATAATGTTTACAGATGGAACATACCTAGTATTACAATCAGATGATGAGGGTAATGATGGAGGTGCAGCATTCATTGGAGGTGGAGATGATGACCATACAATCTATACGATATGAGTAAGTTCATGATATACAATGCAGATGAGGTAACATTCATACTAGCAAGAACCCTAGACCAGGCAAAGCAATGGGCAATAATGTATTGCGACCATTCTTATGAGATAATAGTAAGAGAAGTAAGTGACATTAAATATAAATATTAAAGATATGACTAGAGAAGCTAGAGAATTAAGAAATGAATTATTATTACTTAGAAAAAAGAATCAATTAATAAAAGAAAATAATGAGTTAATAAAAGAACGTATTAAGTTACTGAAAGAAAAAAACAAATCACTAATAGGGCAAATTTATGAGCAAAAAAGTAGTATTTACAGACAAGAAAAACATCTTCGTAGTTAGTAAGAGTAAGACTAGTAACAAGAAGATATCAGACGGAAAGCCATTGGTCCAGACGTACACATTTAGTAGAGAGCAGTACCACTTGACCACCACTAGCAAGGGCTTCGGCATGAAGAAGTTCTTTGCATTAGACAAATCAAATTGTATGGATTGCAAGTTCAGTGGGAATCAAGGAGATGGAGGATGTTACACACACAAGTTCAATCAGTATGTAGGGTTCTTATCAATGCTTAGGAGTATCAAGCTAGAGCAATTGACACCGATTACAATTAGTAAAGTTGCAGAGATAGTAGAGTTAAGTAGAGATACCTATGTTAGATTCGGCACATATGGAGAGCCATCACTGATGCCATTGTATTTAGTAAAACGTATGTCAGATGTTGCATCTAATTGGACAGGCTACACGCATCAGCATGACAAGGAGTTTGCTCAAGGGTACAAAGATTTCTTCATGGCATCTACGCATACAGAAGAAGAATCTATCAATAGAGCTTCGGATGGTTGGCGTTCATTCATTGCATTAGAGAAAGGTTCACACTCATCTGCAATTTCGTGTCCTGCTAGTAAGGAGGCAGGGTTTGTGAGCAACTGCTCCAAGTGCAGTCTGTGCAGTGGAGCTAAAGGTAAAGGAAAAAAGAACGTTAAAATACTATTACACTAAACAATTATAACAATGGGAAAACAAGTAAAAGAAATTACTGGAGAGATAATCTCACAGGAGTTATTCAACAGAGATGTGTTGGCTGACTATTATGACAACCCTGAGAAAGGGTATGCACAAATGCAGATTTATTTTGGATTTGAATTAGTAGAGGATGATGCATACAGGCGTGACTTTGTTATCTACCAAGAAGACACGGCAGATGGCTACGAAGTATGGATAGCACACGAACCTAATAATCGTATAGATATAAGTTCAGACGTATACTATTACAGCTACGATTTATCAGATGTATTGATGGAAGCAGCACAAGAGACTCATATTGATACCATCTATGTTGATGACATAGAGGCACAATACGTTGAATATGCATTGGAAAGTCTATATCAGATAATGAAAGACAAGATTACTGAAGATATAATAGAAACTCTAACAGAGAAAGGATTCGAATATAATAATTAATAAACACAATTAAATTATGAAAGTAACACACACACACACAATGCAAGGAACTTTGTTGGTAATAATAGACGACAAGGATACCTATGAAGTATCAAGGACACATTGGTCATCTCACTTACAAGTAAAGGGAGACCCTGACACTAGAATACTATCGCCAAAAGAAGAGGCAGAACTAAAAAAGCTATATTGGAATAGCGATGCAAGTAGACACTAATCAATTAAATAAATAAATAATGAAAGTAAAAATCGAACAACGTAGTGTATACCACAAGTTTGTAGAGTTGGAGATAGAAATCCCTGACACTATTGAAGCAGACAAGATTGATGAATACATACTATCTATTGAAGATGAGTGGATAGAAGACATAGACCACAAGCTAAACGAAACAGAGTTTGTTAGTGGGACAGGATTATACGACCATCCTGGACACGAGGACTCAGAAGCAGAGCATGAATGGAGATACAAATGCGAAGAGTGGGGAATAGGAGGACATTTATAAACAATTAAACAATTAGAAATGGCAAGATTTATATTAGATGTTGCGACAGATGACATCAGAAAAGTTCTTGATGTAATCGAAAGAGATGACTTTCTTTTAGACAATGTCACATCAATAAGATGTATTGACGAAACAAATGACAATCAGTTTTATGACCACGATTCCTTTTTTACAGAAAACGTAGGTCAAGTAACTACATCTCCAATGATGAACGTCTTGAGCAAAAAACAATTAGAAACCGACAGAGAAATTCTGTCAAAATATTAATCAATTAAACAATTAAATTATTAAATTATGGGAGCAACAACCATTCATTACAATGCAAGCAAGAAACATTACAAATCAGCAAGAGAAGCATACCAATCCTTAAGAGAAGAGGAGTCGTATGAGTACGGAAACGATCCGTACAATGGCACAATTACTACGTGTTCATTAGAAGGTAGGATATCCGAGCCTAAAGATGACGATGCTTATGATGAGGCATTGAACAATATAGACAAGAGAGAGTGCAAGTATTATGAGACAGACACACACTATGTATTCATTGGGTGGGCAGCCTGTTAAAAAAAATAAAGACATGAACATAAATACAAAAGGCACATGCGTTATAGAAGAAGACCACTGTAAGAGCAAGTGGTGTTTGAGTATAGACTACTCATACTACTACAACACAGGAACATACGAGCAGCCACCTGAAGAGGACTTGGAGATTGAATCCGTAGAATTAAATGGAATGGATATTACAGATTTCTTTTGGGAGTTTGTAGAAGACAAAGTATACCAACAAGTAATAGAATACGCAAGAGAACAATAAATATTAATCAATTAAACAATTAAAAATTATGCCAAATCATTGTTACGCACAAATAGTTGTGGAAAAAAAGTACGAGAAAAAGTTAGAAGAGATAGCCAAAGTAGGGCTATGTCAATACTACAGGCCGATGCCTAAAGAACTAGAAAATACCACTAGTCCGGCCAGAGTAGTGAGTGAGGAGGAATACGAAAAGCAAATGAAACTAAACGAGACTGCTAAGTTTAAGTCCTATCCACTTACAAAACCTAGAAGAGCATACCTACTAGATAAATATGGGTTTGACAATTGGTATGACTGGGCTTACAAGAATTGGGGTACAAAGTGGGGTTGCTATGACAACGAGTACCACGAGGGGCAGTACAGATTTACCTCAGCATGGGGGCCGATTGATAATGAAATCATCTTAGAGCATTTTGTCAAAGACATACCAACTTTCAGTTATTCTTTTGAGGAGGAACAGGGTTGGGGTGCAGAGTTTGAGTTTGATAATGGAGAAGAAACTTATGCACTTGAATGGGACTTACCTGACTGGAAGGACACAGATAATGATGAGATATATTTTCTTCCAAACAAATATATAAATGGTGAGGGAATACATCTAAAAGGATATTATCTAGATGGGAACCTTGCAGAGTATTTAGGTGACAACTTTGAAGAAGCTAAAGAAGAATTAAATGTATAAGGTTTCAATAGCATTATTGTTCACACTCATCTTTTGGGGGTACGCCCCCACAGATGAGGTTAGTGTAACAGCAACTGTATACCATGCAGTTGAAGGACAGACAGACGACACACCACTGATTACAGCAAGTGGAAAACATATAGACCCAAGCAATCCAGCCTCACACAGATGGATAGCAGTATCAAGAGACTTAGAAAAGTTAGGTTTTGTGTTTGGGACTAAGGTAACAGTAGAGTGTGCAGGAGAAATGAATGGAATATGGACAGTACAAGACCGAATGAATAGACGGTGGAAACACAGAATAGACTTCCTTGTTAATGAAGGCAAGATGGGTAAGTGGGATAAAGTGTCTATAAAAATATATTAATAGTGGAGTTTAAAAATCCTTAGTTGTCGCTAATGTAGGCCGTTGTAATGCTTGAGTCAAAGTTATTTCCACTAGCTATCAACATTCGACTTAGATAGTCATTAAAAAATAGCAAATTACAATAAGACTGACAGGACGGAAAGACGCCCCTCTTATGAGGTAACATTTAAATATTAAAATAATGAAAACACAAATTTTTAAAGTACACTTGTATTACAGAGGAGAAATAGATGACCAAACAAGATACACTCCTTATATACAAGAGGCAAGAAGATGGGTGGCAGACGCAGCCCATGGAACAATTATTAATCAAAATAATATCGTAATTCAATGAATGTATTAAGTTTATTTGATGGCATGTCCTGTGGACAGATAGCCCTAGACAATTTAGGATTCAAGGTAGACAACTACTTTGCTAGTGAGATAGATAAGTATGCTATAAAAATAGCAACGAAAAACTTCCCTAACATGATTCATCTTGGGGACGTTACTCAGGTAGAATCCAAACACTTTGGTGCTTATGGATTTAACAAAAAGATAGATCTTATCATGGGTGGTAGCCCATGTCAAGGATTTAGTAGAGCAGGTAAGAATCTCAACTTTGATGACCCTAGAAGTAAATTGTTCTTTGAGTTTGTCAGGTTGGTTAAGGAACTCAAACCTAAATATTTCTTACTAGAGAATGTAAAGATGACAAAGGAACACAGAGACACTATATCAAATGTGTTAGGTGTTGAGGCAATATACATAGACTCAGCACTTGTATCTGCACAAACCAGGAAGAGATACTATTGGACAAACATACCGTACTTGTTTAATCCTATTGACCAACATATTACATTAAGAGATATCATTCAGACAGAGGATGAGCTTCAAGGGTCAGAGGTAGATGAGAGAATGGTAACTAACAAAGGCAAGGCTTATTGTTTAACTGCAAGGTACTCAGGTGCAACATGGTGGAATAGTATAGAGCGAAGCCAACGTACTATGATTCGTATAGAGGACAAGGTATGTTTCCCTGAAGCAACCAAGAAAGGTTATGCTGCTGTAGGTGTAGGTGAAGGATTAGATATATCATATCCAAATAGTCAGACACGAAGAGGTAGAGCATTGAAAAACAAGTCTCATTGCTTGACCACAGCACCACCAAACCAGGGCATTATAAATGAAAAGTATAATTGGAGAAAGCTTACGCCAATAGAATGCGAAAGATTACAGACAGTTCCTGAAAACTATACTGAAGGAGTATCTAACACGCAGAGGTACAAGATGTTAGGTAATGGATGGACGGTAAAAGTAATCGAACATATACTTAAAAACATGGAGATAGAAAGAAAATATAATGCAAAAAAATAGCATATATAAATAAAAAAGATTATTTTTGTAAAACATAAAAACTAAATTCTATACTGATGGGAAGATCAAGTGAAGAGTTCATTAAGCAAAGACAAAAGGAGACTGACTCACTCCCAGCCAATTTTAATACCTTAATCGAAGAGCCGTTTACTTGGCGAGGTTTCTTTGAAGATTTAGGAAGTCAATACATTAACAAACATACCGAAAATGAAAAACAGAATATTTAATTTGTATGCTGACTTCGTGTGCGAAGCATGCGGCATACTAAAGACTGATTTATTTAGTAAAAAGAAAAAGAAACTACGGTTATATTCTCAAGCTAGGTTTATGTTATTCTACATATGTAGTGTGGATAACATGAAGACTATAGAGATTAAAAACTTATGTGTTCTTAATGGATACACGCTACTGAGGCAGAACATAGATTACGGAATCGAAAAGATTACGAACACTATAGATGACCCAGAAAATAAAGAAATGAGGCAAGTAATACAGTCTTGTATCCGTAAATACAAGGACGAGTAATGTACGAATATACAATTGAGGACATATGGCATCAAGCTGTAAATGACAGTATGAG
>Ga0224513_10000886_pt1 | contig 11990 bp, 7 predicted proteins | sample SF_May12_sed_USG_5_FD_169109 | JGI IMG/M metagenome (GOLD analysis project Ga0224513, IMG submission 169109) | Sediment microbial communities from San Francisco Bay, California, United States - SF_May12_sed_USGS_21 | ecosystem: Environmental > Aquatic > Marine > Sediment | place: USA: California... | reverse complement strand
CGAAGCCCGCACCCACCCAAACGGTTTGGCCACGGCCACTCGCCGCAGTCTCTCGACGAGTTCGAGTCTCTTTCGGCGCGCCACTTAATTTCCCATTCAAACCAACTTGAATCGTTGCACTAGGTGATTCGCGTTGCTCGCGGCCTGCGGATGCGGCGGCCCACCGTCGTCAACAGCGGATGGCTGCAGGCCATCCGCTTTCGGCGCCAAGCAGGTGCCTGGCATCGGCTAAGCCGGAGCGGCCTCGGGTTGGTCGATCCGTGCCAACGCCCAGAAGGTCCTCCAGACGCCGTCGGCCTCTTTCCGTCCTATCCAGAGCCCCTTGCCCGGCAGGGTGATGGCCTCCTGGCCCGGCGGCTGGATGGTGACCGCGAAGCTCTCGCGAATGAACACATGGTCTCCCGCGAAGTGACACTCATAGGTGTGGTCGGAGAGCTGGGCCTTCATGGCCTCTGACGACTGTCGATAAAACTCCTCCAGCGCGGCCCGACCCCGGATCTCGGGTCCCATCGGGGGTTGGTGCACCCCGTCTTCGGTCCAGTGGGAAGCCACCCGCCTATAGTCACCGGCGTTGAAGGCTCGCAGGTAGTCCTGGATCATCTCGTCAACCAGTGCCTCTTCCGTGCCGGCGCTGTCCATGGCAGTCCTCCCTCGATCAGATCAAACCGTTGGTGACCTCGGTTGGTCCCGGCAGCACATCGAATTCCGCGGATGTGAGGCCGTCGAGGTTGGGATGGGTCGCCACCGAGTTGAACAAGTCTGTCCTGGCGAAGTCCTCCATCGCCTGTTTGTCCCGCCACACGTAGACCCCGCCGTAGGTGCCGGTTCGCGAGTTTGCCAGCCAGATTTTCTGAACCAGACCCGGCACGGCGGCGTAGCTCGGAGCAAGGTTGTCGCACAGTCCCGCATAGTCCTCCTCGCTCACGTCCTTCAAACGGAAATTGATGATCTGGATATACATCTCTTCCTCCCCGGTTAGAAAGTCCATGATCGATCTGAGACAGTGACTCGCTACGAGAAGGTATGCCCTGCGGAGCGATTCGTCCACACGGGTGCGCTGACCTCGTTTCGTTCTGGGTACTGGGATACCATTGACGCGCAGGGAATCCCGAGAATGCAAGACATTACCAGCCGCACCTTCGGCCGCTACCGCATCCTCTCGAAGATTGGAGAGGGTGGGATGGGTGAGGTGTACCGCGCACACGACCGGCGGTTGGATCGCGAGGTGGCGATCAAAGTGTTACCGGAAGAGGTGGCGTCGGACCCTGACCGCCTGAAACGCTTCGAGCGCGAGGCGAGGGCGGTGGCCAGTCTGAACCACCCGAATATTCTCGCGATTCACGATTTCGGAACCGATGACGACGTCTCTTACGCGGTCATGGAACTTCTCGACGGCGAGACCCTACGAGAGGTGATTTCGAGGGGTGGCGTGACACCGACCAAAGCGGTGGAATACGCCCGGACGATTGCCGATGGCCTTGCAGCGGCTCACGACAAGGACATCGTCCATCGCGATCTCAAACCGGACAATGTCTTCCTGACCCGCAGCGGCCATATCAAGATCCTCGACTTCGGTCTCGCCAAGCTGCAACGGGAGCAACAGGACCTCACCACCGAAAGCCCGACCGCAACCCTGGAAACCTCTACCGGGGTTCTCATGGGCACAGTTCCCTACATGTCACCGGAGCAGGTCCGGGGTGACGCGTGCGACCAGCGCACCGACATCTTCGCGCTCGGCACGATGCTTTACGAGATGCTCTGCGGACAGCGCCCATTCGCCGGCAATTCCATGATGGAGGTCGCCTCGTCGATCCTGTCCAAGGATCCCGAGCCGATCAGCTCTGTGGCACCCGATGTGGCGCCGGCGCTCGCCAACGTCGTCATGAGATGCCTCGAGAAGCGCCCGGAGGATCGCTTCTCATCGGCCCGCGACCTGAGCATGACGCTTGGTGCGATGGACTCGGTGCCCCAGACCGTTGTACCTCAAGAGAAGTCCGTGATCGAAAAGCGATGGCCGCACATCCTGGCGGTGGTCATCGCGACGGTCATCGCGTTGCTGGTCATATTCCCGCCCGAGGCCCTCTTCGATCGACCGAGCGACGCCCCGTCAACCTCTCCCATTCGCTCCATCGCAGTGCTCCCACTCGATAACCTCTCGGGTGATCCGGGTCAGGAATACTTCGTTGATGGCATGACCGAAGCTCTGATCGCGGATCTCGCCAAGATCCGAGCCCTCAAGGTCATTTCCCGTACCTCGGTGATGCGGTACAAGGGCACCACGACACCGCTGCCGGAGATCGCGGCTGAGCTTGGCGTGGACGCAGTCGTCGAGGGGTCGGTCATGCGCGCAGGCGACCGGGTGCGGATCACGGCGCAGCTCATCGAGGCCGCAACCGATCAGCACCTGTGGGCCGAGAACTACGAGCGCGACATGACCGATATCCTCTCCCTGCAAGGTGAGGTTGCCAGGGCTATCGCCCGCGAGATCCGAATCGTGCTCACGCCTCAGGAAGAAGAGCGTCTGACGATAACCGAGACGGTCGACCCGGAGTCCTACGAGGCCTACCTCATGGGGCAATATCAGCTCAAGAAGGAAACTGTCGAGGGGGCAAGGGCGGCACTGGTGCATTTCGAGGAAGCGATCGCCAAAGACCCGAGCATTGCCCTCGCCTACGCAGGACTAGCGGAGGTCTACGGTGGCTGGGGGCGCATCTTTGGTTCAGCCAAGGAAGCCGAGGCGAAAGCCGAGGCGGCGGCTCTCAAGGCGCTCGAGCTCGACGATACGCTCGCGGAGGCCCATTACGCATTGGGCTACGTCAAGTTCTACGCACAATGGGATTGGCCGGCCGCGGGGCGGGAGTTTGAGAGGGCCCTCGAGCTCAATCCAAACCTCTCGGAAGCCCACCACAATTACGCGCACTTCCTGTGGACCGTCGGTCGATCCGAAGAAGGGGAGCTCGAAAACCAGCGCTACATCGAGCTCGACCCGCAGTGGCCGAGGCCGTACGAGTGCATGGGCTTCCATCTCGGAATCGAACGTCAGTACGAGAGGGCGGTTGGCTACTTCCTGCAAGGGCTCGAGATTGACCCGACCTACTACTACGGCTACACGGGGCTTGGCGACACGTACGTCCAGCTGAAAAATCTGGAGGAGGCGGCGGCCGCCTATCGCACGGCTCTCGGACTTTCGGAAGACCCGATGTCGTTGGCCGCTCTCGGTCTGGCGTATGTGGAGGCGATTTCTGGAAACGGGTCCGGGGCGCGTCAGACACTCGATCGGCTCGAGGCCGAAGGGGTCGGTGTGTCGTCGGTGCTCGTGGCCGCTGTCCACGGGGCACTCGGCGACAGAAACGAGGCTTTCGTCCGGCTCGAGCGGGGCCTTCGTGAAAAGGACGTCACCATGATCCAGATCAGGCGACACCCCTGGCTCGATCCTCTCCGCGACGATCCCCGCTTCGACGACATCGTGCGCCGCATGAACTTCCCCGCATACTGAAGCCAATTCTGGGGATCAACAAGAGCAGACTCGAGGACTTTGGGGGTTGCTGATTCTCCCGCGTGCGCGGCGTGGCGCGACGTCATCTGAAAGCTCGGAGAGAAATACCCCCCGCCCAGGGGTGACTCACTTTTCTGCGAAAGAAATCTCTCCCTCGTTCGAATGTCGTGGAGCACGGATTGAATGTGCTGCAGGGGGCATTTCTGGTGGTCGGGAGAGGCACGGCAAAGAGCAGGATTCACTCGATGTAGCCAAGGCTGCGAAGCTCGTCGAGGATCATCCGCTCCTGGCCCGCGGATGGTGGCCGAAGGGCGACGTTCTCGGTCGATCCCCAAGACGGAACGGTCGAAACGGGCTTGTTCTTGGCGTACGCGGGGTCCAGCGCTGCAAGGTAGCTCCCCGAAGCGGCAGCTGGCATGTCCTGGCCAGGCGGCAGGGCGAGCAGGTGCAGGACCAGTGGCGCCACGTCGAAAACCGTGAGGCCGGTGACCCGCCGGGCGGGTTGAAAGGCGGGCCCGCGAGCGAAGAAGATGCCGGGCGGCGCGTGGGTGTGGTTGTTATTGACGAAATCGTAACCGTGATCTGAAACGACGATCACATTGGCATCGGAGTCCAGCGCTTCGAGCAGCTCTCCGAGCCGTGTGTCCGCGAACCTGTATCGTTCCGCGACCGCAGGTGCGAAGGGGCCGCCGGTTCTGCTGTCGACGCCGAAGTAATGGTTGAACGCATCGACCGAGTAGAAGTTCGCGGCGGTAAAGCGGGGCTGGTGACGGCGGATCAGGAGCGACAGGTAGTGGACAGTGTGGCTGCGCATCGATGAACGGATGAAGCGAATTCCCTCGCTCTCGGGATCGAATTCGACTCCAGGCTTCAGATAAGGTCGCACAGCGTCGATTCCTGGGGGCCCGGGTGGTGGGGTCAACTCCTCAAAGACATCTGGAGGATGGTGGTAGCGCGACAGATCAAGGGGTTTTCCAGAGCGATGGGCCGTCTCTCCCAGGGTCACCGTTGAGGCCACTCCAAAGCCGTTGACCATTTCCACCGGCCAGGTGGTCCTCCAACGAAAGATCCCGACCGGGTAGTAACGGCTAGCGATATTCCACAGCGCCGGCACCCGCCGCATGTCGCTGGTGAAGGGCAGCCGGATCAGTGGCATCCCCGGCAACCTCTCTATCAACGGAAACAGCTGGAAGTTCAGGCCCGAATGCAGGGGGAATTCGAGTATCGACGCCTGGAGTCCGGGCAATTGGAAGACGGTAAAGCCATGGATACCATGCTCCTCCTTGGTCTTTCCGGTCACAAGCGTTGTCCAGACCGCCGGGGACAAGGTGGGAGCGAATGTCGCAAGCTCACCCCAGGTGCCATCGACCATCAATTGCGCGAATATGGGCAGCTCTCCCGCCTCGACCATCGGCAGAATCACGTCGTCCAGGTCTGCACCGTCAATGCACAGCAGGACCACGGGCGGCGCATTGTCGAAGAGTGGGCTCGCAGGCAGTCGCTGGTCAACGGCGGCGCTTTCCTCCTCTCCGACAGTGGCCCGCGGTGCGCCGAACAGAGCGTAGACAATTGCCAAGCCCAGCACTGCGGAAAAACCGAACGCCAGCGATCCGGGCGAGAGGAGCCCACATTTTTGACGAAGGGCGCTGAGTGCCGGACGGAGAATTAGCCCCGCGGTGCCGAGCAACAGGGCGATGGCGACAAGCATCGTCAGCTTGCCCGCGAGATCGGGAGAGAAGATGAGCGTTGTGAGCGTCCCGCCGGCCAAGCCGAGGTCGGGGAGGGAGGCGGCGAAGAGCAGGGGACCAAGTCCCAGAATGCCGAGCGCTGCGCTCTCGATCTTCCTACCTACTCCAGCCAGTCGAGTCCGATGGGTCGCCGTGAGGATGATCTGTACTGCGAGCCAGGCTGAAGTTCCCACAACAAGCCCGATGACGGCATAGCCCAAGCAAAGGTAGGTGATCAGGAGAAGCGCGTCGGTTGGACGCGCGTGGACCTGGGGGTTGAGCCGCAGCGTCAGGCAGGCTATTACGATACCGGCCACCGCCGTGCTGAGCACCGCAGTCGCCAATACCCTCAGCGGAACCGCGATTCTTTGCTCTCCGCTCTGATGCAATGTGAAATCTTCGGGAATTGGAGTCTTCATGCGCTCGGTTCGAAGATAACAGACGAAGGCGGTCCGCGGATCTGGCACTCATGAATGCGAAGAGGGCGGGGTCCATTCAGCAGGGGCTGTACAATTGGATTAATTGAGACAGAGTTTCTGTTCTTGAGATACAATACTGCTCAGCTTTGCTGCTGAAAACGGAATTGACCAGGGCGTCAGTCGGAGGAGCGGGGGAATGATCGGACAGACTCTATCTAGGTACAAGATCACCGGCATGCTCGGTGAGGGTGGAATGGGAGTGGTTTACCGGGCGGAGGACCCGGAACTCGGTAGAGAGGTTGCGCTCAAGCTCCTGCCTGCCGAGATGGCGGACAATCCGAAGCGGCTCGAGCGTTTCCGTCGTGAGGCCAAGGCGGTGGCCGCGATCAACCACCCGAACATCGTGACGATCCATTCGATCGAGTCGGTCGAGACGACCCATTTTCTGACCATGGAGCTGGTCGAAGGCGAGAGTCTCGACAACATGATCCCGCCCGGTGGGATGCCGTTGGCCAAGGTCTTCGAAATAGCCGTGCCGCTCGCCGACGCACTGTCGTCCGCGCATGAACGTGGCATTGTCCACCGTGATCTCAAACCCGCCAATGTGATGGTCACCGCCGAGAACCGGATCAAGGTCCTGGATTTCGGACTCGCCAAACTCGTCGAGGACCCGGACTCTGGGACGGGCGACGCAGCTCTCACCGCTGTTCCGACCGAGCTCACCGCCGAGGGGATGGTCATGGGCACCGCGCCCTACATGTCTCCTGAGCAGGTCGAGGGCCGGTCGATGGACCATCGCACCGACATCTTCTCACTTGGGATCGTGCTCTATGAGATGGCGACCGGAAAACGGCCGTTTGCCGGCGACACGTCGGCGGCGCTGGTATCGAGCATCCTGCGCGACTCGCCGCCAACCGTGACCGAGATCAACGAATCACTCCCGCGCCATCTCGCGCGCATCATCCAGCACTGCCTGGAGAAGGACCCCGAGGCGCGCTATCAGTCGGCCAAGGATGTCCGCAACGAGCTCAAGAGCCTGCGCCGCGAGGTCGATTCTGGTTCGGTGACCACGGGCAGCGGAGCCACCCCGATATCGCCCGCGCCGAGGTCGAAGGGAAACCGGAAATACGGGCTGTGGGCCGCCGCTGGGTTCACCTCGATCGTGATCCTGGCCGCCGGCTGGTGGTTGGGGGGTGGCGCCGACAGGGCGCCCACGGCTGCGGACGTGAGAACCGGTGTTCTCAGCGCGGACCTCGCATCCGCAGCCCAGAGCGATGCGCCTTCGGTGGCGGTGCTGCCGTTTGCCAATCTGAGCGCCGACCCGGACAACGAGTACTTCACCGACGGTCTGACCGAGGAGCTGATCGGTGCTCTCGCCAATGTCGAGGGCCTTCGCATCCCGGCGCGGACCTCGGTCTATGCGCTCAAGGGAACGAACCTCGATATACAGGAGATCGGCCGCCGGCTTGGGGTCGACAATATTCTCGAGGGTAGCGTGCGCAAGGCGGGCGATCAGCTCCGCATCAGCGCCCAGCTGATCAAGGTGTCGGATGGTTTCAACCTGTGGTCGGAGACCTACGACCGCCAGTTCGAAGATGTTTTCGTCATCCAGGGCGAGATTGCCGGCAACATCGTCGAGGCCTTGCAGTTGACCCTGAGCCCGGTCGAAAAACAGGCCCTGCGCTCCGAACGCACTACTGACTTCAAGGCCTACGAATACTACCTGCGCGGCCGCGGCCACTACCGCCGCCGGACTCGCACGGATTTCGAATCGGCGCAGGAGATGTTCTCCAAGGCGATCGAAATCGATGCCGGCTACGCCCTGGCGTGGGCGGGTCTGGCCGACACCTACACCGAATTCTGGCGCAACTATGAGAGCACAGAGGAAAACCTCAAGCAGGCGGAGGAGACCAGTCGAGAGGCGGTCGAACTCGATCCCAACCTCGCCGAGGCACACGCTGCACGCGGGTTTGCCCTCGGCCAACGTCAGCTCTACGACGAAGCGGCCGCGGAATTCCGGCGTGCGATGGAGCTCAATCCGCGCCTCTTCGAGGCCTACTACTATTACGGCACCGTCGCCTTTTCGGCGGGCAGGCTCGAGACCGCGGCCGAGATGTTCGAGAAGGCTACCGAAGCTGCACCGGACGAGATCAGAGCCCTCCAGCTGCTGCCCCAGATCTACACGCGGCTCGGTCGGGACAGTGCTGCTGCGGCCGCCAATAGGCAGCGGGTGGAGGTCGTCGAACGTCGGCTCGAGTTCAACCCCGACGATGTGCCGATGCTGCTCGATGGTGCCAGCGCCCTCGCCGCCCTGGGTGAGCGCCAGCGCAGCCTCGAGTGGGCATCGCGGATTCTCGACAAAGCGGACGACGATGCCCTGGTCCTCTACAACCTCGCCTGTCTCTACTCTCTTGCCGGCGAAGTGACCTCGGCCCTCGAGGCGCTCGAGAAGTCATACGAAGCTGGGCTGGCCGATCCCGAGTGGATGCGGCAGGACTCGGACCTCGACAACATCCGCAAGCACGCGCGCTACAAGGAGCTGGTAAAACGCATGGAAGCCGGCACCTGATCCTGCTAGCCTGACTGGGGACCCAGATGATCGGCCGCACGCTGCTTCACTACGAGATCCTCGAAAAGCTCGGCGAGGGTGGAATGGGTGAGGTGTGGCTGGCTCGCGACACACGGCTCGATCGCGAGGTGGCGATCAAGGTGCTGTCGCCGGAGGTCGCTGCCGACCCCGAACGGCTCGAACGATTTCGTCGTGAGGCCAAGGCGGTGGCGGCCCTCAACCACCCCAATATCGTCACCATCCACTCGGTTGAAGAGGAGAACGACGTTCCCTTTTTTACTATGGAGTACGTCGAGGGTGAAACGTTATCTCGAATCATTCCCAAGGAGGGGCTCGACCCCTTGCGCTTCCTCAATCTCGCCATTCCCATCACCGACGCGGTCAGCGCCGCCCACGAAAACGGTATCACCCACCGCGACCTCAAGCCCGGCAACATCATGGTTTCGGGTCGGGGCCAGCTCAAGGTCCTGGATTTCGGCCTCGCCAAGGTGTCCCGTGAAGAATCGAAGAAAGTCCACTCGGAGTCTCACCTCGAGACCGAGTTTCTGACCTCGGAGGGCCAGGTCCTCGGCACCACGCCCTACATGTCTCCGGAACAGCTCAAGGGCAAGCCGGTCGATCAACGATCCGACATCTTCTCGTTGGGCACGATCCTCTACGCGATGGCCACCGGCAAACACCCGTTTCTCGCCGACAGCTCGGCCGAGGTGATTTCGTCCATCCTCAGCCACCACCCCCCGGAGGTCAGCGAGATCAAGGACGGTTTGCCCGACTATCTCAGCGGGGTGATCAGACGGTGTCTGGAGAAAGAACCCGAGGATCGCTACCCATCCGCGCGTGGGCTCGAAGACGACCTCGTCAGACTCCGTGATGGCATCCACAGCGGCAGTTGGCCTCAGACTGTCGTCATTTCCGACTCGGTGAAGACCGGGCGGCGGGCCATTCGGGTTCCGAGGTGGGCTCTCGCCGCAGTTGCGGTGGTAGCCACCCTGATCGCTGGGGCGATTGTGATCGGCAAAGTCGGCTCGAAACCACCGGCGCCCCTGCGGACCATGGCGGTCATGCCCTTTGCCAACCTCACCGGCGATGCTGAGCTCGACCAGCTTGCGGAGGGGGTTTCTGCGGGTCTCGCGAACCAGCTGCGGGAGAAACAGGGCCTGCAGGTGTTGCGCAGGTCGGAGGCGTGGAACGTTCGTGACCGCAGCCCTGGGGAGCTGGCGGGGGAGCTCGGCGTTGGGTCGGTGGTCGATGGTGAGATCCTCAAGGAGGGGAGCCGACTCGAGACCACAGTGAGTTTGACCGATACGGCGACCGGGATGGTGCTGTGGTCCCACACCTACTCGGCGCCGGGTGGCGAGATCTATGGCTTACAACGGATCATGGCCGGAGACCTGGCGACGTTCCTGTCGATTCCGCTCTCCGAGGATGATCGTTGGCAGCTCGCCCACGACCCTCAGGGCGCTGATCAGGCCCTCGATTACTATGTCACCGGACGCGGATTTCTCGACCGCGTCGACGACCTCCGCGGACCGGATGCCGCAGGCGAAAATTTCCGCCAGGCCCTGCGCCTCGATCCGAACTTCGCTCTCGCCCACGTGGGTCTGAGCGAGGCGCTGTGGGAGGTCTATCTGAGAGACCTCGATCGGGTGGCGCTCGAGGAGGCCGAGGATCACGCCGAAAAGGCGCGCGAGATTGCACCGGAGATGCCGGAGGCAAGACTCGCGCTGGCTCGCATCTACCGCACCACGGGACGGCACGATGCGGCTGTGAAAGAGGTCGAGGCAGCACTCGCCGATCACCCGAGGGCGGACGAGGTGCAGCGGGAGCTCGGCAGGAGCTACGAGAGGGTGGGGGATCTCGAGGCGGCAGAGCGGTCGCTGCGTGCCGCCACCTCGCTCCGCCCGGACGACTGGATCAACTGGAATGTACTCGGCAACTTCCTCGCTCGCAACGGTAAGTACGAAGAGGCAGGTGACGCGTACAGGCAGTCGGCGGAGGTGGCTCCAACGGACGTATCCATGCCCCGGGAGAAGCTCGCCACCTATGGTCTTCAGGTGGGCGAGATCGATGCCGCAATCGATATCTACGAGAGCCTTCCGAAACCAATCCGCAGCCCGCGCCTGGCGTCGAATCTGGCCACCGCCTACTTTTTCTCCGAACGGCCGGAGAGGTGGGAGAGGGCCGAAGAGAACTATCTGCTCGCGGTACGGCTGAACCCGCAGGATTCCATGTACCAGGCCAACCTCGGCGATCTCTACCAGCGCCTCGAACGGCCCGAAGAGGCCCAGGAAAGATACAGGCTGGCGTGTGACCTCCTCGAGACGAGAGTGGCGGATGACCCCGACGACCCAGAGGCCTTGTCGGATCTGGCTTTCTACTCGGCAAAGGCAAACGACTGTGGCCGGGCGATGACAATGACCCCACGGCTTGAGGAATTGCTCCCTGACACCGGTCCCAGCGCCCACACGCTGGCCTACATCTACGCACTCTGCGGCGAGAGCGATGATGCTGTCGAAGCGCTCACCAAGGCCATTGCACACGGCGAGTCGATTGAATTGATCCGCCAGGAGGACGAGTTTCGCTCCCTCCGTGACCTACCGGATTTTCAGGCCCTCGTGGGAGGGGTCGGTTAACCGTCGTCAGTCTTTCCAGATGATCCGCGGATCGACGGTCGCCACCTTTTGAGCCTTGGCGTCACCGACACAGGCAAAAGCAGTAACAGAGTATGGCCACTCGGCATTAGGAGAGTCGGGCTTTTTATTGGGCTGAACCTTGATCTCGGTTTCTCCGCACTCAATGTCCACATCTCCGAAGTAATTCGCCGAACCTCCGCCCTTGGAAGGGTCGTAGCGGAGCTCCCAGAAGAGGTCTTCATATGGGCTGTAGTTGACCGTTTCCCATTTGATCTTTTTCGGTTTCTTCGGCATGTTCCGCCATATTTTCGCATATGACGGGTCGACCATGATTACTTGTCTTCCGGAGGTTTCGGTGATGACTTTGAGCCTGACGACCTTGTGGTCGCCGGCGTGTGCGAAGCCTGCCATTGGGCCGCCCGAGGCGATGAGCACGATGGCGATGACGAGAGCCAGGGTAACTGGTGCGGAACAGCGATCACGGTACATTGCAACCTCCAAGACGTAGGCGCGAACTGCGGTCAATTCAGACCAAGTTTCAGAACAATGTGTCGAGCCTAGCGGCCTCCAAAAATCTGTTCAAGGCCCCCTCCTACCCGCCCAGAAATCAGTGACCAGTAGTGAGTACGACGATCGCGATCACTTGTTGCACGGGTGATAGGGGTCGGGTGACGTTTCCTGATTACTTGCTTCAGCAACAGCTAGACGTAAAAGAAGAACTCCACCACGTCGCGGTCGCAGATCTCGTGATCGCGGCCAACGGTTCGGACGTGGCCGCGGGAGACTCAGGTCTCAGCTGTCGGCGGGTTGCTCGCGGAAGGTCCTCCCGTAGCGGCCGTCCCCTGGCTCGAGCTTCAAGATCTCGCGGAGCTTGACGGGCTTCATGATTGACCGTTCGTGAATCTGTGCGAGGGAGTGGACGCGGCGCAGGAGGTCAGTGTTGGCAGCGAGCCGGCTCCGGCTGGAGTCGAACCAGATGTTATCCTCGAGGCCGATCCGCACCCCGCCACCGAGGGCGATGGCGATGGCATTCATCGGCAGCTGTGCCGCGCTGAGGCCGGCGACGCTCCAGATTGTGTTTGCGGGCAAATCGCGGATCATTGTGCCGAGGTGGAGTGGATCCGGCTGGGCAGAGGCGATGTTTCC
>Ga0224513_10000885_pt1 | contig 11996 bp, 7 predicted proteins | sample SF_May12_sed_USG_5_FD_169109 | JGI IMG/M metagenome (GOLD analysis project Ga0224513, IMG submission 169109) | Sediment microbial communities from San Francisco Bay, California, United States - SF_May12_sed_USGS_21 | ecosystem: Environmental > Aquatic > Marine > Sediment | place: USA: California... | reverse complement strand
TCGAAAGCATCAGACCCATCAGCGACATGATGTTGAGGGTCAGATCGGTCCATCCGGCCTGCCGGGAGAGGTACATGAAGACAAAGGTCACGACCACCGACACCGGGATCGCGATCGCCACCAGCAGAGTGCTACGGAAACGCCGCAGGAAGAGGTACATGAAGAGCACCGCGAGCGCGCCGCCGAGGAGGCCGGTGTTGCGTAATTCGTTGAGGCCGTTGCGTACGTCCACCGAGTCGTCGCGGTAGATGTTGATCTGAAGACCCTCCGCCTCGGGGAGCCTCTTGATGGCCTCGATCTCCTCCTTGGCGGCGTCGATCATCGCCAGCAGGTTGCCGGTCGAGGCCTTGTAGAGCTGGACGCTCAGCGCTTCCTGGCCGTTGAGGAAATCCCACTCCTCCTGCTCGGGGTAGTCCATGACCACGTCGGCGACGTCGCCCACCCGCAGACCTCCGCCGAGGGGCAAGGCGCGGATCTCGTCAAGGGAGGTGAGCTTGCCCTCGATCCGGAAAAGGAAACTCCGTGAACCCTCGCGAACGGTGCCGGCCGATACCGCCTGGTGATTCGATCGGATCACCGACGACACATCGCGAACGTCGATACCTAACGACGCCATCCGGTCGGGAATGAGGTTGACCTGAACCTCCCGGGTCTGGTCGCCGCGCACCTGGACATCCGCCACTCCTTCGAGGCGCTGCAGGCGACGGACGATCACATCTTCGGTGAATCGGTAGAGGTGTTCGCGACGCCAGTCGGCACCGATGTGAAAGCGCATCACCGGCCGGTTCGAGCTTTGAAATCTTCGGATCCGAACCCTCTCGAGATCGGCTGGGAGTCTGTAGCGAACCCGGTCCACCCGGTCGCGGACGTCGACCGCTGCCAGATCCATGTCGGTGCCGTCTACAAAGCGAATGCTGACGTTGCCCGATGTGGCGGTCGACACCGCGGTCAGGCTTTCGATGCCGTTGATGGTACTGAGGCTGTCTTCGAGCGGTCGGACGATCAACCGTTCGGTCTCGGCCGGCGAGGACGACGGATACGGGGCGTCGACCGAGATGTGAGAGGACGAGAAGGTCGGAAGGAACTCCAGCGGAAGTCGGTCGAGCGAGAGCCAACCCAGAACGAGCACACCGAGCACCGCCATGGCCATCGTGACCCTGCGCTCGACCGCAAAACGGATGATCGGATTGACCTTCACCGTTGGTTTTGTTGCCCCCCACAACGCCGCGAATTATATTCGAATGAAAAGGTGCGCAAATCCGTCGAAATCAAGGAAGGGTGACGGTCAGCCATATGATCTCTGGGTCCATCTGGTCGCGCATATCTCCGCCGCGACCGCCGCCCATACCGCCACCTCCCATCCCTCCCATGCTACCCATGCCGCCACCCATGCCGCCAACGCCACCGCCGCCCATACCGCTCGGTGGACCGCTCCCCATGCCGCCACCGCTGCGGCCTCCAGAACCACCCATGCTGCCCATCTCCTCCCTCATCACCGCCTGCGCCATCTCCATCTCGGTTTGTGTCATTCCGCCGATCTGGACACCGATCGCCACCTGACGTTTCTTTGCGGGGCTCGCGTCGGCAATCTTGCCGCCGATATCGGCGATGGGAATCTTCAGTTCGTAGCAGAAGACACCCTCGTAGAAGGCCGAGGCGGCGGTCGGACCGGCGGTATCATTCTCGTCTGCTGTCTCCTTCATGCCCATCCGGATCACAGTCAGCTCACCCGGCACCTGACGCATGTTGGCGAGGGACGGCGGCGGTCCGCCGCGGCCGGATGCTCCGGAGCGGCCGGGTGGTGTTCGTCCCTCCCAGGGGTCTTCGTCCTCGAACTGCTCGGCAATTTGCTCGGACCCCGGGTACCGGACGGCAAACTCTTCTTTTTTTTTCTTGGTTTTGCCGTCACCATTTATCCACAGGGTGGCCCCACGCATCAAGAGCCGTCTGGCGAGCCTTTGATCGGCGAAACGGTACATGAGGTAGAGGTTTGCTTCGTCATGGGCCACTGCCATGACGTGAAGACTTTCCTCGAGGTACGTGAGAGGTATCCCCTCCCAATCGGAGGGATCGCCGTCGAGCACGATGCCATTGCCGGTGGGGCTGCTCTCGATCTTTTCCGCCGCAATGGCCTCGGGGCCGCCGACGATGGCGGTTGATACGAGCAATGCTGCCAAGAGAGAGGGTCTTTTCATGATGACTCCAACAAAAAGGCGCGCGGCGACCTTCCGGCCGCCGCGCAGGAGGGAGGAGGGGAGAGTTAACTGGATGAGCGGCGCCCGCCACCACGGCGGAATGATCTCTTACCGAAATTTTCGCGCATCTCCTCGAGCTGACCGAGTTGCTCGGGGGTCAGGACCTTGAACGCATCTGCCTTTGTCTGACCGACGACAACCCCCAACTCGGTCTGGATACTGTGTTGAGCCGTCGCGTGCGCTCGGAAGGCACCTTCGTTAAAGACCGTTGGGTCATCGTTGGCTGCGCGATATGCCTCACGACCGTCACGAAGTTGTTGGGCGTAGGTCTCGATTTTCGGGCGGGCCTCTTCAACGACGGCCTGGATTTCGCTGAGCTGTTCCTCGCTCAAGCCGAGCTCCTCGGCCAGTCGCGGCAACATGCGCTCGAAGAAGCGTAGCCCATCTTCGCCCTCGGGGTTGCCGAACCGTCCCTGACCGCCGCCGTGTGGTCCTTGGCCGCCGCCCCAGGCCCCGCCGGAGCCGGTCCCGTCCCCGGGTCCGGGCCCGGTCTGGGCGAGGACCGTTGTTGGCGTGGTGAGGATTACAACCGCCGCTATGGATAGGATGATGTTTCGTGCTTTCATGTCTACCTCCGTGTGTTGCCGCGTTGGCGGCTTGTTCAGTCGTGAAGTGAAACGTCCGCGACACCTTCATTGTTGACCATTTTGCGCAATGAAATCCATCGGTTTCGTAAAGAAAGATTAAGAGTGGATTCAGGCTGATAGGATCGGGTTGAGATGGCGATCCTGATCATCGATGACGACACCGAGCTCTGCGAGCTGGTGAGCGAGTATCTCGAGGACGAGGGCTTCGATGTTGTCTCGGTTCACGATGGCGTTGCGGGTGTCGAGCGGTGTCATGCCGACGAGCCGGATCTCGTGATCCTCGATGTGATGCTGCCGGGGCTCGGTGGATTTGCGGTCCTGAGCAAGATCCGTGAGAACTCCAAAATCCCGGTCATCATGCTCACCGCCCGCGGTGAAGAGGTGGATCGGATCGTCGGTCTCGAAATGGGCGCCGACGACTATCTTCCGAAACCGTTCAATCCTCGTGAGCTGGTGGCCCGGATCCGTGCGATCCTTCGCCGCACGGCGGGGACGGCCGAGGCCGGAGATGGCTCGGCGGTGATCGTGGTCGACGATCTGCAGATGGACATGGGGTCACGAGGGGTCAGTTGCTCCTCTAACGAACTCGATCTCACCGGTGCCGAGTTCGCGGTACTCGAGATTCTGGTGCGGGCCGCTGGGACCGTGGTCACTCGCGATGAGCTGTCGCGCAAGGCCCTGGGTCGCCGCGCGTCGGTGTTTGACCGCAGCCTCGATGTACATCTCTCGAACCTGCGCCGCAAATTGGGCCCCTTGGCCGGCGGCGGAGAGCGCATCAAGACAGTTCGTGGTGTCGGTTATTTGTACGTGAAGCCGGGAGGAAAATCGTGGTGATTGGCGCGCGCTCAGTGTTAGGGGATACAGGGTTCAGGATACAGGGCCCACCCCACACCCCGCTTGAAAAAGTTGCATCTTGCATCCTGCATCCTGTATCCGGATGGGCGGGCGGCAAATCCGAAATCCAAAATCGGGTGACCCCGTGAAAAGCATCTTCCTCCGCATTTTCCTCTGGTTCTGGCTGGCGATGGTGGTCCTCGGCGTGTTGCTGGTCGTAACGTCGCCCTTCTTCACCCAATCGAGGTCGCGCGTTGACCGCTGGCAGCAGGGAGCGGAGTCCTGGGCTCAGGATCGCGTGAATCGTGCCGCACAACGGATCGAAGAATTTGGTGTCGGAAGCTTCCAGGCACGAGAACCTCGTGGGCACGGCGGACGACGAGGTTCAGAAATCTTCGTCTTCGATAAGAATGTTCGGGAACTCCAGGATCGGGTTACTCCGGAACCCGTGACCGATCTGGCCCGCCGGGTAATTTCAAACGGGTCAGAGGAAGCGGTGCGCCGCGGCGGTATGCACATGGTGGCGCGGCCTGTGGTCGATCCAGAAGGCCGGCTGCTCGTCATAGTCGGAACCCTCCACAGGCCACCGCGGCCAATCGATCTTTTGGAGCCGAAAGCCCTGTGGTGGCGGCTCGCGTTGTTGGCGCTGGTTGTCGGCGCCCTCAGTCTGTGGCTTGCCCGCTACCTGTCGGCGCCCGTGGGAGCGTTGCGTCGGGCAACCCTGCGCCTCAGCGCCGGCGACCTTTCAGCGCGGGTCGGGAAACCCGTCAATCGTCGCCGGGACGAGATCGGACAGCTCGCCCATGATTTCGACGCCATGGCGGGTCGACTCGAAAATCTGGTTGGTTCCCAGCGGCGGCTTCTTCGGGACGTCTCCCACGAACTGCGTTCGCCGTTGGCGCGCCTCACGGTGGCCCTCCAGCTCGCTCGCGATCGCCAAGGCCCCCGGGCGGCCGAAGCCCTCGATCGCATCGAACGTGAGACCGGGCGGCTCGACGATCTCATCGGGCAGCTTCTCCTGTTGGAACGTCTCGAGGCTCGAGCGCCAGACACCGAGGCGGTGGATTTCGATCTCACCGCCCTCCTCAATGAGGTCGTTGACGATGCCTCTTTTGAAGCCTCTGCGACTCAGCGAGCGGTCGAGGTCGAAGCAGTATCTTCATGTCCGATACGGGGCTACCCAGCGTTGATCAGGAGCGCGCTCGACAACGTACTCCGTAACGCCGTTCGCCACACTGCTGAGGAAACGACGGTCGAGGTTTCGATCGTTTGCGGAAAGGCGAGCGCCGAAATCACAATCCGTGACTACGGTCCGGGCGTGCCCGAGGAGCACCTCGAGACCCTTTTCGAGCCATTCTCTCGAGTGGCCGACGCGCGTGAACGGTCGACCGGGGGCGCTGGTCTCGGCCTCGCCATCGCGAGGCGGGCGATCGAGGTCCACGACGGAACTGTCACAGCTCGCAACCACCCCGACGGCGGCCTCGAAGTTGTGATCACCCTACCGCCCAGATAGACGGTGTCTGGCTGAGGATCCCGAAAAATTTTCCCGCAGATCACGCAGATCACGCAGATAAAAACCCCGGATGTTCGTGACGGAATCTGCGTCTATCTGCGTCATCTGCGGGCAGATTTGTGTTTGGGTGGAAATTCCGAATTCCGAATTCCGAATTCAAACGACGATATTCACCAGCCTGCCTGGAACCACGATGACTTTCTTTGGTTCGTTGCCGGCGATGAATTTCTGCGCGTTCTCAGAGGCCAGGGCGAGCCGCTCGAGCTCTTCCTTGTCGGTGTCCTGCGAAACGTGCAGCTCGTCGCGCTTCTTGCCGTTGACCTGGATGACGATGGTGATCGTCTCGTCCCTGGCCAGCTCGGGATCCCAGCTCGGCCACTCGGCGTGGGCGATGAGTTCGTCCTTGCCAAGGCGCTGCCACACCTCCTCACAGATGTGAGGGGCGTAAGGCGAAAGCAGGCGCAGAAATGCTTCGACGATCTCCCGCGGCAAGGTGGCGGCGCTGGTGGCGTCGTTGGTGAAGATCATCATCTGCGCGATGGCGGTGTTCATCTGCAGGGTCTCGGTGTCCGAGGTGACCTTCCGAATTGTTTTGTGAAGGGAGCGTTGGAGGTCCGGCTCCGATGACGCTGGAGCATCGGATAGCCTGGGGTTGAGACCGTCCGACTTTTCATCCACAACGAGTCGCCAAACCCGTTGCAGGAATCGGTTCACGCCCTCGACATCCTTCATCTGCCACGGCTTCTGCACCTCGAGCGGGCCCATGAAGAGTTCGTAGAGACGCATGGCGTCGGCTCCGTACGTGGTGATGACGTCATCCGGGTTGACGACGTTGAGCTTGGATTTGGACATCTTCTCGATCTGGGCCTCGAGTTCGGTATCGCCGTCCTTGGTGAAGAAATGGCCATCCCGTTCCTCGGCATCCGACGGATGGTAGTACTTGCCGTTCGCATCGCGGTAGGAGTAGGCGAGGATCATTCCCTGGTTGAAAAGCTTGGTGAACGGCTCCTCGGTGTGGACGTAACCGCAGTCGAAGAGGACCTTGTGCCAGAAACGGGCGTAGAGCAGATGAAGGACCGCATGCTCGACACCACCGACGTAGAGGTCGATCGGCATCCAGTAGTTCTCAGCCTCCTGAGACCACGCTTCCTGGTCGTTGTGGGGATCCAGATAGCGCAGGTAGTACCAACACGATCCAGCCCACTGCGGCATGGTGTTTGTCTCACGGGTCGCTGCGCGGCCGTCGGGCAGCTCGACACGAAGCCAATCGTCACCCGCGCGGGCGAGCGGGGGGCGTCCGTCGTCAGTCGGTTTGTATTCGTCGATGACGGGCAGTTCGACCGGCAGCACGTCATCGGGCAGCGGGACCACCTCGCCGTCGTCGGTGTGGACCACGGGAAACGGTTCGCCCCAGTAGCGTTGGCGTGAAAAGAGCCAATCGCGGAGCCGGTATTGGACCCGTCGTTCACCGAGGCCGCGTTCGGACAACCAGGTCGTGATCTTGGCGATCGCGTCCGGTACCTTGAGCCCGTCAATCGAAAAGCCGTCCTTGGCGCTCGAGTTCACCAGCACTCCGTCGACGTTGTCGATGTAGGCCGCCTCGTCGATCGGGACATCGGAGCCAGACACCACCTCGATGATCGGCAGGTCGTACTCGCGGGCAAACTCGTGGTCGCGCTCGTCGTGGCCAGGTACCGCCATGATGGCGCCGGTGCCGTAGCCCATGAGCACATAGTCCGCGACCCAGATTGGGATCTTTTCGTCGTTGACCGGGTTGATCGCGTAGGCGCCGGTGAAGACGCCGGTCTTGCCCTTGGCCAGATCGGTGCGGTCAAGGTCGGTCTTCTGCCTTGCCTCTTCGACATAGGTTTCGACTGCGGCCCGTTGCCCGTCGGTCGTCATCGCGGCCACCATTGGGTGCTCTGGGGCAAAGACGCAATACGTGGCGCCGAAGAGGGTGTCGGGACGGGTGGTGAAGACCGTGAAGTCCTTGTCGCTGCCGTCGATCCGGAAGACCGCGTCGGCGCCGTAGCTTTTGCCGATCCAGTTGCGCTGCATCTCCTTGACGCTCTCCGGCCATTCGACCAGATCGAGATCGTCGAGCAGGCGCTCGGCGTAGTTTGTGATCTTGAGCATCCACTGCCTCATCAGGCGCCGTTCGACCGGGTCTCCGGTCTCGACGTAGGCCCCGTCCTTGACCTCCTCGTTGGCGAGCACGGTGCCCAGGGCTGGGCACCAGTTGACCGGTACATCGGCCATGTAGGCGAGGCCCTTTTCGTAGAGTTGGAGGAAGATCCACTGCGTCCAGCGGTAGTAGTCGGGGGAGGAGGTATTGACCTCACGATCCCAATCGTAGGAGAAGCCGAGGCGCTGGATCTGCTTACGGAACGTGGCGATGTTGCGTTCGGTGATCGCCGCCGGGTGGAGCACCTCGCGTACCGCGGCGCGTTCTGCGGGCAGCCCAAATGCGTCCCATCCCATCGGGTGGAGGACATTGTAGCCCTGGGCGCGCTTCATCCGCGCCATGACGTCTGTTGCAGTGTAGCCCTCGGGGTGGCCGACGTGGAGGCCCGCGCCGGAGGGATAGGGGAACATGTCGAGCACGTAGTACTTGGGCTTCGAACGCAGTTCCTCGGGGTCGGACGGCGTCCGGAAGGTGTGGCGCTCGGCCCAGATCTCCTGCCATTTGGGCTCGATGACTGACGGTTGGTACGTAAACTCTGCCATGATCTCCTCTCGACCCGCCGCAGCGACGGACCCGGCGTATTCTACGCATCTCTGCCCATCGATACCAGTCGCATTGGCCCGCGACCACGCCCGCGCCCGCGTCCGTGCACGACCGGAGAATAGTAATCAGTGATCAGTAACCAGTAATCAGTGAGTGGATTGCGGCGATGTACTGATTACTGATAACTGGTTACTGGTTACTTCCGCCGGCCGAGGTCGGCGAAGCCAGATAGCCCATAACCCCAGGTTATGAAATGCCACTGCCTTCCATGGCATAATCACCCCCGGCGGCGAGACGAGCTGCCCCGACACCCATCGTCGAAGGAGACCGCACCCATGAAAGGCACCGAAAACGTGAAAGGCTTGAAGGCAAAGGCTAAGGCCCTCGAGGACAGCTTCTTCGCCCACGAAAATGCAAAGCTGCTCAACGAATTGCGCGAGGCGAGCGCACAGGAAGAGAAGAAGAAGGAGTTCCGGGAGTACCTCAACATCGACAACGACGAAATCATCAGTGCTCTCGTCGATCTCGAGGTCGAACCCGAGACCCTCGTCGCCTTTTCGCTGGTGCCGCTTGTGGAAGTTGCTTGGGCTGATGGAGTGATTCAACCCAAGGAGCGCGATGCCATCATCAAAGCGGCGATCGAGCGCGGGGTGGAAGACGGTAGCCCGACCTGTGCTCTTCTCAGGAACTGGCTGCAGACCAAGCCAGACCCGAGATTACTCGAGGTTTGGAGGGGTTACGTCGAAGCGGTGATGGGATCTCTTGGCGAACGCTCCAGAGCGCACCTCAAGAGCGGCACCATGGGCCGGGCCCGCGCCATTGCCGAGGCTGCGGGCGGGTTTCTCGGGGTCGCTTCGATCTCCGCGGCCGAGAAGAAAATGCTCGAAGAGCTCGAGTGGTTCTTCGATTGAGGTTGGACCGGGCTCGACAGACAGTTCTCGTTTTTTTGCTGCTCTCGACCGTTGCGGTTTCTGTAGCCGCAGCCGAGGTGACTGTCGAGCTTCTCGCACAGACTGCACTGCCGGGTGATCTCGACGTTGATCGGACCCGGGTCGGCGGCCTGTCGGGTCTGACCTACGATCCCGGATGCGACCTCTTTTACGCGATCTCTGATGACCGCGGCAGCCTTGCTCCGCCCCGTTTCTACACCCTCAAAATCCGTTTCGACGGTGACAATGCCGAGGCAACGGTTCTCGGGGCGACTCTCTTGAGAGACGCTGTCGGCGCACCTTTCGAGCGCGGTGATACTGATCCCGAGGGCCTCGCCATCGCCGAAGACGGTTCCCTGTTCATCGCGTCTGAGGGCGTGCCCCACCGTGGCATCAATCCCTTGATCGGGCGATTCACGCTCGACGGATCTCTCAAAGGGACCCAGTGCCTGCCGGAGCACTTCCTGCCGGATGCCGGCGGTTCCCGTGGCGTCCGTGACAACCTCGGTTTCGAGGGACTCTCAGTCAGCCCGGACGGCAGCCATCTCTTCGTCGCCGCCGAAAACGCTCTCCTTCAGGATGGCCCGTCCGCTGATCTTGATGTCGGTAGCCCAACCCGGTTGCTGGTATTCGACCTGTCCAACGGCAGATCGGTCGCCGAGTACCTCTACGAGGTCGGACCGGTGCCGGACGAGCCGCGTCCCGCCTCCGCCTTCCGCACCAATGGAATTTCGGAGATTCTCGCACTCGATAATCACCGGCTATTGGTTCTCGAGCGCTCGTTCTCGGTAGGAGTCGGCAACACGGTTCGGATCTATCTGGTGGACCTCGAGGGTGCGAGCAACATCCGAGATATTGACAGCCTCGGAGACACGAATGGTCCTGCCCCAGAGCCGTTGCCCAAGACATTGGTAGCCGATATCGGAGAGCTCGGTGTGGAACCCGACAACATCGAGGGTATGGCATTCGGACCCACGTTGCCGGACGGCCGCCGGTTGCTGGTTCTGATCTCGGACAACAACTTCCAGCCCTCGGTACAGATCAACCAGATCTTGCTCCTCGCAGTATCCGGCGTTGCGCCTCCCGTCGTGGTGAGGCCCGAGGCGGAAATATACGAGATTCAGGGTGCAGGTCACGTGTCGCCGCTTGTCGGCAGGTGCGTCTCACGAGTCGATGGTCTGGTCACAGCCATCCTCGGCAGCCGCACAGGGCAAGCATTCTGGATCCAGAGCCCTGAGCCCGGGGACGACGATCCGCGGACTTCAGAGGGGGTGCTGGTCACAGCCCTCGAGGGTCTGCCAAAGGTCGATGTTGGTGATTTCGTACGGCTTGAGGGTCGGGTGGAGGAGCGCTCCTGGGGATTCGAGCTGCCGGTCACACGTTTGATGGCGTCGGGTCTCGAGACGATTGACCGTCGAGATTCCAGGGATCTTCCGAAACCGGTGACGATCGGTGAAGCGGGTGTGATGATTCCGCAGCCAGATGTGGCCTCCTCGAGGCTCGAGTCCTTCGATCCTGCTCAGTTTGCCGCGGATGCGTTCGAGAGCCTGGAGGGCATGCTGGTGCGGATCGAGGAGCCGGCGGTGGCGGGACCCACTTCACGCTACGGCGAGGTGGTGGTATTGGCTGACGCTGGGCGAAGCGCGGCGTTGAGGACCCAGCGTGGTGGCATCAGAATGCTCGAGGACAACATCAACCCGCAGCGAATCATCATCGACGACAGTTTGGTGGGTGAGCCCCCCAATCTGAAGGTTGGCTTCACGCTGGCCGGCCCGGTGGAAGGCGTGCTCCACTACAGCTATGGCAGCTACAAGCTGCTCAACACTGGGCCGCTGCCGGAAGCCCGTGGTGACGGACTTGACTGCGAGCGGACCAGTCTGAACGGAGATGATACGCACCTCACCGTGGCGACCTTCAACCTCGAGAACTTGTGGGCGGGTTCAGAAGAGGAGAAGTTCGAGCATCTGGCCGCGATAGTGGCCGACAATCTCGGTGCGCCCGACATTGTGGCAGTGCAAGAGGTACAGGACGACACGGGCCCCGAAGACGATGGAACGGTGACCGCCGCGCGCACCCTGGAGCGTCTGGTCGTCGCGATCGAGAGTGCCGGGGGACCGCGATATGAGACCCGATCCATTGATCCCGAAAACAATGCCGACGGCGGCCAGCCCGGCGCCAACATCAGGAACGCATTCCTCTTCAACCCTTCGCGGGTCGATTTCATTGATCGCGAGGGCAGCCCCGCGCTGGTGGCACCCGACAACCCCGCCTTCAACCGCAACGAAGAGGGACGCGGCGGCAGTCGCAAACCGCTGGTCGGTGAGTTCCGTTTCGCCGGTTCATCGATCATTCTGGTCAACCTCCACCTGAGATCCAAGGGTGGTGACGACCCGATCTTCGGGCGCCGCCAACCGAGGATCGAGGGCTCGAGCCAGCGTCGAACCGAACAGGCCCGGGTCGTGGCTGACTTTGTCAGAGAGATCGTGAAGAACGATTCAGCCGCTGAGGTCGTGGTGCTCGGTGACCTCAATGACTTCGAGAACAGCGAGGCGCTTGGCGTTTTTGAGGCGGTGGGTCTCGAGGACCTCGTGAAGCGGTTACCGCTCGAGAATCGCTACAGCTACGTCTATTTGGGCAACTCCCAGGTTCTTGACCATATTCTTGTGAGCGAGTCGCTGATGAACGGTGCGGAGGTTGAGATGGTTCACGTCAACGCGGAGTTCCCGGCCAGCGACCGCGCCTCCGACCACGACCCCGTCATCGTCAGACTGTCGATGAGACGTTAAACCCTACGAGCGCTTCTCGCTTCGGCGGGCAAGGTACCACCCTTCGCATTGTTCGAATTCGTCGCTTCCCAAATTCGGCACGCGCCCATGCGAACAATGCGAAGGGTGGTACCTGCGTCGTCGACGCAGGTCAGCGCTCTTAATGGGCGGGTGGCACCGGTGTCGCCGAAGCGGCAAAGCGCCCAGATTGAGCCCGCTCTGCTAGCATGCGGCCATGCCAAGTCACCTCCCTGCCGGTGTTCGTGAAAAGCTCGAGCCGATCAAACTCGTCGTGCTCGATGTCGATGGCGTGCTGACCGACGGCTCGCTGATCTACTCCGCTGACGGCGAAGATCGCAAGCGTTTCTCAGCGCGGGACGGCCTC
>Ga0224513_10000884_pt1 | contig 12031 bp, 7 predicted proteins | sample SF_May12_sed_USG_5_FD_169109 | JGI IMG/M metagenome (GOLD analysis project Ga0224513, IMG submission 169109) | Sediment microbial communities from San Francisco Bay, California, United States - SF_May12_sed_USGS_21 | ecosystem: Environmental > Aquatic > Marine > Sediment | place: USA: California... | reverse complement strand
ATTAAAACCTGAAATTAGCTTTTTGCTGTCAGGGGTTACTGCGATACAGTTGACAAAATCATTATGTCCTTTTAATCTCCGTAACTCTTTTCCACTTTCAATATCCCAAATTTTGATTGTACCCTTATTGGAAAGCGAGAACCGTTTTTCATTATCGGGAGTTATCATAAACTGGAAAGTTCTATTTGTGTCCCTCCGGTAAGAAAAAGTTTTCTTATTTACATTATTTTCAATCTTAAATATTTTAGATATTGTGGATCTGAGATTTTTATTATCATGATTTATTTTCGACGGAGTAATTGTTTGGTCTTGGGAATTCATTACATGTAATTCTAAAATCTCAATGTCCCATACTCGGATTGTATCTTCTCCTTTGGAGATGATTTTTTTTCCGTCAGGGGTTACTGCCAAGGAGGTGACACCATGTCCGTGTCCTTTTATCGCATGCAACTCTTTCCCACTTTCAATATCCCAAATTTTGATAATACCCTCCTCATCTCCGGAGAGTATCTTTTTTCCGTCAGGGGTTACTGCCAAGGAGGTGACACCATGTCCGTGTCCTTTTATCGCATGCAACTCTTTCCCACTTTCAATATCCCAAATTTTGATAATACCCTCCTCATCTCCGGAGAGTATCTTTTTTCCGTCAGGGGTTACTGCTAATGCACTAATCTCTCTTGTGTGCCTTTTTAATCTCCGTAACTCTTTTCCATTTTCAATATCCCAAATTTTGATTGTACCATCATTAAAACCTGAAATTAGCTTTTTGCTGTCAGGGGTTACTGCGATACAGTTGACAAAATCATTATGTCCTTTTAATCTCCGTAACTCTTTTCCATTTTCAATATCCCAAATTCTGACAGTTTTATCTCTAGAACCTGAAATTAGCTTTTTGCTGTCAGGGGTTACTGCCAAAGAACCATATTGTCCTTTTATCGCATATAGTTCTCTCCCGCTCTCAATATCCCACACATTAATGCTTTTTTCATAATGAGTACTGGTGATAATGTTCTTTCTGTTTGGTGTCATTATCATGTAATATGGATTACCATTATTTCCTATGATTTCATTCGTTTCTCTTCCTTCCACATTGAATACTTTGATAGTGTCATTTTTTGAACAAGAAATAATTTCAATTCCGTTATGTGTTGTTTCAATATGAGTTAAAGACGAAGCAATAAACTGATTAATCAGAGGTCCTCCGGCTTGTGTTAAGCTAGGAGTATAAAGATGCAGAAACGGCCTTGGGCAGTTTTCCTTTGCTTGCAATAGCAGTTTTTTTATCATTGGATATTCTTGAGGTAAACGTCCCCAAAGCTGAGATGTAAGCTGGTTATTATCAATAGCCAAAAATGGCTCTGATAGTCTGAGTGCACTCTGAATTAACCTCAAGCTATATTTCTCCTCAGAATCCAACTCAATTAAATCTAAAAATTTATAATCATCAATTAATCGTGCAGTTCCAAAATTAGAAATTTTAGAATACATAAAATCATAGTCAGACAATAATTTACAGAACTCCTTTTTCATGTCTTGCCTTGCCAGATGAGCTGGCATAACATCAAGAAAGTATTGCCTTTCCTCCAAGGATTTTTTATTCAGATAATCAGCAAGTCTATTCTTTGATGTCATTGCCGTAATCAGGAGGCATTAGTGAGTCAATAATTTTTCTTTTCAATGGATTTCCTTCTATTGGCTCTTTGATGTCTCCTGTTGTAAAAGCATATGATTTTGTTGCATATTTTGCAGGTTCAAACTGGTTTGGTGTGTGAAAATATGTAACGGATATCTGGCTTTTTCCAGATTTAAAAGAATGCCAATCAGAGATGTAAAAATATCCTGAGAACCATCCATTATTCTCTACAGGCAAATCAAAAAGTACTGTACTCTCATTAAACTTGACATTTACTGACTTGTTTGCTTTCATTAATACTGAATCGCCAAAATCAAACTTGCCATACACATTCACCCTGTCTCCAAACTTGTAATGATCCCTGTCAGGCCATATTGCTAGTTCATCAACAGAATATGAAGAGGACGGTAGGGTTTTCCCTTTTTTTACCATCTCTTCATAGGAAGGATCATAGTACAATTCAGTAACGTCTTTTGGGATGTGAGAATCATAAAAAATACAACAATAGTCAGATGTCTTTGGGGTTATCTGTTTTAATGGGTCTGGTTTGTACTTGCACATGTTTGGCAAATCCACATATTCACAAAACCAATAGTTATCCATAACGGGAATGCTTCTCCATCCACTACACTCAGGATGTGTGTAAAACTTGCTGCAAAAGTTACTGCTGCCAGTAACAATGGCGTCTGCAAAATGTACATTTCCAATCATTATAACAGATAAACCAAACAATAACAACAATAAAACAAAGAAACGGGTGTTTTCAAACATGGGTAAGCGTATGCTCATTGCTCATTTGCCTCCTCTATCATGACTTGAATAATCCTCTCATCGCCTGAATCTATCGTAAATGACTCAGACCATAAAACATGTCCGTTTGGAAGTGTTATTTTTCCAACATAGTGTTCTGAACCATATTCAATGGGCAATACATCAATCCAGTCAGTAAAACCTTTACCGTTGGTTGTCACTTCAGACATCCACAGTTTGACTTTGACGCCACTTGTTGGATTTCCATCAGAATCAAATATTTCAAATCTTACTTTTCCTAATTCTGGAATTATGATATCTTCCGTAGTGATATAATTTTCTTCAATATTTTTTTCGATGACGTAAACTAGCCTTCCTTCCAAATATGTCTCAACTATGTAATCTATATCTCCAGACAAAACAGTGAATAAAAGATCTGGTTTTATCATAGTTTTGCTATCGGTATTGTCATTTGTGTCTATTTTCTTTATTATGTTGTATCCTTGATCATATACAACAATAGTAAATTGAGATGTTTCAAAGTTATACATGCCAGACAGATTCTTTTCCAGACTCAAAGATAAAACAGACTCACCAGAGACTAACTTTCCAGGAAATAAGTTGGAAGCATAAGTATAATCATAGTTGATATGATCTCTGTATCTATCGTTGTCAAATGAGGCTATTATTGGAACCACTTTTTTATAAACTGGAATTGTCTCTTTAAAGAAAAAAGTGCCATCTTCTCTATCTACTGAAATATTGCGTGACTGTCCTTCTCCTATTTGAAGATCAATTCTAGGTTTTTGTGATATTGGTAAGTTTTCTGGAAGAATGATTTTGCCTTTAACCTTGATTTGTTGTTTTTGTGATTCTGGTATGTATTTCTGATACAAATCAAAAGATATTAGAGATTTTGATGATTTCTGCCAGTCTCCAATAAGAAAGACCTTTTGCATTATGTTGTTTTGAAGATTATCAGTTAGATGAGATAATGTATCATGATAATTTAGAATAACTGTCATCGTGTGCTTGCCATCTGTTGCCTTCCAAAGCGGACCTGTCGAAAATTGTATGCCATTTTCCATTCCAGGTAACACATCTGAAAGCTGTGCAATTTTAACAAGATTTCCATCAATAAAATAGCCTATTGTAATAATGTCAGAAACTGATTTTGTAGATTGTGTTCCTATATTGTACACCGAAGAGTATATGCTTATCATATCGCCAGATTTCGGATCTTTTGGTTCTATCCAAATGTTGTTAAGAAATGGATCTGCATCACCGACACGATAACCAAAAGCAGATTGTGATGCTGACAAAGAAAACATCATCGATATGCCTATCAATAGATACAAAGCAAGCATCGTTTTATTTTTGCTAGTCATCAATTGTATGATGGTAAATTTGTTAGAAACTGTTCAGTAGAATCTTCTACTTGTTCTTTATTAACCACTATGGTATTGATTTTTCATTTTTTTATTTGTATGAATGTCTTATTATTCTTTAAATCGTTTAACTTTCAAAATACAAATTATCACAAAACTTCCAGACATTGTGTTTCATACTTGATGTTCATAAATATAATAAAAATAAACTGAGCCTTCTGGTCTACCAACTTACTTTTTTGCCAAGTATTGCCTTTATGTATCCCCTCAAAACTATAATTTTTAATAAAGGCCTGTAAAAGAATATCATTACTGGAATTAGATAGATTCTACATAATGGTTGGGGCACATCAGAATTACTCCTAGAATAAAAAAAGATCACAAATTCTGCAATAAAATAAACACCAAATAGTGGTAACATAATATGTCCAAGCTCTGAGATTTCGGGATTTCTTATCTTATCGTGAAGTAATTGCTGAGTGATGAAAAGTGATGTCAATGCTGCAAGACCAATAAAATATAGAAAGCTCAAGATTACATCTGCAAACCAAGTATCAAAAACTGCCAGTCTAAAGCCCATTCTATATCTTGAGGAAAACAAAACGTCTTTGTTTTTTAGTAGGGTTTGCAGGTGTCCGTGAGACCATCGAGTTCTCTGAGTTATCCAAGTTTTCCAGTTGTTTGGGCAAAAAGAACTCGCATATGACTTTTCAGCAAAGACAATTTCCTTTCCAATTTTCTGTACCTGCATTGACTTGTCAAAATCCTCAGTCATAGTAGTTGTGCAAAATAGGCCATTCCAGTTCAGAGCACCTCGCCTAAATACCGCAAAGGCCCCCGATATTACCAGTAAAATATTGAGATGTGCAGAAAATCGCTTGCCAATTTCAAATGATATTGTGTACTCGTTTTGCTGGATTTTGGTCAGAAGATTTGTAATGCCATCATCACCATAAGGAACAATATTGCCAGATAACGCATTTATCTTTTGATCATCAAATCTTCTTACTATTTTCTCAAGTGAGTATTTTCCTAGCTTGGTGTCTGCATCCATGGTGATTATTATTTTGCCTTTTGAGTGAACATATCCAAAGTTGAGGGCTGCTGCCTTTGATCCTCCTCTTTTTAGATGAACAAGCTTGATGAGGTTTTTGTCTGCATATCTTTTTGCTATATTGTATGTGTTATCTGTGGAACCATCATCAATAACTATGATCTCCTTGTTTGGATAAATTGTATCAAGGGCGGATTCTATTGATTCCTTAATGCATGATTCTTCATTATGTGCTGGGATTAGTATCGATATTTTCTTATCATGGACTCTAAAGTATGACTCTACTGGGAGCATTTTTTTTCTTGTTTTGTTGATTTCCAGGAAAACTATCTTGCCAAATGTTCTAAGATAGTCAAAAGTTATCGGGAAAAACAACACAAGCAAGATTTGCCACATAGAAATTCCTGAGAGCCAATGATAGACTCCATCTAAAGGAATCATGGCAAAATAGCAAACCAGGGCTGAAAAGAACTAACAAAAATCACATTTTGAGATGATTTGCAAGATTTTGCTTTCCGTAGTTGTAATGTCATTACATGATTTTTGCATATTCTAAAAATCTGAAAAGAGCTGAATAATCAACTTCATGCTTTTATACAACTTTTCTTATTTTTCTAATACAATCAACTTGACTGGTATTCAACTTGAAGAATTCAAAAAGAAAAACAGTTATGAGTTAATGATCTCAGAAAAAGAATCAAGATTAAAGGAGAATTGAACTTGTCAGATAATACTCACATTACACCACTAGATGAGCTTGGTATTGTTGATTCGTATTTTGGACTAATGTCTGCCGTTTCTGCAATTAGGGAACAAACCAAAGACCCAAATCAACCTATTTTTGATGTGCATGAATTCTTAATTAAATTAAGACAAAACATGATATTGCATGAGGCCTTTTGTGGAGAAGAGCATCAGTTAAAAAATTCAAAATTACATTCCTTAACAAAACCTGATTTTTTATTATTTGAAAAAGGGATTGAGCATAGTCTTCTACCGGGATTTATTAAAGACATTTTTTCTGGTATTGCAGACAAGATTCCAGATCACACACCAACATCAGGAGGACACTACAATGTATCCAAGAATCCAACTAACACAAAGCATACCCCATACCTTGATGAATCAATTGTGTCAATGATTAAGAATCAAATTTTTTTAGATAGTATTTCAATCAATAGGTTTAGTGCCATTACTAATCCTCACAATTTTAAAAACAGAATAGAAATTACAAACAAGTTCTCAAACAGATTCAATGAATTTAATATCAAGGAATATGTTTCCAAGAGAAAACCAAGACTGGATAAAGCAATGCTAGAATCTTATGTCTGTCATTATAATATTCCACTAGTTGGGACACTAAGAGCATATCCTAACCAAACCGTTCTTTACGTCATGAGCTATTTCAAAAAATATGACAAAAAAGAGAGCCTAGCAAACATTAGTAATTACATGGATAAACTTCTTCCATATGTTTTAGAGTATCATCCAAAAATACAAGAATGTATTGCAGATTGTGTTCAGCTCTGCAATAATAATAGAAAGGAAGTTGTCATTACGAAGATGCTTGTAAGAAGAAACGGCTCCTTTGGAATTTGTGTAATCTTTTTTGTATCTTTTCTAAATGACATAAGCAGAAAAAAACAGAGACTTCTTCCGATAAGAGAACTGTATGATTATTTTAGAGAAAAACTAAGTTATGATTGGGAAGCCTATATGGGAGGATACAAGAGGTTTGGACTAAAATGAAAAAAGAAACATTAGATTCACTATATTCATTCTTTCAAAAAATACAGGAAAATCCAAAAGGGTTTGTTATAAAAAAAGAGCAGGACATGGCTTTTGCTCAAAACAAAAACCAGGTATTTTCATTAAAGATGAATGAAGAAGAATCAAAGGATGTTGAAGATGGATTCCTTGATGTTGAGGGATTGGATGTATCTTGCCATCCTCTGGATGAAAAAAATGAAAAAATGGTTTTTGTTGTAGGAGGGCCTGACAATTTACCAGAAGAATATGATTTGCTTGAATTACTGATGGAGCAAGTAGGCATACCCCCTGACAAAGATGTCATATCTTCGATTTTGGGTATTTTACCTACAAAAGAGCAAAAAAAGAATCTGTTCACATATGATTTTTGGAAGTGGATATATGAAAAGACAAAAGGATTTGTTGGAAGAGAAAACATTATAGATGCTGTTGATGACTTTATTGAAAAAAACACCAATGGGTATTGTATAATTTCTGCTAAACCAGGAATGGGCAAGACTGCACTAGCAGCACAAATGGTGAAAAAAAATGATTACATTCATCATTTTAACATAAGATCTGAAGGAATCAACAAGTCCCAGTATTTCCTCAAAAATATTTGTGCTCAGTTGATATTGCGTTATGGACTAGACTACATGGATTTACCATTAGATGCAACTGAAAACTCTAACTTTCTATCACAGTTGTTATCTGAAATTTCAGATAGAATACTAAAACCAAGTAATGAAAAACTGGTCATAGTAGTAGATGGCCTGGATGAGGTGGATGAAACTGAGTATTTGGCAAATGTGAATACGCTTTATCTTCCAAATACTCTTCCAGATAATGTCTACATAGCTGCCACAACTCGACAGGATGCAAAAATAACTTTAGATACATCATGCCCATCAAAAAGAATTGAGATAAAATCAGATTCTAAAGAAAATGGGAACGACATTACGCAATACATCAAAAACCAATTACGAAAGGAAAAAATTCAAGAATTTATCTCATCACAAAAAATCAGTGATTCGTTTTTTGTTAGTCACATGTATGAAAAAAGTGAAGGCAACTTCATCTATTTGTATTATGTTTTATCTGATATTGAACAAGGAATATACAATGACTTGGGATTTGAAAAAATTCCAAAAGGATTACAGCAGTATTATGAACAGCATTGGCAGATCATTAAAGGTAAGGCTCAAGATTCATGGTTTGAGTACAAGTTACCCGTATTGGTTGCATTAACCGTTACAAAAAGACCAATATCTGCAGAAATGATATCAAAATTCTCAAAGATAGAGCAACAAGCAAGAGTTTACAGTGTACTAGAGGAATGGAAACAGTTTCTGTATGAAGAAGCAGTTACTACAGATAACGTATTGCAGAAACGATATAGGCTATATCATGATGATTTTCATGACTTTATAGCAAGTAAGGACCTAGTCATATCTGAGAGAATAGATTTGCAAAAAGCCGAAAGACAGATTATTGACTCACTAATGCCTCCTGATTACGGCAATGACATCAAAGAATAGACTTGCTGATTATCTGAATAAAAAATCCCTGGAGGAAAAATACTACTTTCTTGATGTTATGCCAGCTCATCTGGCAAGGCAAGGCATGAAAAAGGAGTTCTGTAAATTATTGTCTGACTATGATTTTATGTATTCTAAAATTTCTAATTTTGGAACCAAGCGATTAATCGATGACTATGAATTTTCAGATTCAATTGGACTGGATCCTGAAGAGAAGGAAAGTTTGAGGTTAATTCAGAGTGCTCTCAAACTATCAGAACCATTTTTGGCTATGGATAATAATCAGCTTACATCTCAGCTTTGGGGACGTTTACCTCAAGAATATCCAATGATAAAAAAACTGTTATTGCAAGCAAAGGAAAACTGTCCACGTCCATTTTTGCATCTTTATACTTCCAGTTTAACGCAAGCCGGAGGGTCATTGATTCGGCAAATACCTGTTTCTAATGAAATTAGTGCATCGACAATAACTCCCAATGGAAAACAGGTGATTTGCGGTTTTGTGGATGGTTCTATCGAAATGTGGGATATTGAGAGCGGGAAAGAAATGGGTTCAGTAAGGCTGCACAATAACAGAATTACAGATCTGGCAGTGATTTCTGACAATACAAAATTAATATCAAGATCATCATATGAAGATACTACAAAAATATTAGATATTGATAGTGGTAAGGAACTAAAATCAATAGATGTAAACCATTCAAATTATTCATCAATACTAACCCCTGATGGTACAAAACTCATTTCGGGTTCAAATGATGGAATTATCAGAATATGGGACATTGATAGTGGTAAGGAACTAAAATCAATACAAGGTTATGATGGTGAAGTTCTTTCACTCATAAGAATACTTGATCATAAAAAACTAATTGCTGGAAATGAAGAGATTATCAGAATATGGGACATTGATAGTGGTAAGGAACTAAACTCGATCAAGGTACGTGATGAATATTTTCATTCAATAACAATGACATCAAGTAAAACTAAGATTCTTTATAGTACTGGATCTCCAACTGTATGGATATGGGATCTTGAGAACGGGAAAGAAATTTCCTTAGAACAACAATATGATGATATTTCTTCATTAACAACAACCCCTGATGGCACAAAACTCATTTCGGGTTCAAATGATGGAATTATCAGAATATGGGACATTGATAGTGGTAAGGAACTAAAATCAATACAAGGTCACTCTGGGGAAGTTCTTTCTTTAATTATGACTTCTGATGGAAAGTCCCTAGTATCAACATCAAAGGACAATATGCTTAGACTATGGAATATTGAAAGTGTGATGTTGAATAGGTCTAGGACAGAAAGTAGAATAAAATTATTAACAACAACCCCTGATGGCACAAAACTCATTTCGGGTTCAAATGATGGAATTATCAGAATATGGGACATTGATAGTGGTAAGGAACTAAAATCAATACAAGGTTATGATATTTCTTCATTAACAACAACCCCTGATGGTACAAAACTCATTTCGGTTCAAATGATGGAATTATCAGAATATGGGACATTGATAGTGGTAATCAGATAAAATCAATGATTGGTCATATCGGTTTTATTTCATCTATGACTGTTACTCCTGATGGAAAAAAAATAATATCGGGTTCTCATGATGGTACTATTAAAATTTGGAGTGTTAAGAATTTTGAAGAGATTGATTCAGTAACAAGAGGTGTAAATGGACTTGTTGACAGTATTATTAGCATTGCAATATTTCCCTCTGGGAAAAAACTAGTTTGTAGTTTTGCAGATGATACAATTAGGGTGCTTGAAATAGAAGCCAGAGAAATTCGGTTTGAAACAAACCCAAGAGATTATCAATTATACTCAGTAACATCTGAAGAAGGAATTTTAGTCATAGCTGACAAAAGTCTTGGGTTTTTAGAAATTGTAGACATTGAAAAACATAAAAAAATAGGCGAAGTGACAAGAGAAGAATCTGTGGAGATACTCTCGTTGATTACAATAAAAAATGGAAAAAAAATTGTATCAGGCTATAGTGATGGAGATATTTTAGTACATGACATTGAAACAAGGAATGAGTTTTTTTTACATGGGAAAATAAACAAAATTTCATTATTGACAGGAAATTTTAAAGGCTCAAATATTGTTACAGCTTCGAATGAAGGCTTAATTGAGCTTTGGGACATTGATAACCGTTATGCAACAAATCAATTTTTAGAGAAAGGGATTTCAGCTCTGGCAATATCTGAAAAGGATACAGTAATTGCAGGTGATGTATTTGGTAGAGTACATTTTCTAAGAATTGAACAATAGCATTACGATACCTAATATTTTATCCTTTCTCACATTTTATGTTAGTATCTAATTTTTCATAGCTATTTTAAAATAATAAAAAACGAATTTGGGAGTTATAATTTATTTGTGCTATTTTGTTCTCTTCTCACATTCTGCTTTTACTATATACATTCCATTTAGGGCATCTACATTGTTCTCATAGATGCTCAGAGTCTTCTCAAAGGATTCTTTTGCTTTTGTACAGAATGATCTATCATTCATTGCAATTCCTTTGAGAAGAAGAGCAGTTCCCTTGCCATTGTATCCGTCCACATTCTCATCATCTAGCAATATTGCACTATCACGAAATGACAAGGAAGTATCCAAATTTCCAGTCTGCTTTGTCATGGCAAATATTGTCTGATGCATCAGACCAAAAGCATTTTTTGCAACTGACTTTTCTGTAGGATCTATGGCATACTTGTCAGCAAGATAGTATCTGTAAGTAGCACCTTCCATGTCCCCAGAGAGACGTAATACGTTTCCAAGACCAGTATTAGCATCAGAATTTTGTGGGTTAGCAGCCAATACCTCCTCATACAGCTTTTTTGCCTTATCATAATTCTGGTTTCTGTATTCTAGGAGTGCTTTGGCATTTTTGGCATATTGGTATTCAGGATACTTGGCAATTATGCTGTTTACCTCTGTATTTGCTTGCTCATATTGCCCCAATCCAATCAGAGCAATCACAATCTCAGTCTTGGCGTGAGGCTCTCTGTAAGGAAATATCTCAAACATTTTCTGATAACAGTCAATGGCCTTTTCGTAATTTCCAATCTTGTTGAGCTTGTTTTCATATTTACAGTCCTCTATGATTCCAGGAAAGTATTCTGAAGAGATTCTTTCAAATTTGGCTCTCTCTAATGCAAATTGAAGAATCGTTCTACTCTGGTCTGCTTGTGTTTTGGTTACAGTTACCAAGTTTTTTCCATCATGTTGTAATGTGATATTGGCATTTGCTAGTGTATTATCTTCTGATGTGGATGTCACACTATTAGGGTAAAATGAATTTCTGCTAGAATCAAACATAAATACTCGTTCATGTTTACTTGAACCAACATCTCGAATTACTTTTACAATATTGTTTTCTTTATCGACTTGTAGTGTCGTATTTGTAGGAGAAAGTTTCTCCCTATTGAGAAGCTTAAACCCATTATCGTATGAGAAACTTGAAGCCTCTCCACCATAAAATGAGGTCACTTGTACATTTACTAGACTTTTGCCGTCAGTTGTTATGTCGATCCTTTCTCCGTGTTTTTTTGGATCAGGAGGAGTAAAGTTGGTTCCTGTAAGTATGTTGAATATATTGGAGAAGATATTGTATCCATAGATATATTCATGTACTTTAGAGCTCGATTTCTTTATTATTTTTACTTGATTGTCATTTTCTACATGAATCGATATACTTGCCGAAAACATGGTCCTATCAATTAGTTTCCAATAATCATCAAAAGAAAACCTCAATGTTTCCCCCCCATAAGAAGAAGTTATTGTCACAAAGACTGTGTTAGTGCCATCAGTTGTTATGTCGATCTCTTTTCCATATTTTTTTGGATCAGGAGGTCCAAAATGATTTGTTACAGCATTGAATCTGTCTGAGATAATGTTGTAT
>Ga0224513_10000881_pt1 | contig 12049 bp, 10 predicted proteins | sample SF_May12_sed_USG_5_FD_169109 | JGI IMG/M metagenome (GOLD analysis project Ga0224513, IMG submission 169109) | Sediment microbial communities from San Francisco Bay, California, United States - SF_May12_sed_USGS_21 | ecosystem: Environmental > Aquatic > Marine > Sediment | place: USA... | reverse complement strand
ATCGATAGGAACAATGGGTCCTCCAATAGCAGATCTTGCCCTCCAACAAGCTCAAGAGATTTCTGATTCTGAGGAACTTCACTTATACAGTGATAGGCTTTTTGCAGGAGCTGATACCTTAGGTACCGCTGAGGTATTAAGAGTAGGAATTGGAAAAATGCAAGGGAAGATGGATATAGTCTTTGCAGGACATCGAGCCTCAGATGGTGAAACTGGACAAACTGGACCTCAGACAGCTTGGAAGCTTGGTTTTACATTTCTGGGAAATGTAATAAGTTATAATATTGATTTAGAAACTAGAACGATTCGTGCAAAACGTTTGATTAGTTTGCAAGGATCCCCCAATATTATTGAGGAAGTTGAAGCACCTTTGCCGGTTTTCATTTCAATTGATCCAACCTACAAATCAAGCTACAATACAATATCCGAAAGATTGTCTTTTCAAAAATATCGAAAGGAAGCAAAAGAGAGGGTAAAAAATTTCAAGGAATACTTTAAAATTTTTAATGCTGACGAACTAGGCGTAGCTAAAAGTCTTGTTGGACTCCCAGGGTCTCCTACAATAGTTTACAAAGTGGAAAGAGTTCCAAAATCTACTGCTACAAGAAGTGCTGAAGTTGTTGATGGTTCAGATCCTAAACAACTACAAAAAGTTGTAGGGAAAATGAAAGAAGCCCTTGAGGCTATGGTGATAAAGTAATGGTAGAAAAATATCGTCATTTGTACGTTGTAGTTGAAATTGAACAGGGGGTAATTCTTCCAGTAAGCAAGGAAATGATAGGTGAGGCAAGAAGGTTAATGGATGGATTTAATCAAAAATACGCTTCAAAAGAAAAAGTTGTTGCTATTGTTCTAGGAAATAACATTAAGGGATTATCTAAAGATCTAATTGAAATTGGTGCTGATTCAGTAATTTATTGTGATCATCCACAATTGGAAGAAATGCGGAATATAATTTACACAAAAGTAATTTGCCAAATTGCTATTAACAAAGAAATTGGTGGACAGATTGAATCTGAATATGCAGAAAACTTTAGACGGCCAAGATACATGTTTTTTGCAGCTGACAGCATTGGAAGACATTTGTCATCTACTGTTTTGGCGGGTTTAAATTCTGGGCTGGCTTCTGACATTAATCAACTTGTAATTGAAGATATTGAAATGTCTCATCAACAAAAAACAGGCGGTGTTAAGGAAACTTATGAAAAAACTTTAGAGATGTATAGACCCGACTTTTCTGGATTCTTATGGACTACAATTCTTTGTTTAGATAATCGAAATCCAGCGTTTAAACGAGATTATCATCCACAGGCCTGTAGTATTATTCCGGGGGTTTTTGAACCAATAGAACCAGATTCAAAAAGAGAGGGTCAAATGATTGAGTTTGTTCCAAGAATAGATGAACGAGATCTAAGAGTGAAAGTAGTCAGTCGTGAGATAATCCAAAGCGAGGTTGATTTTGAAACTCCAAGAACTATTGTTAGTTTTGGTAGAGGAATCAAAGAGGAACCTGAGAAGAACATCAAACTTGTTGAACAGCTTGCAAAAGAATTGAATGCAGAAGTTGGTATTACTCTACCTATGTCTAAAAAGCCATATCCAATCAGCCAAACACTAGATTCAAAGTATATGATTCCAGATAGAGTGATTGGAACTAGTGGCCATAAAACTAGCGCAATGCTCTATATCGCAGCAGGTGTAAGTGGAGCAATGCAGCATGTATGGGGAATGAAAGATTCCGGGTTTGTCGTGGCGATTAATCCTGATGAAGATGCACCAATAAAGAATGAATGCGATATTTTCATTAAGGGAAGAATGGAAGATGTTATTCCACTATTAATTGAAGAAATTAAAAAACAAATTCATATTGTTGAGGCTTGATTGATATTGGAAAAATATGATGTAGCAATAATTGGTGGTGGCTCTGCAGGTCTTGCTGCATTAAAGCAGTTATCTAAACTTGGAAAACAAGCAATTCTTTTAGAGGCTGGAACTAAAGTTGGATCTAAGAATATCTCTGGTGGAATTCTTTATTCTAAAAAACCAAAAAAAGGGAAAGTGACTAATGTTGATGATTTATACGAAAATTTTCTTGATGATGCTCCCTATGAGAGAAAAATAACAAAGTACATTCTACATTCAACCTCTAAGGATAAGGAATATTCTATGGATCTGACTGAAGCACATGATTATCAAGCTAATTTTGGTTGTTCTGTTCTTATGAATAAACTCAATTCTTGGTTTGCCAATCAAGCTGTCGAAAGCGCTGAAAAAATTGGTGGGGGAATAATACCTGGAGTTCATGTTAAGTCAATCACATGGTATGAAGGAAAAACCATCATACAGACTGATGAACTTGAGGAATTCGAAGTCAAAGCGATAATCGCAGCTGATGGAGTAAATTCAGAAGTTGCTGAAATGGTTGGTGCCAGATCCAAATTTACCCCTACACAATTGTATCAAGGTGTAAAAGTAATAGTTAAACTTCCAGAAGAAGTTATTGATGAAAGATTTGGGATTGGTCCAGAGGAAGGGGCTGCCCATCTTTTTGCCGGAGATATTACCCTAAATCATATTGGAGGAGGATTTCTTTATACTAATCGTGATACCTTATCTTTGGGGGCTGTATATCATTATGATTCTTTGATTAGAAATCCAGTAGAACCTTATGGATTAATTGATGCTTTGATTAGAAATCCACTTGTAAGTGAATTTGTTAAAGATGTGGTACCAATCAAAAAAGAAATTGATAAGAGTTTGCCACAGGAAGAACAGCTTCGAATTCGTTTTGGGGTAGCAAAATTAATTAAAACTTGGAAGGAGTTTCGAGAGACTTCTCTTTCCCCCAATGGAAGAAAAAGTCTAATCGATTCTGGCAAATACAAAACCAATGAGGGCATTCAAGAAAAATTATCAACTATTGAAAAGCAGATGTCGGAAAAATTTGATGTGACCTTTGGAGAGGATTATGTTGAATCAGAATATGGTGCAAAATTAGTTCCTGATGGTAAAAGATGTAGAATGGAAAAACCATTTTTCAAAAATATTTTATTTATTGGAGATGCTGCAGGTAGAGGAGTTTTTGTTGGTCCGAGAATTGAGGGGTTAAATGTTGGAATTGACGATGGGGTAAGAGCGGCAAATGCAGTAGCAAGATCTCTTGATAAAGATGATTTTTCTGAAATCTATATGGGCCAATATTATACTCAACTTGTAGAAGAAAGCCCCTATACTCTTGATATGAAGCAAATTGATAAGGATTATCTTAAGATATTTCTTGATGCAACAAAAGATGTTCCAAAAGACATTATTGGCTCCCGATATGGTCCAATTCTAAAAATGATGTCTAGTGGTACATTTAGAGGAATAGCAGTTAAATTTGCAAATATTCTTGGTTATGACAAACTTTTGCCAATGATAGAGTCTGAAGATACATATGTAAAAGTTCCAATTCAATTAGCCGAACGATTAGGAGTAACAGTTTCATCTACATATTCTCCTAGTATTCCTTCAATTGCCGATAGAATTGCCAAATTAAGTTACAATGATGACCATGAATCTCACATCAAAGTATTAAATTCAGATAGTGAGTTTATGAAAAAAATTGTAACTTTGTGTCCTGCTAAATGCTATAGTGAGGAGGGTGGTAAAGTTGTGATACAACATGAGGGTTGTGTTGATTGTGGGACATGCTCGCAGGAAACTGAATGGAAACATCCTCGTGGTGAAAAAGGAATTCACTACCAATATGGCTAATTTTTAGGCTGTAATTTTTATTCTTTTTAGATCATCATAGGCTTTTCTAATTTCTTTGTAAAAATCAATTGATTGAGGTGGAAAAAGAGAAAATCCAATGTAAAAATCTTCGGCTTCTCTCAGATATCTTTTAATTTTTTCATGTTTGGGGATTTGTGCAATGAATTTCATATTGTTTAACCTGTCTGCAAGTTTGATTATTTTTGTATCATATTTTGAATTTGCAAGGATAGAACAATAATCACTGAACCTAGAAATTTTTTGCTCATCCTCATTTGATCCAGAATAATTTTCCAAAGGTTTGGTTTTTAGAGTATCTGCAACGGTGTAGACATATTCTCCAAATCTATGCCTAAAATATGCATCAAATCCATAGGCATGAGATGTATAAAGATTCAAAATTCTGTCATTATCTTCCATCACATCATGAAGAATTGCAGAGGTTATCTGAAGAGTTGTAAGATATTGAGTAGTTGTAAGATAGTGTTTGATAACATCTAATGTTACTGGCCAAACGTGAGTTTCTAAAAATGAGGAAGTTCCATCTTCTCTTTTAATATCAGAATGTACTTCTTCAGCAGTTTCAAATGCGCTTTCAACAAAACTATCTATTCGAATTTTGGTATTGTTTTCTATAAATGAAATGAGTTCATCTTTTGAAACATGTCCAGAATTCATAATATCATTATGCACTAGTGACATAAATTTATGATCATTTTGAATTTTATTTTCTAAATTTATTAATCAATATTGCTGGAGCGATAAAATACATCCCAGTATTAAGAAGAATTATACTAATACCAAAACCTACCATCTCCTGCTCAGAATCAATATTTGCATAATTTAGTATTGATAATGATGTCAACATTGGAGTAATTGCAAGTTTTACAGATTCTTTAAACATTGGATTTTCACGCACAAGATCAGCTATTGCAGGGGAAAATGTATAGTAAAATTGGTTAAATCCAGTCATAAATGCCGCTCCAGATTTTGTCGATAAAATAGAGTTATCTCTTAATTCCCGTAATTGTTGCACTTGAGGGGCTAGCTCTGATCCAAAGGTGGCAGTAGCAATTAGACAACCCCCACCTTCTTCTGTTGTGTCTTCTTGCTTTGTTGGTTCTGATAACACTTTGAAAGAATCAACAGAATCATCAAATCTTGACACTTGGTTATCAAAGTCATCTACTCCGTTACTGTAGGCAAAAGTATAGAATTTTTCAGGACCAGAAATGGTCGTTTCTCTAAATTGTACATTAAATGATTGGTTATTTGTTTCAAAAATTCCTATTGCATTAGTAACATATGCTTCTTTACCATTAATTTCAGATTTTTCTTGAGAAGTTATTTCTAGGTTACCAGCCTTTACTGCCTCTTGTATCGATTTATTTTTTTCTTGGATAAAATCATCAAATGCTGTTCCATTCTTTTCAAAAATTCTCAAAGAGATTACCGGGGTAATTAATCCTGTTTGCGGTCCTATTGCAACAATATCAGGAGAGTTTTCATCGGTTTTGGGCGGTTGTTGTATTGTCCATCCATTAGCTATGTTAAAGGCAACATCAAGTTCCTCATTTTCAAACATTTGGCTTCCTGTTTCATCGAGTGGTTGGATAGGTGTATCCATGCTTTCTGTTACTCGTTCTGGTTCACCCAGATCTAATAGATTGGTTACTTCTGATCGATTTACAGTTATTGCCTTTGTGATTTTTACCTCATCAATATTTACAGGAATGTCTCTCTGTCCTATTTCAAGTGAGGCAATTTTATCCAAGGTTTCAAAACTTTCATCAGTTACGATTCTTCCAAAGACAGTATATTGTTGATCCAGGAAATTGGAATTTTGGTGAACTATGAAGAATTGTGAGCCTGCACTGTCTGGGTTTTGTGATCTTGCCATTGAAACTATCCCTCGATTATGTTTAATGGAATTAAATTCAGCATCAACTGAAGTGGTTGGCCCTCCCTGACCCCATGTACTGTTATCAGGATTTTTTGTGTTCGGATCTCCTCCTTGAATCATGAATCCTGGAATTACTCTATGAAAAATTACTCCATCATAAAATTCACTTTCAGTTAAATTCATAAAATTTTTTACATGATTTGGTGCATCTTCAGGGAAGAATTCGATTACAATTTTTCCTTGACTGGTTTCTAAAATTACTAATTTATCATCAGATTGGGAAAATGATTGGTTGGGTAAAATAATTAAAACCATGGCTAATGCAAATATGATTAAAATTTTTTGCAATAAAATTCGTCTATCCAACTTACTTAAAAGCTAATTGTATTAGTTTTTAACAAGTCATCTTTATGAACGAATATGGAACCTGATGAAAAAATTCAGGCACATGTAGTATCAATTTGGAGAGAATCAAAAAAATTCTTTTCAATTGGAGGAAGAGAAGGGATGTTAATTTTGACAGATAAACATCTGATGTTTGTTCATAAAACTGAAGCAAAAAAGAAGTGGTGGGATGCAATTAGACAACGCCAAACTGTCCAATTTTTAAAATCAAAAAATACTATGATTGTTCATGATGGATATAATGAAACTAATTTGAAAGAAGACTTAGAAAACGAGAAAAATGTGGAGTTAAGATTTGATGATATTTTGAATATTTCTAATGAAGAAAAAGAGTGGGGGAGTATATTGTTAATTGAGTATGAAAAAGATGGAAAATTGGAAACCCATCAATATGCTATTGCTCAAGATTGGGTAAAATATCCAGTAAAAGAGCCTACTAAATACATGAAAGCAGATTGGACTCCTTTTGTGCAGTATATTAAAAGCAGACAAAAAATTACGAGGTAAAATTGGGGAAAGTCTTTGCGGTTGGGGTAGGACCAGGGTCGTCCAAATATGTTACTGAAATTGTAAGAGAAATAATTCAAAATTGTGATGTTGTAATTGGGTACAAGTATACTTTGGACACAATTCATGAATTGTTGGAAGGAAAAGAAATTCATGAGATTACAATGAATAATCAAGAGGAGTCCTATCAGAAAATTTTACCGGTTTTAGGTGAGCGTTCTTTAGTAGTTCCATTTACTGGTGATGTTAATTTCTCTGAGTCAGAAGTGGTAGATAGATTAATTGAAATTTTTGGTGAAGTGGAAATAATTTCTGGAATAAGCTCAATTCAGGTGGCTGCATCAAAAGCCCAAGTTCCTCTGGATAAATCCAAGGTAATTACTATGCATGTAACTACTTCGATAGAAGAAAAGAAACTTGATTTGCAAAAAGCATTAATTGACGGATATAGTGTTATTTTGGTTCCACGGCCATGGCCCAAACAACCAGATAAACACTTTATGCCTTCAGAAATTTCAACCTATCTAAAAGAGAATAATTTTCATACAGAAGATATGAAAGTACATGTTTTTGAGGCATTAACAACTAAAAATGAAACTAGTTTTGTAGGAACCGTAAAAGATTTGGAGGGAAAGGAATTTTCTGATTTATCTGTAATGGTTTTTAACCAAACTAAATTAGACTCATACATGAATTATAGATGGCAATGGGAAAACTAATTTCCCTGTTGGTTTTTGGTTGTACCAAGAATAAGATTATCCACATCTGGGAAGGAATACGCAACTATTTTCATCCAGGGGTATGTGGGATCATATAATCTGTAAAATCCCATTTCATCAAAAGTTATTTCGATTGTTTCTCCGGATGGTATTTCACCAGTTGAGATTCTGCCATCTGGAGTAAATGGATTATGGCGGTCACCATAGTTTTCTTTTCCACTAATGATACTATGAGAAACACTATCATCATTCACAAAAGTAATTGTTGTTCCTGGCTCAATTGTTATTCTGTCTAGGGAGAAATATCCTAATCTACCACCATCAAGTCTTGATTCTTTGGTTTCACCACTGGGTATGTAGCTACTTGCTATTCCTTGAGTTGAAGAACCTTGAAGGATTCGTATTGTAAGGATTTTATCTTCTGGTGTGGTTTCCGAAATTTCAATCACTTTTGTTAATTTTGAAAGTTTTGCAGTATAGATTATTTTGTATGTATCATCAGACGTCGTAATTCTACCTGTAAATCCATAGATTGCTGCATCTTTGCTTTCTTCAACTAAACGTCCAAAAAAGCTAATGGTGGTATCAAATCCTCTTGTACTTTCAATATCTCCGTTAATTCTAATATAGCGTCCTTCTCGAAGAAATTTACCTTCAAGTTCAGAAATTACAAAATCTTCATTATCTAGGGTGATAAATCCATCTTCAATCAAAAAATCAATACTACTCCCTGATTGTTGATGAGAGACTAGGCCAATATCAATTTCCGAAATTCGAATTAATTCTTCAGTTACGGCAAAACCAGAGCCTTCAAAAAGATAGGTTGAATTTTCATTAACCTCTGCAAAAACATCACTAATAAAAAATCCAGAAGATATTACAAGCAAAGCTAAAAGTCCTACAAAGGAAATATTCACGTTATATTTTTCTACTAATTTGGTTTATAATTTGCTACTAAATTTTTTTAGACTGGGTACGCAAATCCATGGGTTTCCAGATTAAAGGTCGGGTATATCAAATCCTTCTTCTAATGAAAGTTTTATCATATAATCTTCTAAAAACCCACCAGCCAAAAGGAGACCGACTACTATACCAATTTCAATTAAGGTTGGTTTTAAAAATGGACTGAGATTGGTTTTTTTGGTAATTGCTCTAATCAAAATAAAACTCCTGGAAGTTGCAAGAGAGTAGGCACAAATCTCCATTAGTCCAAAAGGAGAAAGAAAGAGAATGGCAAGTGGTGGGATTTCTTTCAACTCAGGCGTAATGGAGACTATTGCTGCAAAGGCAAAGCCCGTAGACCAGGCAGAAAACAATCCCCAGGCTATTCCAAAACCTGGAATAAACATGGGTAATGAAAGAGATGTATTATGAACAAAAATTCCAATTGCATCAATATCCTTGATTAATTCTTCAAATTCCTCCATGAAGATATTTGCATCTTCCTCACTTACCTCGGACATTGAACCTAATTGAAACACTGCTGTAAATAATCCCATAAAAACAAAAAATGTGATTATTCTAATTTTAAACACATTATTTTTTCTTATTTACAATATTTGAGGGTTCGGCGTAGGCGCAGATTTAATTAAACCACAAATAATTCTTGGATGTTGAAAAAGGAATTATCTTTTGTACTGAATTATGCATTGAATAAAGGATTTCAAATATCTCCTAATGCTTTTGAATTTCTAGAAAATGTAGATGTGAAAAAACTTGAAAAAATAATAAAAGAAATTGTACGTGAAAAAACAAAACAAAAATTATTTCAAATCAATCAAGATGACCTAGAGAATTATTTTGGAATAAAAGAAGACTTGAATCTTCAAACCGATTATAAGGTACTTTTTGACCCCTCTCTGAAAATCACTAGTGGTGAGGGTATTAGTGGGTATAATTTGTTATTTGCTAGTCGGTTTAACAAATTAAAAAGAATTATTTCTGACAGACCAGAATCCAAAATGTTAAAGTCTATTGCCTCAGCCAAGGTTGCCAAGTCTACAGATGATATGTACGTGTGTGGTTTGGTGACTGCTAGAACTAGTGAAAGAAACATTACAAAATTGGTATTAGAAGACCCATCTGGCTCATTTGAGGGAATTATTTTTGATGATGATTTGCAAAAAACCGCAGATTTATTGTTAAATGACCAATTTATTATGGCAAGAATAGGATTTGGAAAAAACTCAGGCTTAATTATCAAAGACTTGATATCTCCTGATATTCCGGATCAAGCATCAAATAGGTCGGAATCAGAGACTTTTGCTGTTTTTCTTTCAGATTTACATATCGGAAGTAAATATTTCATGGAAGAAGAATTTAGTGAATTTGTTTCATGGTTATCGAGTCCCGATCCTGTTGCACGAAAAATTAGATTTGTACTAATTGGAGGAGATGCAGTAGATGGGGTTGGAATTTATCCAAATCAGGATAAAGAATTGGTTTGTCAAACAATTGAGGAGCAGTTAAAAAAACTAGAAGAATTAATCAGTAAAATTCCAGATTACATTAAAATTTTCATCATGCCTGGAAATCATGATCCTGGAAGAAGGGCTTTACCACAACCAGCCATTCCAAAAAAATACAATGCTGGGTTGTGGGAAAAAGATAACGTGGTTATGGTTGGTAACCCTGCTGTGGTTTCATTAAACGGTGTAAAGGTATTGATGTTTCATGGGCAAAGTATTGATGATATTGTAAAGACTACTCCTGGATTGAGTTATGATAGTCCTACAAATGTTATGAAACATCTTCTTAGAGCACGTCATCTAAGTCCAATTTATGGTAGCCAAACCCCAATTGCTCCTGAGATTGAAGATTTGATGGTAATTGATGATATTCCCGATGTTTTTCATGTTGGTCATGTCCATCGGGCTCAATTGGATATGTACAAAGGTATTTTATTAATAAATTCTGGTTCTTGGCAAAACCAAACTCCTTTTCAGGCTAGTGTTGGAATGACCCCGAATCCTGGGATTGCCTTGATGGTAAATTTGAAAACTTTTCAAGTACTACATCAAAATTATAATTCAAAATTAGATAATATCTTGCAAAGTTAGATCATCTTTGAAGGTCTTTTTTATCATTTCAGATGATATTGTTAGTTTGTATTTTTTTGTTCGTCCATGAATTCCTTGATGTATTAGTCTCCCACTAATTATCCCAGATAGTTCGATTTCACTTAACATTTGAGTTATCCTTCTCTGAGTAAGTTCATCACGTCCAACTACCTTGCATAATGCTTTGTAAGTTGAATAAATTTCTCCAGTTGATGACCCTCCTGCCTTCATTATGGCTAAAATAACCAATTTTTCATGAAGTGGATAAGATTTGAGAGATGTTTCCTCCTTATTTTCTTCAATTTTTTGGGATGCTTCTCGTACATGTTCTTTAGTGACTTGTTCTGATTGTTGTCTTTCAGCAATTTCTCCTGCTACACGAATCAAATCTATGGCTCTCCTGGCATCTCCATGTTCACCTCCAGCCAAGGCTGCGCATAGATTTAGGGCTGGTTCCTGAACTGAGTTTGGGATAAAGGCTTGATGAATTCGTTCCTCAAGAATTTTTTTAATTTGTTCAACATTATAGTTTGTAAATACAATTTCTTCTTCTCCAAGACTGCTAATTACTCTTGGATCAAGTTTTTCTTTAAAGGTCAAATCATTTGAGATTCCAACCAAAGTCAACGAACCTTTATCTAGCCTTTCATTTGCCCGAGTTAATTGGTATAGAATATCCTTACCTGTTTTGGAGATAAGTTGAGCAAGATAGTCTATCTCATCAATTACAAAAATGGCGTTGATCTTTTCTTCATCTATGTTGTTTAAAATCCGTTTAAAGACCTCGCTAATAGCAAGGCCAGTTGAGGGTAATTTTTTATCAGTTAATCCTAATTGCCTTCCTAAACTTACTAATAATCCGTAAAGGGTAGTTTCCTCTTTTGAATTTGAATAGACTAACTTTATGGGGAAATTAGATTTTTCTACCCTATCTTGAATTTTAGATAATACCTTCTTTACTACTAGGGTTTTTCCTGTTCCTGGTTTACCATATACTAATAGATTTGAAGGCCTTGAATGTTTGAGAATAGGAAGAAGAGATTGGGCTACTTGTTCTTGTTCAGAATTTCTATGTTGGATAATTTCTGGAATGTAAGTAAAATGAAGAATGTCTCTGTTTTGTATTATGGACTTTCCGGATTCAGCTGCATCAAGTAATCTATCAATTGGGTCTGACATACTCACACACCTTTGTTTCTACTAGTCAACAACATAATCATATCTGAATTAAGAGAGTATAGAATAGAATAGTAACTGTAGTTTAGTTTGTAATTAATTATTTTTAGTTAGAAGTTCTCTCTTTTAAAAAATTAAAGAAAAAACAGAGTGGAAATATTGGTGTGTGGGTTGATATTCAATATTGAGTTAACAATTTGTTAATTTCATGTTAAGAAATACACAAAAAATGTTATTTTGACCCCTTAATTTCCATTCCAGGCGTTAAGATGGACGTTAACACTGTTAATATCAAAAACTTACCCCTTAATTTCCATTCCAGGCATGAATTTAAGGCCCTAAATTGATATATTAAGAAACTTTTGTTAATAACAAAAAATACCCTAGGCGTGAGCCAAGCAGTCAATGTTAACAAACCATATAGTTAACAAAACTTCGCGGATCTATTGAACTGTTAACATTCGATCCTCATAGATCTTAAAGATGGCAAAAAAACGAATTCGTATCGATATGGAAGACTCTGA
>Ga0224513_10000879_pt1 | contig 12076 bp, 11 predicted proteins | sample SF_May12_sed_USG_5_FD_169109 | JGI IMG/M metagenome (GOLD analysis project Ga0224513, IMG submission 169109) | Sediment microbial communities from San Francisco Bay, California, United States - SF_May12_sed_USGS_21 | ecosystem: Environmental > Aquatic > Marine > Sediment | place: USA... | reverse complement strand
GACATGAAGCATACCCTGAACAGAACCGTTATGCAGAGCGATAAAGTCCTGTGAATTAACTGAAGGCAGGCTCTGGTACAGGCTGAAACTGTCTTGTTTCCAACCTTCTAAAGCCATGAGTTCTTTGAAAATTAGACTCTGGAGGCTGAAGGGCGCCCCACTGTTCACCCTTTTGCCGGACAGGTCGCTTAACTTAGAGATCTTCGCATCACTGCGCACGATTAACGATATTGGAACACGATACAACGGCATCAGCAAACGCAGTTGATCATAATTGAGGGAAACAAATCGGAACAGACCTGCATTATGGAAGGCATCATAGATGATCTTTGAGTTGACCAGAGCCATGTCGAGTGATCCTGCCTGAACATTTGTCAGATTGTCAGTATAGTTATCTGAAGGTACCGGCCGACAACTGACCTCTTGATCAAACCTGACAATGGAACGACAAACGTTTTTTCCAGCAAAATAAGAAAAGGAACCCACCTCACCGGTGCCTATAAGTAACTCGTAGGCATATCCGGAGGAGGGAGAGAGGCTTGAAAAGATAAACATAAACAAAATAAGTATGATGAGACCGGATTCTTTTTGCATGCACTCCCCCTTTATTAATCTTTTCTTCCCCTGATTTCGGACTTAATAGACTTCATAACCTGCGACTTTATGTGTATTCCTTAACTCTACAACAATTACGCAACATATGAAGTATGAGGGATCACTTTTAAAATGGTAACTTGCCGTCATATATCAAGACATTAGAGTCGATTTGCCTTCTTTTCGTGGATAGGCCCGAAAAAAAACGGCACAGAGATTTAGCCCAACCACTACCCCTCAGGTGGGTTGTTTTTTTATTTGTCAGGGTTTGCAGTAATTCTGCTTTTCTGACCAATATTCCAATCCAAAAACAATGCGAGACGACTTTTAGTAAATATCTCCTCTTTACCGCTGAACGCTATATATCCCTTAAACCCATTTTAAATATCTGGGTTTCTGGAAAATTACCTCTGGTTACAAATAATCAGGTAAAGTAACATCCTAGAAGAAACGCAAGACGGCCCAACCAGTTCCTGGTGAGCCGTCATTTTTTTATTTACTTGCGCCCTAAAATTCAAGGCATTGTAGATGTATGGGTAAACACGTAGTCACTTTCTTTCACCGGTGTGTGGCAACCAAAGCATTCAAAGACAAAAGATTCATTCTGTCCATATGGCTTCAACTCCATCCCTTTCCAGCGAGCAAATCCCCATCCTCCAGTGCTCGGATATTTTTTTGAATCTTTTTCCATGAATTCGACATGAACAAACTCTCCAGGAACGACGGCTTTTTCCCAACTTAGCATAGTGGCTTCTTTCCAGACCATTTTCCCCAATATGGCACCGTCAGGCCAGGGATTGATATTGTTCGACCTCACAGCCTCAATTGCCTTGTCATTGCCGACAATGACACGAAGCGTGCTATTGTCCAAACGATGTGAGGTGCTAACGAGTCGCCAATCTTTGTAATTTTTGGGAAATTCAATGCCATTTGGGGATGGTGGAACGATTTCCGATGCCTGGGCTGCACTCAAAAAAGAAGCGGCTAGGAACAAGAAAATCATTAAGTTCTTCATATGCTAACCTCCATGTTTTGGGGATGGTTAATTAACCTATATCGTATTCTTTTGAAGAGTCAAAAGGGGCCCAAAAAGTCCTCCTAAATTAAAGGGGCAGTAAGAATTTCGCATTTCAGCCAATCTCAGCTCCTCAAAACGATCTAGGAGGAGAAACAAGATATCTTGACAGACTTACTTTTAGAGCTAACGTAAAGAACAAAGCTAAACTATTTCCCGACAAAGCCAACCTTCTCGCAAGAGTGGGACGGAAAGTGGCGGATCTTTACCCCTCAAAAACGACACGAAGATGGCCGAACTGCCGAAGGATTTAAGCCCTTATGGTGGAGTCGGCCTTTTTATTTATGACCTTCTGCCATATGCAGAAGGAGGTGATATCAAAAGCAGAGTTACAAACATGGGAGTGCCTAGAACACTGGTGGCGATTCATAGCAACTACCAGAGCGCAGCTATTACTGAAGGAGGAAGACTATGGCAACATTTGTTACACTTATAAACTTCACCGATCAGGGGATTCGGAACATAAAGGATTCTCCAAAGCGTTTTGAATCATTTAAGTCGTTGGTGGAAGCTCAGGGTGGTACGGTCAAGAGTGTTTATTATACTCAGGGTAATTACGACATGGTGGTTATCGTGGAAGGTGACGAGGAAGCTGCAATGACTGCGAATCTGACGGTTGGTTCGCTCGGCAACGTGCGCACTCAGACATTGCGTGGTTTCTCCGTGGATGAGATGAAGAGTTTTATTAGTAACATGCCTATATCATTATGATTTCTTAGACGAAAGCTGACTTCTTTTTGACAGAGATATTTAAGACGACAAAATGATGGCCACCCGGAGTTGATCCAGGTGGCCTTTCCTATTTATCAGGGTTTTTAGTAAATCTGCATTTCTGTCAATTTCACACCGTCATAACAATGTAAGAGGATTAATAAGACATAGAATGTTCCAAAGATTTTCTGCCGTTATTAGGTTAATAATTGTCAGATTGTTGTAAATAATTAGAATCGGTTGACAAACCTAACTTCAGGAATAAGGTGAACTAACACAGGTAAAAAATCCCAGACAAAGCCAACCTTCTCGTGAGAGAGGGACGGAAAGCTACGGATCTTTAATCTACAAACATCACAAAGATGGCCGAGCTGCCGAAGGTAATAACCTAACTTGCTTGGCCTTTTTGCTACATGAGGCGCCTTAAAAGGATATTAATAAAGGTTGATGATGTTCTGCCAAGTAATGAGAAATTTGTGGCTACTGCATTAACGGGAAGAGCACACATTTTATTAGGCGGCTTTATTATTTTAAAAACAGAAAACGTCCGAGAAAGGAGGTTTACCATGTTCATCGAAGTAGAACTGTACGATGGTGACCTATCCATCGTCTCACCAGAAGGATTGGACAGACTTCTCGAACACAACCTCGCGAGTCGATTTAGACGTACTGCAGGGTGGGCTGTCGTTGGCACTGATTCGGTCCGCTCAACTGTCCAGCGATTAGAAGACTATGAAGGATGCGAGCGCCGTCATGTTGAGAAACAAAATCGTATAATTTATTCAAGATCATGAAAATTTAAATCTAAGTCACGAATTGAGAGAAGAAAAATGGCTTCTTGTTGATAGAGACATTTAAGACGACAAAATTATGGCCACCAGGGTTTCGATCCTTGGTGGCTGTTTTTATTTTGTCAAAGTGTAACTGCCCTCACGTTCTTAGTGCGTCATTCTTAAATTTGATCAGTGCTCTGAGTGAACATGAAACAAGTCCAATAAGTGATAAGATGAGTAGTAGACAGGTAAACATCTAAAATAAAAAACAAAATAAAGGGATTCCAACATGACAGAATTCACCCAAAAAAGTATGGCGTTTCTAGGTGTAAAGGCAGTTGCTCTGCCCGTAATTGACGTAGCAAGAGCAGAAAACTTTTACGGCAAGGTGCTCGGCCTGCCTGCCGCCAAACACCCTGGAGAACCCTACGGATACCTTCTCGGAGAGACGATCTTATTGCTCAAGCAGGATTGGTATGCCGAGCCGAGTTCGGAGCCTAGTCCACGGATTACCTTACAAGTGGATGATGCCCGCAGTCTTGTAAAGACGCTCAAAGAGCGCGGTGTAACAATTTCCGATGATGTGGAACCAACCAAAACTGGATTTGTCGGAAGTTTCCTGGACAGTGAAGGTAACAAGCTTTGGTTTTGTTCCTATAACTAACGACTTCTGAGAAGAAAACCGGCTTCTTACATTTAGGAAGCACTTTAATACATGAAACGATGGCCACCAGGATCAATTCCGAGTGGTCATGTACTATTTATCAGGGTTTGCAATAATTCCACATTTCTGACCAATTTCCCCCTCCAAAACAATGCGAGAGGAATTTTAGTAAATATCTCCCACAAATCCATTCTTAAATATCAGGGGGAGTAAGAATTTCTCAGTTTTTACCAATCAACGAAGCAGAAATCTATGCAGGAGGAATTACAGTAATCCTGCCATCTCATCAAACGTCAATCACTTCACGGCCAATTTCAGTCTTATAAGTCAGGGTCAGTAAGAATTTCACATTTCCGCCAATCTGAGCGCCTCGAGACAATGTAGGAGGATTAATAGGATTATTTGACATGCCTGTTTTCAGAGATAACATAAAAAAAACAGGCGAAAGATTTCCCGATAAAGCCAACCTGATCGCAAGAGAAGGACGGAAAGCGGCGGGTCTTTACTCTACAAAAACAACACGAAGATGGCCGAGCTGCCGAAGGATGTTTATCCAACGGAGGAGTTCGGCCTTTTTGTGTTTTTCTGTACATGGTAGTTCTCACCCCCAGACATATAGTGTCAATTCTGATAGAGGGGGTTAACCAGAGATTTAAAAAATGAGAATGTTTTGGATAGGACAGAAAATGTTTCGGGCTGCGGGCTTTGTGGTCGGATTTCTGGTGCTTCCTGCCCTTACAGAGATATGTCTTTCTCAGACATACAAGTATATCGACGAAAATGGTCATGTCGTCTTCACTGATAATGCAACAAACATCCCGGAACCGTACTATAAAAAAACTACTATTATCCACGAGCAACGACAAGAATGGGCCTATCAAAGGAACGATACTGAACCTGAAACGTCGTATCGCGCAAGTTTGCAAATGCTAGCAAAAGAAAAGGCCGGAAAACGCTGGACCAAGATCGAGATCAAAAAGAAACATGTTTTTGTGCCAGTAAAAATCACTATAGCTCACAAAAAAACAACGCTTAAATTGCTTCTGGACACTGGCTCAGATAAAACACTGCTGTATGAAAGGGCTCTTAAAGGTTTTAACCTTCGTAATCAAAAGATTGTGCGCGTGCAACAAGCTTCTGGAAGTCTCGTTAAGACCAAAGAAATAACTCTGACCAAATTGGAGGTTGGAAAGACCAAAGAGGAAGAGATGACAGCCCTGGTCCTCGCATTCCAAAGTTTAAGGGTAGAGTATGACGGTCTTCTTGGGGCAGATTTTTTGTTAAAGCATCGATATGTAATCGACTATGACAAACAACTGTTGTATTTGGAGTAAATGCCCATGCTCCCCGACCTAGTGAGCGATTAAGGTTCGTGACATTCTTAAATGTCACGATTTATAGAATGAATAATGGCCACCTGAAAAAGGGTGGCCTTTTTATTGGATTGCAGGGGTAGTAAGAATTTCCCAAATTTGTCGATTTCACACGCACCAAGCAATTCAGTAGGATTTATAATAACTCTACGCCCGTAATTTTTATTCACACGCTGCACCCAATAATCAAGCTTATAAATCAGGGTTATGACACTTATTTGGTGTCTTGATGATCAACCATCTCGCATGCGAGCAGACTCACATGGTCGATGACTTTATAGGGAGGATATGTGGCTAAGGGATAAATGAATAGCCATAGTGCTTGCCATACATAGATAAGGATCGACGGACGCCCTTCTCCTGAGAAATAATCTCCAATAAATACACAGACAGCAAACCAGCCGAGCATCCAAGAGACACCACTAACCAATCGCACAGCTTCCATGTACCATGCAACTATCAGCACTGATCGTTTGGGTGTCAACTGATGTTGACGGAGAAAGCCTTTCGCCAGCCACCGTGACAAAAGGATAAAAATGATCAGGAGCGTGATTATAATTGTTTCGTTGTGAATGAAAGTCGCTGACATGTTGTGTGCCCGTTCGGACTCCCAAATAATATATACAGACTATTATTCTCCTGCTTCTATAAACTTAATCATATCGGTAGAGTTTTAATATGCCAGTAAAAGGTCACCCAATTATTTTGTGTGGCCTTTCTATTTACCTGTGCTTCAATTACCTAAATACCAAAACACAGATTCGCAGACAATGTTGTTGTGAGCTGTACGGCGATAATATGTGTCAGTTTCACCATCCATAAGACAGGAAAATGGCCTGCCCTCCCTAGTTGGGCCATTCTTACGTTGCAGGATTTAAACAAAAAAGAGCCCACTTTAAAGAGCATCTCTTGGAAAGACTGTTCGGTGGATTCGTTTTTATTTCATTTGACGTGACAAGCAGCACAGCCTTTTTCTCTTTGAATCTGTATTCTGGTCTCACCCAATTGTGTAGTATGTACAATGGACGTTCAACGATTTTCAATCCTTTACCGAGCTCTTCTTCCACTTCAAATTCAAGCAGAGGATCTGTTAGGAAATAACTCTTATCCTGATCATAAGTTCGGTAGGTTTTCAGATCTTCATCCCAGAAAGTTACGTAATTCGTATCATTTTTTGCATATAAAAGGCTGGGAACCATTTTGCCATTTTTGTTGAAGGGGCCATCTGAAACATTCAAGCAACCGCAAATAGCTAGAAAAATAAAGAATAAAAGGACCTCGCTTAAAAGTTGATTATGCCTCTTGGCCCCATGTTTGTCTGAATTTTCCCAAAAGATGCGAAATTTTAAGTTGTTTTTAAAGATTCCTCCTGAGTGAAAGAAGTTAACTGTCTTCATAATCCTCACCTCCCATCCCTGAAAAAATGGCCGAGCACACCGACTTATGAAAATTCGGCAGCTCGGCCATCTATATTGGGAAAAGATCCGCCTCTTTCCGTCCCGTCCTCATGGGCGGTTTGGCTTTTCGTTCTCTTTTTAGTATTTTCTCACCATGTGTCTAGGTGTAAATGCTTTTGGTATATTCTTGTTAGCAATGGGTATAGGGCGAGATTGTCGAGATAGGAGAAGGCACAGTCCAGAGATGGTCGAAGATTAAGTTTTTATCCAGCAAGAGAAGGCGTATTCCCGAAACAAACCCCTTTTATAAGTGACGACTTCCGAGACGAAAACAGCCGTCTTATTGATAGAGCCCTTTAGTAAGAGAAAATGATGGCCACCTGGATCAACTCTGAGTGGACATTTATTGTTTATCAGGGCCAGTGAGAATTTCGCATTTCGGCCAATCTGAACACCAGCAAACAATGCGAGAGTATAAACAGCAAATATGGAGGGCTGAACTCGAAATAGCTCCCCCCTTGCACCCAAATTTTTTTGAAACGCTATTTCCTGCTTTTGATGTAATTGAGTGCCATGCTTACGGGGAGTTCATCACTTGAGGGGCCGTTGCGTATGTAGAAGGCTTCACTCTTGTTAGTCTTAAGGAATACTGGTTCAGTAGAGCGGTCACAAACGACAACCCCAACAGTTTTGTCCTTTACAGGGAAGATCTGGAAGCGGATGTGTTTGGATAGAACAGTACCAACATGTTGTGCTATGAGATTTTTGAAGTGCAGCTTACACTTGTCTTCATTTTCGAAAACATCCTTCTCTAGTCCAGTAATCTCACCACTATCGGTTACACCGAGAAGCAATATTCCACCATTTGTATTTAGAAAGGCAGCGACGCTCTTCAACCAGGCCAGCTCAATTTCCTTGCCTGGTTTCTTGGTGTGAAGATTCATACGTATAGTCGATTTAAACTCAACCTCAGGTCCTTCTCCACGTTCAATAATCTTACAAATGCTTGTTTCAGGGTCATTCACATCGAAAATACTGTTCTCAGTCTTTTCCAGTTTTCGACCATAGTTGCGATAAATCCAGGCAGCAAGGGAAATTGCTAGAAAAACAGAACCTAAACAAACAAGCCAAAGTTTCATCTTGAGTTTGCCTGCTTGTGTGATGATGTCCTGCTCTGGGATCATCACGCAAACCCACGTAGTACGACGTACGTTATCAAGAGGAAGGAACCCGCTCCACCAAGTTGTCCCTTCATGCTGGATCGATAATACTTTTTCGCCCAAGTTTTCTTCACCGATCCAGTTGGAGTATGCCTCTCGAACCAAAGGTTCCTGAACCGAAGACAATGCAAGAAACTCGGACTCCGTCTCTAAAGTTTTGGGGACATAAAGTTTTGCATCACGTCTAAATATAAATATCCGACTATTGGCGCTAGGTGTAGAATTGGACATTTCCGTGAAGAGTTTATCCAACAAAATGTCGAAAGCGACAACCACTGGTTTCTGGTCATTTTTACGCAAATAGGAAATCGATGCGGTAACCCCCACCGCCCCCGAAGCAAAGAATTTGTAGGGTTCCGTCCACGATATATCATCTTCAGAAAGTGCTGGAGTAAACCAAGGGCGGCGACGGGGGTCATAGTCGGAATCATTCGCTTCCGAATTTATTTTGTTGTATTCAGCATCCCACAAAGTAACGACAGACTGCCTCTTTGTCTGCTTGGCGTTTATTTGACTGGTTCTCAATCCATCGGCTTCTAAACGCACATAATAACTGTTGCCATCTATGTCCGCGACAGAGACGCCGTAAAGCAAATTTTCACGGGCAAATATGGGGAAAAGTAAACGATTTAACTTGTCAGTCTCTTCGATTGAAAAAAGTTCGGTTTCTCCCCAGTCGCGTACAAGACCAAGCGTCGCCGTCATGGACTCGGCCATGGCGCTAAACTTACCAACGGCTCGCTCTGCTGCATTATCGATGAATTGCTCTGAAATTTTTCTCTGGGCTTGGGCTGACAGGTATGTCACTGGCAAAATAATTGCGAGTGAAAGCACCACAACCAAAATCACGAGGTCTCTTGTTAATTTATGTGGATTTTTATTCCGTAGGGTCATTGTTTGCTTAACTCTCTCGTAAACTCTTGCTGATATTGTTTCATTAATTTTTAACTAACAAGCAGGAATGAGGCCCCTTTATTCTTTAGGTCTTTACAGTTTTTCAATAAGTTTACTGTACTACAGCAAATGCTGTACACAAATTGGAACAATTATTACTACACTAATTTTTTATTGGCCAAAATCAGGGGTTTCTATAAATTCATAGTATTGAAAAGTCAGAAAGGGCTGGAGAACTAAAACTTGGGAGAGCCCCTTATCTCGAAGTAGATGCACCACCAGTCTTCGGTCAGCTTAAAGCATTTTTGAAACTTAGCTGAGTCAAGACAACGTGAGAGTATTTCTGCTATTTTTTCAGTATGTTAGAGCTTCGGTGTTACGATGGTCTTCATTTATAATAGACAACTTTTGCTTCTGTGAATCGCCCCTAGTTTTATAAACAATCCTGAGCTATTTAATAATTAAGAGTGGGGCTAATTCCCCGCAGCTTGCTGCGCGATAGTTCATTTACTTATGCATTCAAACACGCAAGTTATGTGTCCACAATCTCAAGCGTGATTCCGTAGGTCTTTGCCACCTCGCGTAAATAATTCTCATCCTCACACATGCTCTTCCCCGGTTCATCGGACACCTTCGCCACCGGCTGACCATTGACGCGAACGATCTTGATGATAATGTTCAGCGTTTTTATGCCGACATCATTGCCGAGGTTGGTGCCGATACCGAAGGACATCTGGACCCGGCCACGGAAATGCTCGTAGATCTTGATCATGCGCGGAAAATCAAGGCTGTCGCTGAAGATCAGGGTGCGGGACAAAGGATCGATACCGCTGCGGCTGTAGAGTTCGATCGCCTGTTCTCCCCAGTTGAACGGGTCGCCGCTGTCGTGGCGCAAACCGCTGAAGGACCGTGCAAGGGCAGGGGAAAAGTCGCGGCAGAAGGCGTTCATGCTGTAGGTGTCGGTCAGGGCAATACCGAGAGAGCCGTGGTACTCGCGGACCCAGCCATTCAAGGCGGCCCGCTGCGCATCGGCAAGATCGACCACGCCCTGCCAGGCTTGCAGCCACTCGTGGGCCATGGTGCCGATGGGCGTGAGATCAAGTTTCCAGGCCAGGTAGATGTTGCTGGTGCCGGCGAGGTGTTGCGGAGCCGTATCACGGAAGATCTTGACCATCTCGTACTGCCACGCTTTCGAGGCACGTCGCCTTGTCGAAAAGTCGGCGATCCTGACTCCGGCCAAGTCACTGTGATCGGTCAGCATCCGGAGTTTGTTTGCCAGTCGCTGGCGAGCAAAGTCCGTATCGAAACCGAACTCGAGTTGAAAGGTGTTGAGCTCGCTGATGATTGCCAGGGCATAGATCTCAAAGAGACAGATGGCCACAATCGGCCCGCGGAAGCGCAGGTCGATGTCGCCTTCTGCGAGCGGCCGTGCATAGACGTGTTCTCGCTCAAGCTGGAAAGTGCGCAGGTATTCCAGGAAGTCTTTTTTGAAAAACGGCAGGGTGGCCAGATAGGCGAGTTCGTCTTCCTCGAAGCGGAGTGTGCAGACCAGATCGAGCTGTCTCACGATCTCAGAGAGGATCCGGGTCAGGTCGGTGCCGTTGCCGGTCCGGTTGCGGCAGTTGAATTTCCACTCGGCCACAACCCCAGAGAATTCGGGAGCGTGGTAGAACGCTTGCATCATCGTCAACTTGTACAGGTCGGTGTCGAGCAGCGAAGTGATTAGTGGCTCTTGTGGCACAGGGTCCTCCGGGGTCATCGCCGAGAGAGATCAGGGTGAGGACTGCAGTTCGCTTGCGCTCTGGATGATGTAGATCCCGGCGCGGCGCATCTCTGCCTGGTCCGCATCGAGAGTCTCCGGGTTGACGCTGCGACAAGCGCCGAGGTTAACGATGACCTTGAATCCGGCGGCTTTAAGCTGTAGCGCCGTGGTCTTCATGCAGTAATCGGTGGCCAGACCGCCAACGATCACTGTCTCAATGTTCCGTTGGTGCAGCCACTCGATCACCCCGGTCGACTCGCTGCTGGCCAGGTCGTGGTAGCAGGCACCGTACGGGTGCTTCTCCGGATCAATACCCTTATGCACCACCAAGTCGTAGGCGTCTTCATCCGGCAGGCCGGGGATCAGCCTGTTGCCCTCGGTGCCGGCTACGCAGTGGGCTGGCCACTTGACATCAAGGTTCGGATAATCTCCCTCAACCGGGGTCAGCACCTGGTTCGGGTCATCGGTCACCCAGAGAGCTTCGGCGGGGTGTTGATCTTTGCTGACCACCCGGCAGGTGGAGTAGTTCGCCTGCTCGTTAAGTTCACCGGCGATCTCATCACCACCAGCGATCGGCAGTTCCTTCGGACATAAAGGCGTAAAACCGCGTTGCGGGTCGACGTCGAAACTGGCGGTTTTCTCTCTTTCAACAAACATCGACTTTCCCTTCCGTAGAAATCTGTTCAAACCCTTTGGATCAGCGGGCTGGTTGGCGACCTTTTCATTTAAACACACGATGATGAAATGAGTATAGTGACAGCGTGTTTTTCTATGAGATTGGGGACACTCAAGATAGAATGTTTCTTTTGAGTTTCTCCGATTCAGGCTAGGCGTTCCAGCCGCCATCGGCAGCAGTTACGTGAATTAAGTGCACGGTGTCATTTGATAAGGCACCGCCTTTGATTATGTCTGCTGCCATTTATTAAATTGCATACTCGATATGCTTTGCTGTGCTTCTCTGAAATCGACAGGATTTGACTTGAAATACCCACCCCTGGCCACAGACAACAACCAGCCGCCCAAGAGTTTGTTTGATGTTTTTATTTACAGCCGTCGCGCCCTTGAACTGGTCTGGTCGACTAGCTCAAGGCTGGCCCTGGTCTTTGCATCCTTAACGCTTGTGGCCGGGGTGTTGCCCGCCGCCGTGGCCTGGGTCGGCCAGCTGATCGTCGATGGTGTGGTTACTGCGATGGGTCAGCAGCAACAGAGCGGCAGTGCCGATACCACCTTTGTGCTCCTGTTTGTTGCTGCTGAAGCAGGTCTGGTGGCTTTGATTGCCGGTGCGCAACGTGGCATCTCGACGTGCCAGGCGCTGCTGCGTGCGCTGATGGGGCAGCGTATCAATCTGATGATTCTGGAAAAAGCCTTAACCCTCAAACTGGCAAATTTCGAAGATTCGGATTTCTATGACAAGCTGACCCGTGCCCGGCGAGAGGCCTCGACCAGACCGTTAAGCCTGGTAACGCGAACCTTTGGCCTGGCGCAGAATGCAATATCACTGACCAGTTACGCCATCCTTCTGGTGCAATTTTCACCATGGGCGGTTCTGATTCTGGTGGCTGGCGGTATCCCGGAATTTATCGCCGAGGCTAAATTCTCCGGTGACAAGTTTC
>Ga0224513_10000876_pt1 | contig 12100 bp, 14 predicted proteins | sample SF_May12_sed_USG_5_FD_169109 | JGI IMG/M metagenome (GOLD analysis project Ga0224513, IMG submission 169109) | Sediment microbial communities from San Francisco Bay, California, United States - SF_May12_sed_USGS_21 | ecosystem: Environmental > Aquatic > Marine > Sediment | place: USA... | reverse complement strand
GATGAAACGCCGATCGAGCTCGTCGAAGGTCCCGTGGAAAACAATGGATCGACAAAACAACCCATAATTGAGGGCCACCTGGGCGGCAATCATATCCGCTAAATTTCGCGATTCCGGCTCCGAAGGATCAAAGACGGTCTCCTCATAGCTGTAAATCAGCTCAGTTCGATCTTCGCGTCCGTTCCAAAAAAGGCGATAGGGTGCCATCAGCCTTCGGGGTTCATGTTTAACCGGACCAATTTCCAGTCGGTCAAAGACCTGCAGCGCTGAAAGCGGGTCATGAGCGGGTTTTCCAGAAGCAGATTTCCGGTTGGATTTCATTCGCGTTTGTTTTAAAGCCATGGTGCTTCTTTCTATAATTTATTTAAGATACGATTCTAAAATTTTTATAATAGCACCGACCCCATCCTTGAGGACATCAAAAACCGGCAAACCCACATCTTTTTGGATCGCATCGCAAATCGACGGAATTTGATCAGTCGACAGGCCCTCGTGATTGATCGTAATCGCTACCACCGGCTTTCCTGACAGGAGCTCGATGGCCTGGACCTGCTGTCTCAGAGGTTGTATCGCATAGCCGGGAAAGCCGTCATATTCCAGCCGTGCGGGCGCATGCTGAAGAATGATGATATCGGGCCGACCGGCAGCCAGGATTTCAAAGCCACCGGGATAAGCCGGATTCATTAAACTGCCCTGTCCCTCGATCACAATAATATCCGGTTTTTCTTCATTCCAGGCGGTCCACACCGCATGTTCAATTTCGCCGGCAACAAAATCGTTCACCAGGGAGTCCATGATAATCCCGTATTTGACTCCCTGCATCCAGGCGGTTTGACCGGTGCCGATCAACTCCGCGCCCAGCCCCAGCTCCTTGAAGCCGTTGACGATCAACCAGGCCGTTGTGCGTTTACCGATCGCAGAATCGGTTCCCAACACAGCGATTTTCAGGGCCTTGACCGCTTCAATTTTACCGTTGAAAAAGTGAAGCTTTTGGATTCGCGGCGGTTTTCGAATATCTCTAATCTTAGAACCATATCGAGCGGCAAGCTTCATAATTTCCGGGTCTTCCGAGAGGTAATCGTGCAGGCCGCAATCCACATTCAAGCCGTATGAGACGGCATTTTTGACATCCTGCCGCACAGTTTTACTCAGTCGGCCACCGTCCGGGGCCAGCCCGACAACAAAGTGTGTTGCCGGCCGGGCGTTACCGTCGGCCACCTCTACGGACCGTTCCAGGGAAACGAAGATCGGAATTCGGTTTGCATTGCCATCCAATACGTCACCGGCATCCCGGCCGGCATAGCGAGAATCGACAACCGAAAGTACACGATATCGATTCGTGAACCTGACCAAACCATGAGCCGTTTTTCCATTAAGCGTGTTGAAGGCCCCCTCGCAATATACGATGGCATTTCCCTCCGGAAGTCGATTCATGATTTCCTCCCGGTTAACATAACGACATAACGATCACCTGCGAGTGGCTCTTTTTGATGCTGTTCCATCAAAGCGATCAAGCCGGCGGTCGAGGCCGGCAAAACCTGCAAACCTTCTTTCTCACGAATTAATTTCGAATAGGAGAGCATCGCTTTATCCGAGGCGTTGGCCGCCCAGCCATGGGTTTGGCGGATCGCTTCCAGGGCAACATCTCCATCAATGGCATGCCAGTTAATCAACGGTTCATTCACGCTGGTTTCCCTGATTTGCGCGGGATTAAGGTCTTCACAGATCGGCATGTTCTTTAAAAATGCCTGCACAATCGGGTTTTTGCGGAATGAGGATCCAGCGATGATGCGAGGCATGCGAGAGGTTTTGCCGCGCCGATACAGGCTCAAGAAACCCCTGTAAATGCCGGAAAGCGTGGTGCCGTTTGAGACCGGGACTGCAAGTGCCAGAGGTGCGTCCCGCAGTTCATCGTAAATCTCATGGGCAATTTGCCCATAAGCGCGCAACTGGGTAACGGTATTATCTCCCCCCGGGTTGGCATCGTAAAGCTCGTTCCTTTGGGCCAATTCCCGGGAAACGGCTACCGCTTTTTCATAATCCCCGGCAACCCTAACAATTTCTGCTCCGAGCTCGGTCATTTCGTTTATCCGGTTGGTATGATAGATTTCGGGAATGCAAATCCGGCATTGCAGCCCGGCGAAGGAGGCGGCCAGCGCCATTGCGACGCCGTAATTTCCACATGTCGCCATTGTGATGGCATCAAAACCCCGCCGCAGGGCATCCATGGCCTGGGCAAACGCAATCCGATCCTTTTGCGTACCGGTCGGATTGCCGCCTTCGAATTTAAGGAAAATTTGGCGCAGACCGACTTCGCGTTCAATATTGCGCGCTCTAACCAGGGACGTATCCCCTACCTCTGAATCAAAAATATCTTCATAAGCCTCCAGACGCTCATCCAAAGGTAACGCTGAATCGGCTGAAATTTTACGCTGCTCGTCGAGTTCCCTGATCACCTGCAAGCCTTCGCCGGTGGCTCCGTCCATCAAATTGTAGGGCCGGCTTACGTCTTCTGATCGATATTCATCCGCCTTCGTTTGATTTTGCATTTTTTCCTCTTTAATCTGGTTATGGGATTATGTCTCGAATTTTAATTCAACCAATAGTGATTTTATACATGTTTAAATTGCCAGGTAACTGTTGAATTCATCTTTTCTTAATATCACTGAAATGTCAGGACCTTTTCTAAAAAAGTGGTTCCCGATTAAAGGGAACCACTTTATAGAGTGGCGGTACAGCTTAAGGTTATAGATCAATATTTTCAGCTACTTAATATCAATCTGCTGCCATAACGTCACCTCTTATCCGAATTTCATTGAATTCGTTTCTTTGAATCAACTAAAGTATCTGTTCTGAAGCCTTGACCCAAAAAAATATCTTTGATCAGGGAACATTCGTTTAATAAATTATGGGGTACCTTGCACCGATACCGAAATAAGATTCACCATTCCCAAGAAGGTCTTGGCACCATTTTATTTCTACTAGCGAAATCGTGCGTAAGCATTCGTAATCTTCAGAATCTGAAGCCCCGCAACGAGATGCTTCTATGCGAAATAATATAATCGTTCCCTGCTTAAGGGGGCATTCGGTTTCGAAATACAAGCCACTTTTGCTGAAATTTAAGACTCTGGCACGGCAAAAAGTTTCTTTGCCACAATTAAATGTTGCTCGATTAAAGTGGGTCCATTTAATCTTGGCATCACAATCATACCGTCTATCTGTTCTTTTTTCGGTGTCCTTTATCATTTGAATCACCATGACGAATTCAACCCTGCCTGGTTCATGACCTTAAATACCTAACCCTCAGGCTGGCCAAATATGTCTGGTTCTTGAATAAGGCAACAAATATGCCAAAATCGTAACTTATTGGAATTTAATCATATTATTAATTTCCGCGAAATTCTACCGGAACTTGATATTCCGATTTTTTTGTCAAATCGCTTTTTTTGATATGATTAATTGCCACATCGCCCGCTCTAATAAGTCGTAATTACTAAATTATTTAAGTTAAGACGTGCCGGTTCCGAAATTAAAAACTTGAGAATCGATAATTCACTTCTTATAAGGTTAGGCGCTATTTAAAAATTGCAGTCTGTACCCAACTTGAAAAAGGGTTGAATCAAATTGACCGAAATGATTGATGATCTAATTTTGTTGACATTTCGTTAAAAAATATTAGAAATATGGCAATTCATTATCCTTAGAGTTTTCGGAATTAAGGAAAAATATGAAATCTATTCTGGTTACCACCTCCGAACAAAAATTGTTCCATACAATACGTTCTTGCTTCCCATCGGGTTATCGTGTGGATCTTGCGCCTACAAAACACCAGGCAGTAGAATTACTGTCTAAAGGACGCTACGACCTTATATTCTTTGACCTGGACATCCTTATTGAAGAAGTACTTGATGAAAACTACAAAGAGGCGATGCAGCCTTTCTGGCAAATATACCCCACAGTTGAAATAATCATTATGGCTCCTCATAATCAGATTCACAAAGCCATAAAAGCAGTGAAAGCCGGTGCGAGTGACTATCTTCCCTTGCCCGCAGATCCAGAGGAAGTAACGCATATCGCTGATAGCATTGCCGAGTCCATAATGATACATTCGGAGCTTGATTATTTACGAGATCAATTCTGGGATGTTGATGCGCTTGAGCTTGTGCAGACAAAAAACCCTGCTATGAAAAAAACATTCGACAAAATCCGCTCCGTTGCCCCAACTAAAAGCACGGTATTGCTTACGGGAGATACGGGAACCGGTAAAAGTGTCTTGGCAAAACTGATTCATCAGCACAGCAACCGTCGGGATGCTCAGTTCATTAGTGTCCATTGCGGCGCAATCCCGGACACGCTGGTTGAAAGTGAGATGTTCGGACATGAAAAGGGCGCTTTCACCGGAGCCATAAAAAGAAAATTAGGAAAGTTTGAAATCGCCCACGGCGGAACCATTTTTTTGGATGAGATCGGTACGATTACGCCTTCAGCCCAGATCAAATTATTGCAGGTTCTGCAGGATGGAACCTTTCAACGCGTGGGCGGTGAAGAAACCCTTAAAACGGATGTCCGGGTAATAACCGCCACCAATGCCGATCTGAAAAGGATGTGTGACGCGGGACAATTTAGAAAAGATCTTTACTACCGACTGAACGTATTTCCCATTGAAATACCGGCATTAAGCGAACGAGTTGAAGACCTCCCGTTGTTTATCGAGACTTTTCTGAGAAATCTGAATAATTTTTCTTTGAAAAAAATACATTCAATGCATCCCCACGTACTGGGAGCCTTCAGCAGGTATTCCTGGCCGGGTAATATCCGGGAGCTGGAAAATTTAATAGAACGGGCTTATATACTGGAAACTTCAGACGTGCTCACTCCGGAAAGTTTCCCCAGCGAACTCTTTGAATCCGAATCCACTCCCGTATTTATCCCATCAAGTGAGACCCTGACCTTGACCCAGGCCCGGCAGAGCGGCGTTGAAGAGATTGAAAGAAACTACCTGAAGGGCGTTTTGGTTCGCCATAAAGGTAAGATTGGTGAATCGGCTGAGGCGGCCGGGATCAGCACCCGCCAGCTCAACAAGCTGATGAATAAATACGGGATCAAAAAAGAAGAATTTAAATCCCTGTAAACCCCACCAGCAGCTGTTTTTTTTAAATCAGAACCGGTGATTCCGAGAACGATTAATTTCGGAATTCAGATTTCCTGTCCGTATTTTCCTTTAGCAGACCACCCATTTGTGTTCTTTCTCTCCATTTTTGATGTGTATCTGTGGTTGCCAATTTATAAATTTGGGAACTGGCAGTTCCGACCGCAATTCGGCCAAATTAAATATATTAATTAATATCATATAGTTATAAAGTTGGCATGGTGGTTGCTGAAACATGGGTGTCAGCATGCAACTATAAATGGGACCGCAAACGGCAAATTGAAGGCCACAATGATCTGTGTAGAAGGCATCATAATTCCTGCCAAATGGGATAATAAAGGCAACGTGGTTGACCTGGTTCTCGCAGCTCGCGATGAAGAGGAGTATCTGATTAGGGATAAAGACCAGGTTGCCATATTAAAATCATTTTTAAGACAGGAGGTGAAGATAAAGGGAATCTTGCGAACCAAAGAGGGGAAAAAGATTATTAAAGTCAAAAAAATCAGCAAACTGAAAAACTAAGTCTAACATATCAAAAATTTGTCTTCAAAGACAACGTCAACAACCTGCACCATGGAGGAACGCAAAATGGGAAAAAACATGAAGAAGATCTTTTTAGGAATTTTAATCATCGGTCTAACCGTCTTTCTTTCAGGAATCGCGATAGCCGGTGCGGAAGTCAGCATCTCCGGCGTAATTAGCGAAGACGGTCAGCTGGTCGATGATGACGGTATGGCCTACGATATCGTCGACAATGATGAGGGCAATGAAGTCATGGAGATGGTCGGTCATAAAGTTGCCGTTAAAGGAACGGTTATGGAAACTGAAGGCACAAAGATTATAACCATCTCGTCTTTTAAAATTATTGAAGAATAGGATTTTGGCTTATGGAAAGAGAGGGGGAATCCCCCCTCTCTTTTGCCAAGACAGCAAAAGGAAAAAAGGCATGAAACTGATGAACTGGAAATTCTGGAAAACTGATAATAAAAATGGCCAGCGTTTAAACCAAAGATCTTCAAATTTGCCAAAACCTAAGGATTTACCGACTCGAGTTGGAATTTATTTGGTTACGCAGTTAAAACTGGATCCGGATTGGGTTTGGACTTTGCAGGGGGTCGTGCGACCAACAACAGAAAAACACAATTTTGAAATAAGGATCTTCGATCCCGAAGAGGCCTTCCTCAGTGATGTGGTCGTTACGGACTTTAACTGCTTAGAAGATTTTCCGGAATTGATCCTGTTTGAGGGTTGTTTTAAAAAAAACAACGGTTGGGTCGATGTTAAAAGAACCGCAGATAAGGCCGCGTGAGAATTTTAATCGATGAAGGCGGATCCGTTCGGACCCGATTATAACAGAAGGTCCCTGAATGCCGCCGGATCTTTTGAATACATCCGGATGGCTTCCCCATAGCCGATTTCCTTCACAATAGTGATCCCTTTTTCCAGATGTCGGTATTTTTCAAATTGCCTTTTAGCGATAATGTCCATTTCGATATCGGACAGTGACAAATCCGTTATGTGTTCTTCCAGGATATGCGGCAACAGCCGATAGACGATGCCCCCTACAATCGCCTCTTCAACAGCCATCCAGTCTTCCACTATTTGTTCCACGGATTTTAAGCTTCTCTGATGACTCTGCTCAACGTCCTTCTTAATGGCGCTTTCGGTGGAGTCTCTTAATGCGATATGTAAGGTCTCTTCAGCTGGTACCATTAACGCCGTGAAGGGGTTATCGGCGCTGTTTTGCCAGATGGTATATTTGTCTTTAATGAATTCTATGGTTCCGTTTTCGTTCATAATTAAGGTGCTCGTATAGGCGCCGACATCACCGCTATAGAGTTTGCCTTCCAGTTCAATTTTTACTTTTTTATCGGTTTGATTCGAAAAAATATAGGTGCCGACATATTCTTTGGCGAGATTATGAACGATATACGCAGTGACGCCCTCATTTTTTTCATGACGTACAGGTTTGCTGCGGCTTAAGGTTTGAATGTTGTCATAGGGATTATCGAATCCGGTTTTGTCCAGAATCGTATCGATGACATCGAGGCAATAGTTTTTGTAGAGGGCGACGTATTCGGCTCGGTTTTCAGGCACAAACAGCAGCCGATGTTTCAGATTTCTGAGTTTCCACCGCAGCTTTCCGCCTTCAAGTTTATCTTTAATGCGCTGAATCAAACCGGGATGTTCTTTAAAATACTGTTGCGTTGCGCGATGGCTGGCCTTATCGAATTCTTCCTCAAAATCATTAAAAACGTACAGCGGCTGTTGTTGATCATCGAGTTGAATAAGTTCAAGAAGGCGCGTATAATCATCGGCATTCTCAGCGTTACCGTATGTAGCACCAAATGCCAGAAAAAAAGGTAGCGTGAAAGCAAATCCTTTGCTAATCAAGCGCCGGGAGATCATCAACCGTTTGATTTTTACAATGCCGCTTTTACAAAATAACATAAAAATGCGAATCCTTTCGTATTGATTTGGGTGTTTTCCGATTTTAAAACAAGCGTGACTTTAGCTAAATTTTTTAGCATAAAATCTAATAATATGATAGTACGCTGTATTGCTAAATGCAAAAGGATGAATGCCGGCCGGCAACCGGCAGATTGAAAAAAGGAGACCGATCTTAAATGATGCAGAAAAACATCGGATTCGTATCAACCCGTTTTTCGGGAACCGATGGTGTTACGCTGGAGGCCAGCAAATGGGCCGGCGTTTTAAAAAACAGCGGCCATCGCTGTTATTGGTTTGCCGGGCTGTTGGACCGCAGTCCTGAAAGAAGCTTTCTGATCCCCGAAGCGCTTTTTTTGCATGAAAAAAACCGCTGGATTAACGAACAAATATTCGGGAAAAAGAGACGCGATTCAGCCGTTACCGATGCCATTTTTGACCTAAAAATCCTGTTAAAAAAGCAGCTCAAAGAATTCATGCGGGCCTTCGATATCAATCTTCTGGTTGCTGAAAATATCCTCACCATTCCAATGCATATCCCCCTGGGTATCGCGCTGACCGAAATAATTGCCGAAACCCAGATTCCCACCATTGCCCACCATCATGATTTTTACTGGGAAAGAACCCGCTTTGCGGTCAATGCCGTCGGCGATTATCTCAGAATGGCATTTCCACCAAAACTGCCAAGTATTGAACACGTGGTCATCAATTCGAGCGCACAGGAAGAACTCGCCCTGCGTACGGGAATTTCCTCTATTATCATCCCCAATGTGCTGGATTTTGAAAATCCACCCCAAATCAATGAAAGACAGACCGAAGCCTTCTGGCAGTCCATCGGGTTGCAAAAAGATGATGTTATGATTTTACAACCCACACGAATCATCCAGCGCAAAGGTATCGAACATGCCATCGAATTGGTCGAAGAATTAAACGATCCGCGCTATAAGTTGATCATATCCCATGAAGCCGGTGACGAAGGATGGGAGTATGTGGACTGGCTCAAAGAAGACGCCGGACAGCGCGGTGTCGACCTGCGCCTGGTCAACATTCATATGTCCGATCCTATAAATCCGGATGTGAACCATAAAGAAACCTATTCGCTCTGGGATGTTTATCCGCACGCAGATTTCATTACATACCCAAGTTTATATGAGGGTTTCGGTAATGCATTTTTAGAGGCCGTTTATTTCAAAAAACCGTTGCTGATCAACCGCTATGCTACATTTGTGCAGGATATCGAGCCGAAAGAATTTGATTTAATCGCTATGGATGGATACCTGACGCGCAAGACAGTGTTAACCGTTAAAGAAGTTCTGGAATCACCGGATCGTCGAGCAAAAATGGTAAATACGAATTATGAAGTGGCTTCACGGCATTATTCCTATGCCGTACTCCGCAGATGGCTGAATATCATGCTAACCAATTTTTTTGGTGTGACCCTATAGTTTACAGGAACTTTCAATTCCTACATACTATAAAATCGGAATTTAGGATTCCGATTTTATTATCAATTATTCCAAAAGCTTAGACATTAATTTTTCCAGCTACCTTCCTGCATGACCTTACTCCGCCATTGTTTTCGGAATAAAGGGTTCTTCATTTTTGACCTAAAATATCATTATTTATATTAATTTCAATATGTTATTTAATTGGCACGGCAGTTGCTATGCTATGATCGTGCTGATCCTAATACATAATTTAACAAAATGAAACAATGGGAGAATTTCCAATGCAAGGGCGAAACAAAATCATATTTTTTGGACTTTTGTGCATTTCTGTATCGTTTTTATTTTTTTCATATATGGCCTTCGCAGGCGATATTACCATTGTGGGCGAGGTGAATGATACCCAACAGATCGTCGCGGATGGCCAAATTTATGAGGTTGCCGACACACCAGCAGGCGATGACCTGGTAATTAACTATATCGCTGTAAAAGTGAAGGTAACTGGAACAGTCGAAGAAAAAGAAGATATGAAAATAATTACCGTGAAATCATTCAAAGCGGTGCCGGAATAAAAATATAGCTTCGGCAGTTTTACTGTCTCAGAATTATAGGAATAATTAATATCGAGGTGAGCTTTGCGCATTAAAAAACACAAGAATAAATCCGTTCCACCGCCCATACTGGGAATCATCTTGCCATCGAGACGGAACGAACAGGGCAAACCGGCCCGAATTGCCATCCATACGGACGATCAGAAGGAATATCAGATCGACTTTAGCGGTGCCGGCAAGGAGCTATTGAATCTGACGTACAAGAAAGTGGCGGTTCAGGGAAAACTCAGAGAACAACTGAACGGTCGCGCCATCCTCAGTGTTCGAAAATATCAGATCATAAATGATTCACCTGAGAATAGCGAACCGAGTCTAAAGCAAGTCTGATCATTTTTGGGGGTTATTAAAAACGTTTTAGATACAACTACGTGATCGGCTGAAAGAGGGATCAGATGAAAAAAGAAACATATTCCCGCAATAGGGGCAAACTCGAAGATTCATATGATGAATCTGACGATTACAGCGGCCTTGGTTTAAGCGAACCCAAGCGAAGTCCGATGCGGCGCAATGAAAAATTTAAGACAAAGGATTTTCAAGCAGAAAAAAAACATAAAGCACGCAAACGAGGTTACCGCAATAAAATTCAATATGATTTTGTACTTTGGGAGGAATGAACCATGAATGATTCTGACAAGGAATTTCTTTCCAGATTCTCACTGGATCCTTTAATAGAATACAGTTTCGAAGATATAGATGGATCCGATCTTTCTTATTATGATGAGATAAAGCCGCTCGATGATGAAAATATTCTGGGTTCAGAAGATTTGATTGTGGAAGATGACTTCCTTTTTGATAATTAAGCCGTAAAGGAGGTTTTAAAAAATGAAAATCAGACCTTTAAACGATCGAGTATTGGTGCTGAGAGAAGTCGAGGAAAAAAAAAGTGCCGGGGGGATCATCATCCCCGATACGGCCAAAGAAAAGCCCCAGCGGGGCAAGGTTGTAGAAGTCGGCTCCGGCAAAATGGACAAAGACGGCAAACGCATCCCTCTGGAAGTAAAAAAGGGGGACCGTATCTTATTCGGTAAATATGCCGGAACCGAAATTAAGATTGACAATGTTGAGCACGTTTTTATGCGTGAGGACGATATTTTGTCCATTCTTGAATAATGGGAGGTAATAGAAATGCCTGCTAAAATGATTGCATACAATGTGAAGGCCAGGGAGCGCCTTTTAAACGGCGTCAATACCCTGGCAGACGCTGTGGAAGTTACTTTAGGCCCAAGGGGCCGCAATGTCGTTTTAGAAAAATCATTTGGCTCACCGGTGATAACCAAAGATGGGGTAACAGTTGCCAAAGAAATTGAAATCGCAGATAAATTTGAAAACATGGGCGCCCAGATGGTCAAAGAAGTCGCCAGCAAGACCAGCGATATGGCCGGTGATGGTACGACCACCGCGACTATTCTGGCCCGGGCAATCTACCGGGAAGGTCAGAAACTGGTCACTTCCGGAGCCAGCCCCATGGCGCTTAAACGCGGTATTGACAAAGGCGTGACTGCTGTTATCGAGGAGTTGAAAAAGCTTTCCAAGCCCACCAGGGATAAAACCGAAATTGCCCAGGTGGGAACCATCTCCGCCAACAATGATCCCATGGTCGGCGATCTGATATCCGAGGCCATGGAAAACGTCGGCAAGGAAGGCGTCATTACAGTCGAAGAAGCCAAAAGCATGGAAACCACGCTGGATATCGTTGAAGGCATGCAATTTGATCGGGGCTATCTTTCCCCTTACTTTGTCACCAACCCTGAAAAGATGGAGACGGTTTTAGAAGACGCATACATCTTGCTGCACGAAAAAAAAATCAGCGGCATGAAAGATCTGTTGCCGCTGCTGGAGCAAGTTGCCAAACAGGGAAAACCGCTGTTGATCATCGCTGAAGACTTAGAGGGAGAGGCCCTGGCTACGCTGGTGGTGAACAAGCTTCGCGGCACCTTGCAGGTCGCAGCTGTTAAAGCGCCGGGTTTTGGGGATCGTCGCAAGGCCATGCTGAGCGACATTGCCGTTTTGACCGGAGGCCAGGTCATGTCCGAGGATATGGGCATCAAGCTGGAAAATGTGACCAGCAATGATCTTGGAAGGTGCAAAACCGTCAAAATCGACAAAGATGATACCACCCTGATCGAAGGCGCCGGAAAGAAATCTGAAATTGAAGGGCGTGTGCGCCAGATTCGAAGCCAGATCGAGGAAACCACTTCCGATTATGACCGGGAGAAGCTGCAGGAGCGTCTGGCAAAGCTTATCGGCGGGGTCGCGGTCATTCGTATCGGAGCTGCAACCGAAACCGAAATGAAAGAAAAAAAAGCCCGCGTTGAGGATGCCCTGAATGCCACCCGCGCGGCAGTGGAAGAAGGGATCGTGCCAGGCGGCGGTGTCGCATTGATCCGCTGCATGAAAGCCCTGGATAAAGTAGATGTATCCGGTGAAGAAAAAAACGGCATCGAAAT
>Ga0224513_10000873_pt1 | contig 12106 bp, 15 predicted proteins | sample SF_May12_sed_USG_5_FD_169109 | JGI IMG/M metagenome (GOLD analysis project Ga0224513, IMG submission 169109) | Sediment microbial communities from San Francisco Bay, California, United States - SF_May12_sed_USGS_21 | ecosystem: Environmental > Aquatic > Marine > Sediment | place: USA... | reverse complement strand
GGCGGTTGCCGAGGCGGCTGCTGTTACGGTGGCGACGTCGCCGCCGGAGACCGATCGTATGCCGGAAGATCTCGGCAAGGACGACAAAAAGGAAACGAAGGAAAGAAAGTCTGCAGAAAAGAAGACGTATCGTGGGCACGTCCAGTCATGTGGACAGATGTCCGATAACAAGTGGTATTTCGTTTTCGATAATGGGCAGGTATGGAAACAATCCAGTAACGGATCCTACCGATTCAAGCAATGTGATTTTGATGTCACTATTAGCAAGGATTTCTTCAGCTACAAGATGAAAATCGATGGCGGAAAAACACTCCGAGTAAGGCGCGAGCGATAGGTATCGTTAGCGAAGCCGCGATTTATTTTTTTGACCTGCTTCACACTCAAAACCGCGACTGGTTAACACTTTTGACATAATTGCGTCACGATCGCTGGTTTTGACGGGGCGACAGTGCCAAAACAGGGGCTCTTTCAAGGAGAGCTGTTATGGCCGCCGTTGCAAAAGACAATGTGAGCTACCGGCTGCTGAATCGTCTCAGCAACCTGGTAATTTGTTGCCGTTGCCTGCGTTCGGGTGTTGTGACACCGGTTCCGCAGATAATTTCCGGGCGTCATTCTCTTACTAATGAATGTGCCGAATGCCGCGCCAAGAACTCTGAGCAACAGGGTCATCGTCGCAAGCTCGCAAAACTTCTGACAATTAGCCGCTGAATTGCTGCCGGGGTGATGCATCGTTTGCGCGTCGGTGCGACAATGCGCGCCCATGGCCAAACTCTATTTCTATTATTCATCGATGAATGCCGGCAAGTCGACGAGCCTGCTGCAGTCCAGCTACAACTACAAAGAAAGGGGCATGAATACGCTCGTGCTTGCGCCCCAGTTTGACGATCGGTACGGGGCCGGTAAGGTCACCTCGCGTATCGGCATCGAATCCGATGCAACGACGTTTGCCAGTGATACGGACCTCTACCAGGTTGTAGAATCATGCACGGCGGAAAGTCCGCTGCACTGTGTGCTAATAGATGAGGCCCAGTTCCTGACGCGCGACCAGGTGTTTCAGCTGAGCGACGTGACGGACAGGTTGAATATCCCGGTGCTCGCCTACGGTTTGCGTACCGACTTCCAGGGAGAACCGTTCGAAGGAAGCAAGTATCTGCTTGCGTGGTCAGATAATCTCAAGGAGCTCAAGGCCATCTGCGACTGCGGAAGGAAAGCCACGATGGTTCTGCGCATGGATGCTGATGGCAATGCTGTCACCCAGGGGTCCCAGGTTGAGATCGGTGGCAACGACCGTTACGTGTCAATGTGCCGCAAGCATTTCAAAGAGCATTTTTTCGGCTGACGCCTGTCAGATCTGCTGTGTTGGCAGATTATCACCGTCATTTGGCAGCAATGAAGTATTTTCCTTTGCCATCAGGCTGCGCATGTCTTCCAGCGTCTTCATGATGGCTGTATCGGCAAAATCGACACCCTGAAGTTCGACACGCGATTTCGCAAGTGGGTCGCTAAACTTGATTTTGTGGTGTCCGATTGTAATGACGTCATCGTGGAGCAGGACGTAATTTGAAACGCGCCTCGCATTGACCATGGTTCCATTCATGCTGTTGAGGTCCAAGAGAAACGTCGTACTGCCGTCGCGCACGAGTAGTGCATGGTAACGACTGATAAACCGGCTGCCGATCGAAATATCGTTGTGTTCGGATCGTCCAATAAGCAGGCGTGCTCTATCGATAGAAAGTTTCTCAATGACGGTGCCGCCGTTTGTCACGACCAGTTGCGGCAGCTTGGACGGAGTCTCCAGGACCTCAATGTCATCGGCGAGCGCGTCCCACGTACCGCTTGGTAATGCTGGGTGCTCGACCTTGTCGGTATTGACAGGAAGATTCTCCGCTTTGGCAAGGGCGAGCAACGCAATGCGATCAAGAATTCCCGGCCAGCCGCCAGAGGCATTCCAAAGCTCGTCACAGACTGCATTCGGAAAGATAGTCGCGGGCATATCCGCACCGGCTGCCACGAGTTTCTCATGCACGTAGTTCCGCGCCTCATCACGCGTCATCGGGCGCAGGTGAATATCGTGTAGCACCCGTTTAGCGATAGGTTCCATTGCCGGTGCGTGAACTATTGTTTTCAGAGAACCATCGCTTGCCAGGACGATTTTCAGAGCGCTGCCGTAGCGAGTGCGCAATGCTGCAAGCTCGCACAAGGCGCGCAGTGCACTTGGCTTGAGGTCATGCGTGTTCTCGATAATGAGCAACGGGGGGTCGGAAGATTCAGCCTGCTGCAATGCGAATACGCGGAGGAGTCCGAACAATTCATTCCGCGAACTGAGGTCGATGTCGTATCCGAACTGCCGCAGGGTTGCAAGGAGGAGGTTAGTGGTGTTCAGGCCCTTGCCGTCAACGAGTGCGACCGCGCATTCTGGATCGATGGACTCAACAAAACTGCGGGTCAGGATTGACTTGCCGGACAGTTTCGGACCTTGCAACAAAGAAAGCCCCGTCGGATGTTCAAGGGTTTCTCTTAGCGCATCCATCGCCATTCTCTGCGACTGATACGTTACTATCGCCAGCGGCCTCCCCTGGGGCGGGAATGGTTGACGACCTAAGCCGGCAGTTCCTAGGTCCATAGGTACAAACTCGCAATCGTCAATTTGGACAAAAGTTGGTATTGTCCGGTTCCGGTCATTTCTAATGTTGGAATCTGACCGGGCCAACCAGTCTACGGTCAAGTTCAGGTTTTTGTAAACTGCAAATCAGTGAGTCCTCGTTTATCGGGGAGATGCGTAGATTTGCTTGAAATAGCTTGAGAAAAGAAAGCTATGAAACTGATTAAAAGGGATTTTTAACCGTGATAATTGTACGTTCGGCTAATAGCAACTGAGCATAAGGCATTGATTCACAAACTTTCTGCCGATAACTTGACTTTGATTCGTGGCGAGCGCTGCCTGTTCCAGGGCCTGTCTTTTGCGCTCGAGAGCGGCGGATTACTGATTCTGGAAGGCCGCAATGGCTGCGGCAAGACGAGCCTGATTCGCGCAATTGCGGGCATGTTGAGCCTCGAAGCGGGCACGATTTACTGGAACGATCTGGCGGTCGAGAAGCAGCGCCAGGTGTTTCACGGCAATCTCGTCTGGCTGGCGCATCGGACCGGTCTCAAGGGAGATCTGACACTTGTCGAGAATCTGAGCTTCGAGCGAACGTTGCGAGCGCACTCCAGCCGTGACCCGGAAGAAGTTTATGAACGTCTCGGTATTGCGCGCCTCAAGAAACTGATACTGCGTTCCCTGTCCGCCGGCCAGCAACGGCGAGTTGCTCTCGCGCGGATGCTGCTGGCAAACGTGCCGCTTTGGTTTATGGACGAGCCGTTCACCAACCTGGACCGAGAAGGAAGGGCGCTTGTAATGGAACTCGTCGAGGAGCACTGCTCGGCGGGCGGAATGTGCGTCATGGCGGCGCACCAGGATGTCGAGATCAATGCCCCGACGACGCGGGTGAAGATCCAATGAGCATCGAGAGAGAACCCGAAGTACAGGCCGAAATCCCGGGCATTTTCACCGGATTGGCGGCGACGGCGAAACGTGACCTGTTGCTCGCTTGGAAACGGCCGGGAGATGTCCTGAATCCTTTGTTCTTCTTTGCGATGGTCTGCACACTTTTCCCATTAGCCGTCGGACCCAGCGCCGAACAGCTCGAATTCAGCGGGCCGGGTGTTCTCTGGGTCGCGGCCCTGCTCGCAACCCTGTTGTCACTGAACGCGCTGTTTATTTCGGATTTTGAGGATGGCAGTCTCGACCAACTTCTTGTCAGCCCACAGCCACTGCCAATCCTGGTGCTGGGCAAGACGCTGGCCCACTGGCTGACGAGTGGTTTGCCGCTCGTATTAGTCTCGCCGATCCTTGCAATCACGTACCGAATGCCGTTTTCTGTCGTTGGTATAATGATGTTGACTCTCGGTCTGGGAACGATCAGCCTCAGCCTGCTGGGCTCAATTGGGGCCGCGTTGACGGTCGGACTGCATCGCGGGACCGCGCTGCTTAGCCTGCTGATCCTGCCGCTGGCCATGCCTATAATGATCCTCGGTGCCAACGCGGTTTCGCTGGCCGCGAGCAACGATATATATTCGACTGGAATCTGGGCGCTCGGCGCCTATGCCATCGCATCACTGAGCCTTGCCCCGTACGCAACGGCCGCCGCTTTAAGAATTAGCAACGAGTAGAATCCCAATTATGTGGAAATGGTTTCATCAGCTGGCATCACCGCCGCACTTTTATCGAATATCCGCCATCCTGGCGCCATGGCTTGCCATTCCGGGCCTGATCATGATCGCCTACGCTGCCTGGCAGGGACTTTTTGTGGTCCCGATGGACTACCAGCAGGGCGATGCATTCCGGATTATTTACGTCCATGTGCCGTCGGCCTACCTGTCGATGATGGCCTATATGATCATGGCCACGTCCGGCGCGATCGGCCTGATATGGCGGCTCAAGCTGTCCCATGCGGTTGCCGCCGCCGCGGCACCGATCGGGGCCGGGTTTACGTTTCTCGCACTATGCACCGGTTCTATCTGGGGCCGGCCGATGTGGGGAACTTGGTGGGAGTGGGGCGATCCTAGAATGATGTCCGAACTAATCCTGCTGTTCCTGTATTTCGGCTACATGGCGCTCAGGAGTTCGATTGACGATACGACGAAGGCTGACAAGGCAAGTGCTGTTTTGGCGCTCGTAGGCGTTGTAAACGTCGTTATCGTGCATTTTTCGGTGCAGTGGTGGAGTTCGCTGCATCAGGGCCAGACGGTATTCAAGAAGGGCACTATGGATGCAGATATGAGGGTTCCACTACTAATCATGCTGCTCGGCTTTACTCTCCTTTTCGGCTCTATGCTGTTGCGCCGCGTTCGGACAGAAGTTCTTTACCGTGAGCGCCGTACTCGCTGGGTTCGCGAGATGATCCTGTCGCCTGAAGGAGGTGCGTGATGGAAGTCGGTTTTGCGATGGGTGGTTACGGTGGCTACGTATGGAGTTGTTACGCGCTGACCCTTGTAATTGTAGCGTTTTCGAGTTGGCGTGCACGCCTCAGGCATAAACGAGTTTACAGAGATATAGAAGTGCGCTTAAAGGCACTAGAGGAACATGAATGAAACCAAGACAGCAACGCATGTTGGCCGTAGGACTGGCCGCGCTTGGCATCGCAATTGCTGCTGGATTAACGCTTCGCGCGTTCCAGGACAATATGATGTTTTTCGTGGAGGTCTCCGACGTAGTCGCCGGGGAGTATCCGAAAGAACGTAACTTCAGGATTGGCGGGCTTGTTGTTGGTGGGTCTATTGAGCGAGAAGAAGGCTCCATCGATGTGCGCTTCGACGTAACTGATACGGCCTGTACAATCCCTGTGGCCTATTCAGGAGTCCTGCCGGACCTGTTCCGGGAAGGCCAGGGTGTCGTGGCTCATGGCCGCATGGGTGGCGACAACGTATTCCAGGCCGACAAGATCCTGGCCAAGCATGATGAAGAATACATGGCCCCGGAGGTCGCTGAGTCGCTGTCCAAGCACCAGAAAGACATAGTCAAAGCCGTGGCGGCCGGTGCTGCGGAGTGTAATTCGAATGATTCCTGAGATTGGGCAGTTTGCCCTGATCCTTGCCCTGTCTTTGGCAATCTGCCAGACAGTCTTTCCACTCGTGGGCGCGCATCGTAACGATGTTGCGATGATGGGCGTGGGCCGCACCGCAGCTACCGGACAGTTCGTATTCGTCGGCATTGCCTTTGCTTGCCTGACCTATGCGTTTGTTGCGGACGACTTTTCGGTCCTTTACGTCGCAAATCACTCGCAGCTTGCCCTGCCAACACTCTATAAAGTCTCTGCGGTCTGGGGCGCGCACGAAGGCTCTCTGCTGTTGTGGATATTCATCATCACAGCCTGGACAGTAGCGGTTTCCCGTTTCAGTTCCGGTTTGCCGGAAGCGTTTGCAGCGCGAGTGATTGGTGTTTTGGGATTCCTGTCGGTCGGCTTTCTGCTGTTCGCACTGCTGACGTCCAATCCCTTTGACCGGCTGATCCCGGCAGCTGCAGATGGTGGTGATCTTAACCCGTTGCTTCAGGACCCGGGCCTGGCAATTCACCCGCCGTTGCTCTATATCGGCTACGTTGGTTTCTCGGTGGCCTTCGCATTCGCGATTGCGGCCATGATCAGCGGCGATCTGGACCAGCGATGGGCCAAGTGGACGCGTCCCTGGACGACGGTTGCATGGATGTTCCTCACGCTGGGTATCGCGCTCGGTAGCTGGTGGGCATATTACGAACTCGGCTGGGGCGGCTGGTGGTTCTGGGATGCCGTTGAGAACGCCTCGTTCATGCCGTGGCTGATTGGCACTGCACTCATCCATTCTCTGGCCGTGACCGAGAAACGCGGCCTGTTCAAAAGCTGGACACTGTTGCTCGCGATTACGGCGTTCTCGCTGAGCCTTCTCGGCACGTTCCTCGTGCGTTCGGGCATCATTGTTTCGGTGCACGCATTCGCTACCGATCCAACACGTGGATTCTTCATTCTTACGTTTCTTGCGGTCGTAGTTATAGGTGCCCTGCTGCTGTATGCGTGGCGCGCGCCGTCGCTGGATTCCGACGTAGGGTTCGGGCTGCTATCCCGTGAGACGTTCCTGCTGTTGAACAACGTGCTGTTGGTAGTAGCGACAGCCCTGGTCCTGATCGGTACGCTGGCACCGCTCGTTATTGAAATGGCGACCGGCGGAAAGATCTCGATCGGGCCACCATGGTTCAACGTTGCGTTCCTCGTACCGACGATCCCATTGATCATTCTGCTGGGGCTTGGCATGCATACTGCGTGGCGTTCCCAGGATAAGACGCCCTGGACCAGGATGCTGCGCCTGCCAGCGATCGCAGCCCTGGTGCTCGGTGTCGTCATACCTTTATTTATATACGGCCGTATCAGCGTCTTGCTTGTGGTCGGCTGCGCTGCTGCTGCGTGGATTGTTGTGATGTCGCTCATCCACCCCATTCGGTCGCTGTTGCGCGAGAAAGGAACTGCCGGTATTACGCGTTCCGTCCTCGGCATGTCGGTCGCGCATCTTGGTATGGGTTTCTTCGTGCTTGGCGTGACCATTGTGTCGGCATTTGGGATCGAGTCTGACCGCGCATTACGGCCGGGGGAAACTATTGAAGTCGCCGGCTATGAGTTCGAAATGCGGGAACTGCGTAATGTCGAGGGCCCGAACTTCTCGGCCATCGAAGCCGAGATTGAAATTCGGAAAGGCGGCGACTTCGTCGCGACCCTCCGTCCGCAGAAGCGTCAATACCTGGTGCAAAAGAACTGGATGACTGAGGCCGGTATTCGTGCCGGGCTGGATAAGGACCTGTTCGTTGCACTGGGCGACCAGCTGGGTAATGGTGGCTGGAGCGTTCGGATTCAGTACAAACCGATGATCCGGTTCATATGGCTTGGGGCCCTGATCATGGCGCTCGGTGGGCTTATCGCCATCACCGACAAGCGTTATCGCTCGAAAGTTCGCAAGACGGCTACTGCTGATGCGGCTGCCGCGGAGGCTACGGCATGAATCGCTACTTATGGCCGCTGATTGCGGTCGTCGCGCTGCTGATATTTCTCGTCATGGGTCTTCGCCATGGTGACCCCAGAGCGTTGCCGTCACCGTTTATCGGCAAGCCCGCACCGCAGTTTGAATTGCCAACGTTGAAGAATCCGGAAGTTAGCATCGGTACGGAACACATGGCGGGCAATTACGCGCTCGTCAACGTGTGGGCCACCTGGTGCGTCATGTGCCGTGCCGAGCATGGTTTCCTGCTGGACCTCGCTAAAAGCGGGGCCATTCCGATCTACGGAATTAACTGGCGGGACTCTCGTCCAGAAGCCATCCGGTGGCTCTACGAGCTTGGCGATCCTTACCTGGCATCTGCTTATGACGAAGATGGTCGCGTCGGCATCGATTGGGGCGTTTACGGTGCGCCGGAGACTTTCCTGGTCGACCCGGAGGGCACCGTTATTTATAAACACCTCGGACCGCTCGACCCCGCGATCTGGCAGCGTGAGTTTGTTTCGCGAATGAACGACGGAGGGGCAGACTAGTGCAACGTATTTTTGTGCTGCTGGTCGCGGCATTCCTGATGTCATCAGCAGCCGCTATTGACACTGATAAACGATTTGACGACCCGAAATTGCAGGCCCGCTACGAGCAACTGATTTCTGAAGTTCGTTGCCTGCAATGCCAGAATCAGAGCATCAAGGACTCCAACGTCTCGCTGGCCGCGGATCTGCGTCGTGAAATTGCGCGCATGATTGAAGAAGGCAAGACTGACGAGGAAATCGCGGACTTCCTGGTAGTTCGCTACGGTGAATTTGCGCTCTACCGCCCGCGGAGCACGGGCAAGACGCTCGTATTGTGGCTTGCGCCATTCTTGCTCGTGCTGTTTGGCGTTTTCGCCCTCGCACGCGTTGTGAAACACCGGATGTCGCTGCCGATTGATGACGACTCCGAGACCAAGGGATAACTGGAATGACCTTGTGGATTGTTCTCATCATTTTGTGCTTGTTGGCCATTCTGTTTTCAGTCTGGCCATTATGGAAAGCCTCTCACAAGCTGTCACCGCTCGTTGCTTTGGTGATCGTCTTTACCGTGGCGCTGGCAGCGGGCATGTACGACAACATAGGCAGCCCGAATGCTCCGTCAGGCCGAAGCGGGAGTGATACCAATGCCGCTGCAATGGATGAGGTGATTGGGTCGCTGAAGGCACGGCTCGCAGAAACTCCGGACGATATTGGCGGATGGAAGATGCTTGGCCGGTCTCAAGCGGCTCTGAATAACTTCGCGGGTGCAGTTGAGGCGTATGAAAAGGCCATGGTGCTTGAATCAGGCCAGAATTCGCAGACTCTGGTGGATCTTTCTCTCGCCATTGCGCAACGGGACAACAAACCCCTCGTGGGGCGGGCGTCCGAGCTTCTGGAGAGTGCGCTGGTGGTTGATCCGAACAACGGTGCTGCGTTGTACTACGGCGGCATGGCAGCGGCGAACCGAGGAGATACGGCGATTGCGGCGGACCGCTGGGAGCTTCTGCTTGGGTTGAACCCGCCGGCAGAAATCATTGATTCCTTACAGCAGAACATCGCGATGTGGCGTGGCGAGACAATGTCGCAGGTCGCAGAGAAACCGGCACCCAGATCAGCAGTGAACGCTACTGAACAGGCGCCGGTCGACGCGATCATTTCGGCAAATGTGGCGTTGTCGCCCGATGCCGTGGCGGCCATTAACACTGATGCCTTTGTATTCATTATCGCCCGGGACCCCGCGCAACCGGCACCACCAACTGCTGTCACCCGGAAGCGTGTTTCGGACCTGCCGGCAGTCGTAGCCCTGACCGATGCCGAATCGATGGTCGCGGGTCGCAATTTATCAATGTTCAACGAGATCGAGTTGCTGGCCAGGGTTTCGCTTTCGGGTGGGCCGGCGGCTGCATCGGGTGACTGGTTTGGCTCAATGATAGTACGCCCGGCTGAAACACCCTCGGTAACTCTGACAATCAGTAAGAAGGTTCCCTGAGCCTTTGGCGGACGAGAAAAGCTCGTCTGAGCGCATGTGCTTTGCCTGCGGCAAAGACAATCCGATCGGCCTGCATATCACCTACCACGTTGCAGGTGATACCTGTACGGCTGAGTTCACGCCGGGTGAGAATCACCTGAGCTGGGAAGATACGGTCCATGGCGGCATCATCTACTCGGCGCTCGATGACGTTACAGGTAACATCCCTTACCAGCAGGGACTGGTAGCGCACACGGCACGCTGTGAAATCCGCTATCGACAGCAACTACGCAAAGATCAAACTGTCCTCCTGAAAGGCTGGGTGGAAAAGCGGAAAGGGCGGCTGATGATTCTCAAAGGCGAAGCGCGCCGCAAATCAGACGAGGAACTCATTGCCGAGTGCACGGCAAGTTTTCTCGTGGAGAAATAAATGGCTATACCGTCATCACTCACAGGGAAATTGCGCATCCCGTTGATCGGCGCACCGATGTTCATCGTGTCCGGGCCAGAGCTTGTTGCGGCGCAATGCAAGGCCGGCATTGTCGGATCATTCCCGGCCCTGAACGCCCGGCCTCAGGAGGCGCTGGTCGACTGGATTCGGCAGATCAAGGGAGAGCTGGCAGAGCATGCTGAAACACATCCTGACGAGCCTGTGGCGCCGTTTGCTGTCAATCAGATTGCGCACCCGAGCAACAAGCGCTTGCTGGCGGACATGGAGGTATGCGTCAGGGAAGAAGTACCGCTGATCATCACCAGCCTGAATCCGCCGCGGGAAATTGTCCAGGCCGTGCATTCGTACGGCGGCCTGGTCTTTCACGACATCATCAGCTTGCGGCATTCCCGCAAGGCTATAGAGCAGGGCGTCGATGGCATTATCGCTGTTTGTATCGGCGCCGGAGGGCATGCAGGATCATTGAGTCCGTTCGCATTAATAGGCGAAATCCGCAAGGAATTCGACGGTTGCCTGATCCTTTCGGGCTGTATTTCCCGCGGAGACGATGTGCTCGCGGCCCTCGCGATGGGTGCTGATCTCGCATACAGCGGGACGCGCTTCATAGCGACCGAGGAGGCCAGGGCTTTACGGGGTTACAAGGAGATGATTGTCGACAGTGCCGCTGGCGACATTGTCTACTCGTCGCTTTTTACAGGCGTCCACGGTAACTATCTTGGCGGCAGTATCGCCAATGCCGGTATGGATCCGGCCAACCTCCAGGATGGCAGCAAACACGACATGGACATCGGCAAGTTTGGCGATATGGATAAGAAAGCCTGGAAAGATATTTGGGGCGCGGGTCAGGGTGTCGGCAATATCGATGACATTCTGCCGGCGCGAGATGTCGTGTTGCGGATGGAGCAGGAATACCGCAACGCTCTGTCGCGCGTCAGCGCTGCCTAGCATGCATACGGTTTTCTGGTCGTACTTTTTCGTGGCCCTCGGCGGTGCGCTTGGGGCCATGGCGCGTTTTGCGCTGAATGTGTTCATGCAGCGCGATGTAGCGTTCCCATGGGGAACACTGGGTGCAAATCTGCTCGGCTGCCTTGTTATGGGCATGCTCGCGTACCTGATTGCGCATTCGACCTGGTTCAATGAAGCAGGATTCATTCCGGACCAGTACCGACTCCTGTTTGCGATTGGCTTCTGTGGCAGCTTCACCACGCTCTCTACGATGGTGATGGAGTTGAACACGATGCTGCAACGGAATGAGTTGTTTTATTCGTTCACCTACCTGTTCGCTACGCTGGTCGGCGGGTTTGTCTGCTTTTACGTCGGCTTCGCTATACTGCGCTCGCTTCGAGTAGCGCTGTAATACGTTTCAGCCAGTTTTCATGCTCGGGCTTCATGAGCACGGAGCGCAGGCAGGTCACCGTTTCAGAATCGGCGTCGATCTCGGGTGCATAACGGCTGACGACGTCGACGGGGAGCTCAATCAGCGCCAGGTGCAATTCTCGTTTTGCAGCCTCGACAAAAACCTGCCTCGCTTTCACCGAGGATTCGCTAGTCGTCGCCGCGTTCACCGCGTACACAACGATATCCAGCTCCGGCCGCATCAGCGGTGTGAACGTGCTGCCGTTGTGCAGCTTTTGCCAAAACATGCGGGCCGCGCGCAGGCAGGAATCCAGGCCCGCCGCAAACTCGCCGTTGGGCTCAAGCGGCAATAATTGCTGGGTAGCCCATAGCGCGACTGCGGAGGCGCCAGGGCGCGAACATTCCAGCGTGATTTCACCGAGATGCAGGTCGCCCGAGCTGAAATACGTGTACGGCGAATCGTGTTTGTATAACCGGCCAACCGAGGGGTCGCGAAACAGCACGCAACCACAACCATAGGGCTGGAGTCCGTGTTTGTGTGGGTCAATGACGATCGAGTCAACCTCGCCGAGTACGTTGAACGCGGATCTGGGATTTTCATCCAGCTCAGCTGCGATTCCGAAGTAGCCGCCGTAGGCCGCATCGGCGTGAATTCGGAACGCGTACTTGTCGCGTAAACGTAATATCTCGGGCAGAGGGTCCACAGCGCCAAGGCCTGTAGTGCCGATCGTGACGACAATTGTGCCAACATCACCTTTCTTT
>Ga0224513_10000870_pt1 | contig 12123 bp, 9 predicted proteins | sample SF_May12_sed_USG_5_FD_169109 | JGI IMG/M metagenome (GOLD analysis project Ga0224513, IMG submission 169109) | Sediment microbial communities from San Francisco Bay, California, United States - SF_May12_sed_USGS_21 | ecosystem: Environmental > Aquatic > Marine > Sediment | place: USA: California... | reverse complement strand
GTGGTTTTGGTTTAGGATCATTTAGATTGGCTTCGGCACATCCGCAAGGTGGCAACAGAATGGGGGTTGATAAAAAAACTTCTGTTGTTAACTCCTATTGTCGTTCTCATGACATTGAAAATTTGTACATTTGTGATGCCAGTGTATTTCCAACTTCTTTAGGAGTTAATCCTCAGTTAACTGTCATGACTATTGCTTCATTGGCTGCCAAAAAAATACTAGAACAAAAAAATAATATTTTTCAATAATAATATCGTAATTCAAAATAGACTAAACAAGAAATCATTAGAATAATTGCAAGATTTACTATTTGTTTGAATACTGGATTTTCACGCCCATAATCAAGGGGCATTTAACGATAGTGTGTAGCGCCAAGGTAAAGGATTAGTGAAATTGGTTAAACGCCCTACTTGAATCTAGGTTCAAGTCCACGGGGACTCACCCACTAAATTGGGGATAAAAACGGACGTAGATATGATTATTTCAATACCTTATAATGCAAATCGACTAATTGGCCATACTTTTCTGTTTTAATTAATTCAAGTTTTGTTTCATTCTCTATATTCTTGAACAGAGGAATTCCTTTACCTAAAAGAATAGGAATAACAGTTATGATTATTTCATCTACTGTCCCTTGTTTAAGAAAAGATGCAATAATTTGTGCTCCTCCAACTAACCAAATGTTTTCTCCTGTACCAGGAAAACCGTCTTTAACAAATTTTTCAATATCAGATACAAATTCAGCATTTTCATCTTTGTTTTGATTAGTTCTTGTGAAAACAAATGATTTCTTGTCTTTGTATGGGTATTCTCCAAATGTCAATACCTGATCATACGTAGTTTTGCCCATAATTACAGTATCTACAGATTTGTAAAATGTATCATATCCAGATTCAGTAGATTCTGGAAGCCAGCCGATACTACCATCTTCTCTTGCAATATATCCATCCAAACTTGTTGCAATGTATACAATGACTTTTGGCATAGGAGCTATTATTGTGTGAGAGTTATAATCTTAGATTCAAATCCTATAAGGCTTGAACCTTTTTAGGATTTTTTTATGATCCCAAGTTGTGTTGGTTTCCTGTCCTGTCTCACTGTATTTTTGCATCATTATAGAAACAAGTCTGTCAATATCGTCTTTGGTTAATCATCTCCAGTCTTTGTAGTTAAGTAATCTACTTAGTGATAAAATAATTTCAAGGTGCTTTACTAGAGTTGCTTTTGCAAGGGATTCATTGACCATAACATTATCGTATTTTTCTACTAGTTCATAATTTTCTGGCAAAAGTTCGTTTTTGAGAGCTCTTTTTGACCACCCTATCTTCTGATCATAATCATAAACTCCAAAATTTCATTTCTGTTTGGTCTTTTGTATCAAGCGTATTAGATAATCCCGGAAGGGATTTAACGATTTTAGTGAACGCCAGGTAAGCGATAAAAGGTTTTTGTTGTTGCTCTTTTGCTATCAATAATTTAGAATAATCATGAACAGGATGGTGTCCGTGACTTGCAAGTAATGGACCGTGAAGTTTTTTGCCCAATTGTTGCATTTTGTTGTCTGGTAACCATCATTATTTTTCTATGTTTTCTAAATGTAGATACATCTTGAAAAAGTGTACTCATTGATACTTTTGGTTCAAATTTAATTGGGAGCATAACATGCATGGGGATATAGTTAGGAGTGTGGTTTTAGTACCCACGTGGAAATGTTTATTTTAAAAAAATACACGTATCTGAATAGTCATTATTCTGTTTTTTGAATAGAAAAAAAGATTAGAAGATCAGAATTATTTCTTGGTCTTCTTTGCTGCAGTTTTTTTGGTAGTTGAGGCTTTCTTTGCTTTTGCCATTTTATTTGCTGAGCAGTTTGTCAGATTAACCAGTATTAATTTAACAAAATAAACAAAAGGAGTAAATTCAAATTAAAAATTTCTGCTGAACAATTACTTTAGCCATCCTGTTTTTTGGGATTAAATGAACCTGAACCAAATATTTCAAAAAAGGGAATAAAACAATAGAAAAGGAGATATCTCTGTTTAGATAAGTAGTTCTTGTAATAAAAGAATGGAGAAAATCCAATGAAGAAATTCGTCATTGATCAGCAGGTAGAAGACATTGAGATGCCTGAAAATCTGAAGCTAAACACCTTCTTGCAGGAATTTCATTCTGATTGTCCACATCCTGAATGTAGTTTTGGCTTCTATGGGTTTGCCTTTGGACAGTCTCCTTTTCCGGTTCCAAAACCAGTGCAAGATGCACTAGTCAAAAATGCTGACAAAGGGTCATACGCTGGAGTTTCTGGAATTCAAGAACTAAGGGAAACCATCTCACACTATAACAAAAGAAATTTCGGAATCGATGTGGACCCTGAACGAATATACGTTGGACCGGGAACAAAGGAACTGATTTTCAATTTATTGGAAATATTACATGGTACTGTAATCTTGCCCACTCCTGCTTGGCTTGGTTATCTTCCACAAATTAGATTCTTGAAGAAAAACTACCATATGCTGCATGTTCGTTCAAATGGCAAAATCACTCCAAATGATCTTGAACACCTCACACTAAGATTACATGACAGACAGAAAATCCTCATCTTAAACAACCCCAACAACCCTACAGGTTTGGTTTATTCTCAACTTGAGCTAGAAGAGATTGCAGATGTTTGCAGAAAACATGGCATCATTGTAATTTCTGATGAAATTTACGCCCTGACAACATATGATATCAACAAGTTTGTCAGCATGGGCAAAGTCTATCCTGAAGGAACGTTTGTCACAAACGGGCTTTCAAAATCCCATGCAGCAGGAGGATATAGACTAGGGTATGTCGTTTTCCCACTGCATACAACTGATCTAAAACAACAATTCAAAAAAATATTGGCAACAGAATACACTGCAACATCTACCCCTATACAACATGCTGCAATTGCAGGATTCCAAGAAAGTAGAGAGATGGATGAATATTTTGAGATAACCCGACGAATTCATCAAATAATGGGGGATTATACGTATCGAACTCTAAATGAGATTGAAGGAGTTAAGACGACAAAACCTGAGGCAACGTTTTACTTGCTGGCCAACTTTAACTCATATTCGGACTATTTTTTGGAAAATAAAATATCAACTTCTCAAAAATTCTCTGAATCACTCATTCAGCATCCATATCATACTGCATTGGTAGGAGGCGATAGTTTGGTTCTTGAAAGAACCGACTTTAGTGCAAGAATAGCGTTTGTAGATTATGATGGCAACAGAGCGATGAAAAACTACATTGAGAATCATCCAAAGACCTCTTCAGACAGAATTGAATTTGTAAAAGACAATGCACCAAAGGTAGTTGATGGGCTGGCGATGATACAAAGATTTCTAAAAGATGTCAAAAACAAAGCAGATTCAATTGCAACTAAACAGAAAATAGATACCGAAGAGGTTACTGTCCCGTGACCAAATCCCAGATAAACCCAAAAAACTCTCTAATCATGTTTATGAGTTGCAAAAAATCTAGATAACTGCAAAACTGAAATTTCATTGGTCTGATTTTATCAAAAATACAGTTTTGTAATGAATTAACAAATTAAAATTCTCAAACTTTTTTTCTACTTAAAAATAAATACCATAACAACAAAACCAGCTTGTGAAAAAATCACTTTTCATCATATTTGCAATTTCATCATTAATCTTTTCATTACAAGTTCATGATTACGCATATGGCATTGCTTATTTTCCTCCGCCACTAAAGCAGATTCAAGATGGCACAGATCCATCTGATGTGACATGTACTGAAGGCCTTGAACTGGTAATGAAATTCTCAAACGGACAGCCTGCATGTGTCAAACCGTCATCTGTTGAAAAACTGATTGAAAGAGGTTGGGCCATACATGTCCTACCTGACTATGAAAAAAATGACAATAACAATTCTGAAATATTTGCAACAGGAGATTTAGAGGTAGAGACAACAGATGTTTCATACTTTGGAAATTCTAATGGATATCTGGCAAAGCCTGTAGCAGATGGAGATTATCCTGGAGTAATAATGATTCACGAGTGGTGGGGACTAAATGACAACATCAAAGAGATGGCTGAAAAACTTGCATCACATGGATATGTTGTATTTGCAGTTGATCTGTATGATGGACAGGTAGGAACGACTGCTGATGAGGCAAGACAACTACGCAGCTCCTTTGATCAAACCCAGTGGACCGATAACATGAAAACTGCTGTATCGTATCTGGAGGAAAATCATTCTCCATCCAGTTTGGGTTCAATTGGTTGGTGCTTTGGAGGTGGACAATCACTGAACTTGGCACTAAACAATGAAAACATGGATGCAACTGTAATCTATTACGGTCAACTAGTAACAGATACTGAAGAGTTATCCAAGATTAACTGGCCAATTCTTGGCATATTTGCAGAACTTGATTCTGGAATTCCTCCAGAGGCAGTAAATGAGTTTGAATCTGCATTAAATGAAGTCAAAATTGAAAATAACATAACCATATATCCTGGAGTAAACCATGCATTTGCAAATCCTTCTGGTGACAGATATGCACCTGCTGAATCAAAGGATGCATGGCAAAAGACATTGAAATTTTTTGAAGACAATCTGAGCTAGAATCATCATCAAAATCACTCAATGGAAATCCAAAATAGTTTAGTTATAGATAAACCAAAAATAGTTTAAACTCCCAATTAACTCATGATCAATCCTTCAATAACTACCGAAGTCGAACAACTCCTTTTGGGAAAGAATTTTGCATCGTTTGCAACACTAATGAAAGACGGTTCCCCGCATGTTGCCCCCACGTGGGTGGATTATGATGGGGACATGGTTCTAATCAATACTGCTGCAGGAAGAATAAAAGAAAAGAATGTAAACTCTGACAAGCGTGTTGCATTGTCTGTATATGACAGTTCCAATCCATACAACATGGTAACCATCAGAGGCAAGGTAAAGGAATCTACTGAAAAAAATGCAGATTCTCACATTGACAAGCTTGCAAAAAAATACCTTGGATTAGACAGTTATCCATTTCGTAATCCTGATGAGAAGAGAATAATCTTGAAGATAATTCCTGAGAGGGTATTTCATCAAAAACCACCTTCTTAATCATTTTTTTGAATCAAATCTAATTAGAAATATAATTTCAAAGTACTATAACAAAAATTTAGAAAAATTAGAAACAACTAATTAGTTTGATCTAATTTTCACATTGTTTAAATGATGTATCTGCGATATAGTATATCTAATGAGAATAGACTCGTGTAGAAACTGCGGATTTGCATTGACAGTGAAAAAACCCACGAAAATTCTACCAGTCCAAGGAATTCCAAATCTCAAAACCAAGACGTCATTTTATCTAAGAGGGGAAACTAACTTGTCATATAGAAGAGTAAATCAGGAAAATTGTAAGCATTTTCCATCTCTTGAGATGCTCGAATTAGGAAACAAACGAGAGTGTATATTATGCAAAAAAATTCTGGATTAACAATGAAGAAAATAGTGAAAAGCGAAAACCAGAAAATGAATTTAATCTTATACAGAAAAGCAGTTTTTGAAGACTCTTGCTGTATGCTTTTTTCCAAACAACCACAACAGATGTGAATGATTTTGGCCGGATACTTTGGAAAAAAATCAGAAATGATAGTGCATCATCTGGCAGAGATGAAACCAGAGTGTCGCATTCATCCCGTAGAAAAAGAAGACAAAGTATACTTCACTCCAGACACACTAGAAAATGCCAAAAGCAAGGGATTTGTTCCATGTAGTCATTGTTGTTGAATTACCACATTACAATCAGTTGCCAGTAACTAAATCCCAGATAAATCCAAAGAACTCTCGTATCATATACTTTTATTTTAAGAAAAACTAGATAATTGGAAATCTGAATATTCTTTGACTTGAATTGATAAAAATTTCAATCAAAGGCTTCTAATTTAATCTGATGTGACGTAAAATTCTATGAGAGGATTGTGTTCCAAATGTTACTCATCCGGCGTATCATTGGTTTTAGATGAGGAGGCCTTAGACAGTATGCAACAAGTGCAGAAATTGAAATGATATCCATTACCAAACAAGCGTGTATTTTCTTGTCAGATAAACGAGAACAATTATAATTTATCTAAGCGTTATGAATCCAAGATATCATATTTTTCAAAGTTTCGAATGGAAATTAGAATAGTCAAAACAAGAGAGAATTATGAAATTCATTTTAGTTCCTTTTTGCCATAAAATTTTCTTTTTGTTGTGGATGCAAGAAAACTACATTGAAAAGAGCAGTACGTGTCCGTACTATCATAAAGGACTCTTCCACAAGCATGACATCTATTGGCACCCATATGACAAACCCAATCCCATCTCGAACAATATTATCTATTTATGCATATCTGAAAATCGATAATTTTACTTTTCTTTGAATTAATCAATCATTTCTACACTCTGTACATAATGGAATATCAGTTGCGCCAATCTCGCTAATCAATACTGTGGTTTTTAGAACCTCAATTCCAGAATTATGACATTTGTGGCAGGTACCAATCATGAAAAATCAACATCAATTCAAATAGATTAACTTTATGAACAAATTGTTTTAGTGCAAGGTTGGCTTAATTCTATTCACTTAGATGGTCTGTATGCCAGAATAGAGATCATTAAACTATTCTAGATGGAAATTTGATGAATTTTTGAGATATTTAATCAAAAAATTTGTTACTAGACAGCTATACTACAGAGTGGAAAAAGTAGACCCCACTTGTATTTGAGCAAGCCCATATTCTAAAATCAGCATGGCGCAAACCAAGCCCATAATTGCAATAGTCAACGTAGTAGCTTCTGCAACAATTGAGCAACGATTAGATCTTTTAGATATAACAAAAAAATTTCCAGATGTAGAGTATCATCCAGAACAATTCCCAGGTGCAGTTTTCAGACTTCATAATCCAAAGACTGCCACATTGCTTTTTCGTACAGGAAAGATGGTATGTACAGGTGCCAAATCAGAAGAGTTGGCAGTCACGGCAGTAAATACGGTTGTTCAAAAGCTAAGAAAAGGCAAAATCAAAATCAAAAATGATCCCATAGTTACAGTACAAAATATTGTCTCATCAATTAATCTTGGAGGCAAGGTGAGTCTGGAGCAAGCAGCAAGAACATTGCCACGAAGCATGTATGAGCCAGAACAGTTTCCTGGACTAATTCACAGGATGCTTGATCCAAAGACCGTAATTCTGATTTTTGCATCAGTTCGGTAAAATGAATTATCAATTCGGATAGAAGAAATATCAGTTCGGTATCAATTCGGAGTGATAATTTATCAGTTCGGTAAAATATTCCGAGAGTTTCCGATAGTTTGATCGATGACACGTATTTTTTTGGTATCAATTCGGAGATTTTGTCGAAACTTTTCCGAAACTGTCAAAAAATTACCTATATAGAACTGATCGTAGATGGTTATTCGGGATGATTTTGTGTGGTTATACAGTAGACAAATCTGGTTATAATATCCAATTTGATCCAAATCCATAATTTCATCATCTTGATATTGTGTTTTATCTAGCAATAACTCAAACACAATGACTATGGTCCAATCAATCTCTAAACTCTATCAAGATAAGATGTGGAAACTGAGAATCATCACATTTACTGCAGGTGCAGTTGTTATGGGATTGGAGATCATCACAAGCAGAATTCTAACTCCTGTTTTTGGTAGTACGATATACACCTGGGGAAGCCTGATTGGAGTAGTTTTGAGTGGTCTAAGCTTGGGCTATTTTTTGGGTGGAAGGGTTGCAGACGATCACCCGCAGTTTGAAAAGATCTGCGGAATTATTTTTTCAGTCGGATTGTTTATTGTTGGAATTCCATTTTTTGCATCTCCTGTTGTAGATTTTACCGTTGCCGTATTGCCTGGGACCCAATACACTCCATTGGTTGCAACATTTTTGCTGTTGATGCTTCCTTCTGTTTTGCTTGGATTTGTATCACCATACATGATCAAGCTTGGAACAAATACGCTACATAAAGTTGGAAATATATCCGGCAATCTTTATGCCATTGCCACAGTAGGAAGCATTTTTGGCACATTTCTAACAGTGTTTGTCTTAATTCCCAATATTGCAGTGAATCAGATAATTTTTGGGTTGGGAATCGCATTAATTGCGAGCTCCCTAATTGGTCTCAAGGCATCTCCCAAAACTATTGCCGTTGCAGTTGTGATGATTTTGATGTTTCCTTTGTCTTCATTGTCTGTAAACACAATCTCACACAATGGGAAACTAATCTATGAAAAAGAGACGCCTTTTAGTCATTTGGACATTATTGAATATGGAAACAATATCAGCATGTATCTTGATGGTATGAGACACAGCTCAATGAATTCCAAGGATCCACTTGATTTGGTAATAGACTATACTGAATACTTTCATCTAGGCATGCTGTTTAATCCTGAAGCCACCGATATTTTGTTTGTAGGCGGAGGGGGGTTTACTGGCCCAAAAAACTTTCTTGAATTGTATCCTGATACTAAAATAGATGCAATCGAGATTGACGCAGATGTGATTAATGCAGCAGAGACGTTCTTTGATCTGGAGAAGAATGATCCACGACTTCAGGTATTCAACGATGACGCACGAAAGCATCTATCCACTTTTGAGAAGAAGTATGACCTGATTGTTCTGGATGCATATGCATCAAACTATGTGCCCTATCATTTGATGACTCAGGAATTCTTTCAAACAGTCGAAAAAAGACTGGAACCAGACGGCGTTGTGGTGTCCAATGTCATCGGTTCCATAGAAGGGAATAATTCCCAGCTGGTCAGGGCAATGTACAAGACAATGAAGGAAACGTTTCCAGTATCCTATATTTTCCCCACAGAAGACAGAACAACAAACGTGCAAAATATCATGATAGTCTCATCAAACCAGCCATACGAATTTGACAGACTGATCCTTTTGGAGATGGCGAAAAACAGTCCTGCAGACTATCTTGTTGATGAACTAAGTAAACAAGAGCACTTCTACCAGGGAATAGTTGATACATCTGATGTTCCATTTTTGACTGACCAATACAATCCATCTGAATCTCTGATTAACCCCCTAACCAGCAAAACATACGTGCAAGAATTTCAGGATGAAAAGATAGAAAAGAAAGAACATCGGGATGATTCAATTAATTTAGGATTGGGTGTGGGGTTAACTGTTATTGTAGGGATCTGGTTGGTCTATTTTAAAAAGAGAATATGGCATTCTGAAATATCCTCTTCAAATAATTAGAAGACTAAACAGAATTTTACAATTGTAAAGTCATTTTCTTTTATGTAGAAAAAAACTGCAAGGGATGAGTATTGGATTGTTTACCTTGAATTATGGGTTGACGGTAATTTCTGTTATCATTCCAGCTTCTGCATGCTCTAGAATATGGCAATGCAATGCCCACTGACCAGGATTTGAAAACTCTACCAAAATATCTACTGTACTGCCAGTAGGTACCAGTACTGAATCCTTCCATGCCAAGTTTTCATTTAACACTCCATTCTCATTTAGAACCAAGAATCTCTGACCATGAAGATGTATTGGGTGCTGCATGGGATGAGCAGAATCAGGACTATTTACAAGTCGGATTTTCTTTATGTCTCCCACATTTGCCTGATAATCAATATCAAACCCTTCCTTACTCGTTTTGACATCATGCAAGATCCAGTTGGTGTTCTCATCGTTTGACATTGCATTCATTTGTGGCATCTCATCTTCCCACTCTATTGGTTTGAGTTTTGATTCATGTTTGTCCATTGACATATTTCCATGATCAGACATTTCTGAATGATCATTATCTTCCATTACCATAGCATCAGTCATTGTCATCTTCAAATCAAATTCAAGTTCCAAATCAGGTTCTACTGAAAAGAATTTTCTAAATGGTTCTATCTCTTGTATTATTTCTACATTCTCTGAAGTGTTGTAAAAATCAGAGTTGTTTACCATTGTTGAAGAAGGAGAAACAATCACTCTGCCAAGTACGTATGTTTTTTCAGGAGTGCTATGAATAATATCAAATTCTCCTGTGTTCTCAAACAAGACATCTACCGTTCTTCTTTCTGACGATGCAATAATTACAGAATCAACAATTGTTTCTTTTTCATAATTGCTTGCATCATCTCCGACTAACTTCATTGTATATTGATCAATTCCAAAATCAAAAGTTCGTGTGTTTGCAGTATTAGTAAGATAAAATCTGGCAATATCCCCTTGTTTTACTTCCAAGGAGTAATCTGCATTTCCGTTTATCAGCATTGTATTGCCAAATCGACCCATCAATGTTTTGGTGGTCATCTCTGATTCAAATTTCTCAAGACTACCATCAACAATTGAAATGTCATCTAAAATCAAGGGAATCTTGTAATCTGCTTGTGGAGATTTATCTGATTCAACTAAGATGTTTCCATAAAGCCCTTTTTCCATCTGCATTTCTGTTCTTACATGCGGATGGTACAGAAAAATTCCTTCGTCTGGAAATTTGAGATTGTACTCAAAAGAATCACCTGGTTGGATTGGATCTTGCGTTATTCCTGGAACTCCATCACTGGTATAATCAAGTCTTAATCCATGCCAGTGAACAGTAGTTGGAAAATCAATATTGTTTGTAAATTGTACTGTTACTATGTCGCCTTGCTTTACTTTGAACAATGGTCCTGGAGTTTGACCGTTATACCCGTACATCTCTAGGTTTTCCCCATCAATTGTGTTTGTCATCATGCCTGCAGACAGCTCAAAAGTGCTATTGTTGGAAAGTTCAACAACGGGAATATCAGATATTAATTGAGGATGATGATGTTTTTTGGATATTTTTTCTACTTGTTGTGAGTAGAAGGGTATTTCAGAGCATAGTTTGTCTCCACAGACAATACCTGCTGTTGCTTTTCCAAAGCTTTTTGGAGCCAGTCCTGTACCTTTAGCCTTTAAGGCATCTGCATAATCAATACTGCCAACAAACAACATTATTGAAAATAAAGCAAATAACATCAAAGAAATTTGAATTTTCACGTCTTATTCATAATTCCATGCTATATTTTGTATAAAAAACCATTTGTAATTTCCAAGTTTTTCGCTTTACAATCGTAAAGGAGCCAACTTAAATTTAGCAAAATATACGAGATTATGTGAAAAGTTATCTGCTAACAACTTGCATTATGCTTTTTGCAATTACAACTATTTCCACATCCTTACTTTCTGAACAAGTATTTGCTCAAACCAACATGCCAATGTCTCCAAGACAACAGATGTCTACATTAAATGATCCTAGTCAAATTCAGTGCAGAGAAGATTTTGTCATGATGATGCGTGGAACAACTGACAACCCAGTCTGTGTCAATCCAAACACCTCATTGAAATTGGCAGACAGAGGATGGGGAAATTTTGACATGAGCATGATGATGAGAAATAACCCTCAACAATTTCAAGGATTAGCAAACAGCATGTTGAGCAATCCAAATACCAGCAAGCTATGGTATGACGTTGGATTTGATCCAAACATCAAACAAAACTTGGCTGATCAAATTACCTCATCAATGATGCAAAACCCTCAGAAGATGAACCCTATGATGAACTTTATGATGAATGATCCTGAGCTACGACAACAGATGATTGATCAGATGATGCAGAATCAAGATATGATGCAAACAATTCGAGGAAATAGCACCATGATGGGTATGATGACTATGGATGGACAACCAATGATGATGAATCAGGGAATGAGAGGCATGATGAATGATCCTGAGCTACGACAACAGATGATTGACATGATGATGAATGATCCTCAGATAATGCAAGACATGATGAACAATAGACACATGATGAACATGATGAATCAAGGTATGATGATGGGACCAATGATGGGCTCAGAAATGATGATGAATAACAAAAACATGATGGGACAAAACCAAGGCATGATGATGGGAAGAGGGCCTATGATGGGAGGAGGGCCAGGCATGGGACAAAACATGATGATGACAATGAACAATACAAACATGATGGGCTCAATGATGAGTGACCCAGAACTAAGACAACAGATGATTGATCAGATGATACAGAATCAAGATATGATGCGAGACATGATGACAAACAA
>Ga0224513_10000869_pt1 | contig 12143 bp, 10 predicted proteins | sample SF_May12_sed_USG_5_FD_169109 | JGI IMG/M metagenome (GOLD analysis project Ga0224513, IMG submission 169109) | Sediment microbial communities from San Francisco Bay, California, United States - SF_May12_sed_USGS_21 | ecosystem: Environmental > Aquatic > Marine > Sediment | place: USA... | reverse complement strand
AGAAAACTGTCTCATGTGCCATAAATACCGGTTCATCGGACGGATCGACGAAAATGGCAAAAAGATAAATTATAATGTTGACGGACATATGTACACAAAAAGTGTTCACAGAAACGTCTCCTGCAGAGACTGCCACACCAACATTAAAAAACTGCCACATGATCCGGTGACCGAGGAAGTGAATTGCGCCAATCAGTGTCACGTCAAGCCGCCCTTTGCCGAGGAAAACTTTTCCCACAAAAAAATTATAGACAGTTATAATGAAAGCGTTCATGGAGTTAAATCCGAAGATTCACCGGAATTACAAAAAGCAAAACCCTATTGCAAGTTTTGCCACCTCAATCCGATTTACACCCGGGTTGATGAAAAGAGAATCGCTTATGAAGAAACGCTGGCACGGTGCCAGAACTGTCATCAGAAAAATGGGGTGACTCAGGCATACAAACATATGACCCATCGCCTGAGACACAAAACCTCCCGCTCACCCCAAGAGATTGTGTCGTTGTGTTCAAAGTGCCATCAGGATGTCGACTTAATGAAAACATTAAAAGTTTCCGATGTGAGTATGACAGCCGTTGAAACATATAACCATTCGATACATGGCAAGGCGGTGGCACTGGGATCCCAGGAGGCTGCTGATTGTATCAGTTGCCATGCATCAAATACACTGCACGACATTTACAAGAAAGACCATGCAACCGCAACTGTGAACAAAGACAACCTCAAAACAACATGCAAACAGTGCCATAAAAACACAAATGACCGGTTCATCGAGATTGCAGTACATTCAAGAATCGACCGAAATGAAAAACCGGCATTATTTTTTGCTAGTTTTGGCCTTAAATTGGCATTGTTCGCCACGGTATTCGGACTTTTGGGTTTATTGTCTCTCGAAACTTATGCTCGAAAAAAGAATGGTCTGAAATGGCAGATAAGACGCGGAACGACGTGGCGAGGGGAATCAAAACGCTAATTTGAATTCATCCCGCGCGGTAAACAGTGGGGAATTCAAATTTAAGGTAACATCTCAATATAATTAGGAGAACTTATGACAACATCATCTGAAGCGATTGCAATCAAATCAAAAGACACCTCAATTGCCGAAGACGACTATTTTACATATGTAGACGGCCTGGGCAACATCCCCAGAGATATTTATCGACATGTTGAATCCGATCCCCTTGGTGACCTGCCCCGCTATTCTATTCACATCGTCATACAGCATTTTTTGGTTTTTACGACCTTTATTGTCCTTGCGGCAACCGGGATGACTCTTCATTTCAGTGATCTTTTTTGGGCGCCGTATGTGATATCGCTGTTCGGTGGTGCCGACATGGCCAGGTTAATCCACCGAATTGCCGCCGCCGTGATGGTCTTCGCAGCGGTGTATCATCTGTTTACCATTATCGGAGGATCGCTTCTCAAGCTTTTAAAAGGTGAGTTTGACTATAAACGAACTCAAATTCCTCGAATTAAAGACGTCCATGATTTGATCCATGACATTAAATACTTTTTAGGCTTTAAGGATTATCGGCCCAAGATGGATAAGTTTATGTACAAACAAAAGCTTCATTACTTGGCTATCTTGTGGGGAAATGCGGTCCTCATATTCGCAGGATCATCCTTGCTGTTCCCGGAAATAACCGCCAGAATCTATTCGGAGGCCGTTAAATTCTTACCTGAAATATTGGTGAAGGTTTTCTCGGAGACCATCGCAAATCTTTGGCCGCTGCCGGCTTTTTTTCAGGATTTTGCCAGATTGATGCACGTCGATGAGGCGATTATGGCGCTGATCGTGGTAGCGTTCTGGCACCTGACGAATGTTCATCTGGTGCCGGGTCGATTTCCGCTGCAATGGACGTTTTTAACCGGCAGGATCACCCGCGAGCATCAAATCGAGGAGCATTTTTTAGAATATATCAACAATCTCGATGAAATACCCGAAGAAAAAGCGTACATGCGAAAGCTCTTGGAGGAAAAAGGATTCGGGCTCAGGGTAAAGGTGTCGGTCGAAGATTTACCCAGAGTTTACTGATAAAAATAATGAACATTAATCCGAGTATTTTAGCCGTCTGAATGGACATATTTGGATGCGATTTTTCGTAAACCTAAGTTGAGCGATTGTCGAGGTTGCCGCATATACAAGGAAGATGTCGTTTCGCTATAGTCAACTATGCGGGACGGTATCTGACACAGTAGATGCAGTAAGATCGGCAATCCCGGAGGGTTTCAAATTTTAAAAATAAAGATAATCCATTAAAATTATATGATTTTTTATTCTCTTTTAAAATTTGAAACGCTCAGCTTGGGGTAAAATATTCGTCTTTAAGGAGGTAACGTCAAGTGCCTGGAAAACCTGAAAGAACAGATCATCCCATATTCGCATATCTCATAGGATTGGGCGTTATAATGATGATCCTGGTCGTACTGGCAGGGGTGTTGTTTCATTTTACGCTGTCCCCCCATGCCCCTGAAATCATAACGCCGGTCAAGGCAAAACTGTTGCCCGTCGAAGAACATTCAGCAATATTGGAAGAAGCCCGAAAGCATGAAGAGTTTGAAATACACCGGCATTTTCACAATATTGTCGAGTTCCCGAAACTTCCTGAAAATAATCGTCCGGTGTGCTTCATTTGTCACTCTGATTATCCCCACAGCAAAAACAAGAAAGTTCGGTCTCTTTTAAACATGCACACCCAGTATTTTGCTTGCGAAACCTGTCACATCAAAGAGGACAAGGATACGAAAGTAGTGTATCAGTGGTATAACCCTTACGATGACAATCCCAAGGGGCCATTTTTTGGCACGAGTTATGATGAAGAAACAGGGAATCTTGTCGAGGTCGAGGACAAATTTTCCAAAATTGCACCTTACTTTAAAAAAGCTGAGATCCTTTCGTCTGCCATTCAGATGCAGGATGCACCTTTGGCCAAAGATTACATGAGAGTAAGAGACACGCTAACGCCCGAACAAAGAGACGGGGTCAAAATGAAATTCCACGTAAATATCAAATCCAAGGGGCATGAATGCAATATCTGCCACTCCCAAAAGGGTATTTTTGACTATAACAAACTGGGGTTTAGTAAAAAGAGGACCGCAGATCTGGAACAGTTGAACGTCAAGGGATTGATAACCAAATATGAAAATTTCTATCTGCCGAATCTTTTTAAATAAGAAGTCATATTTCCTGAAGACTTGAAAGCCTGAAATGGAGGATTTTTTATCAAATAAGGATCGCGGTTTGATCCGAACAAATCTTGCTTTGATTTGTCTCATCGTTATCCTTTCTGTAACGGTCATTCCAAATGTTCGTTCCGCCCAAGACTGTAGTAACGTTGAATTTCTTTTTGATATCCAACCAAATGCCGATCAACCCAGCGATATCTCCATCGCCCCCAATGGAGACATCTATCTGGTGGATGGTGTTAATCATCGAATCATCGTTGTTGACAGCCGTGGGCGGCGGAGATTCTCCTTTGGTCGTAAGGGCACCGGCAATGGCGAATTCGAACATCCTCTTGGCATCGATATATCCGACGGCGGCAAAGTATTTATTGCGGATTCGGGCAATCACCGAATCCAGGTTTTCAATCTTAAAGGTAAGTTTTTATATCTGTTTGCGGTCAAGTCCGGTCCGGGTGAAAAACCTTCAGATCCGGTGGATGTGGCCGTATCGAAACTGAAAGGTTATCTGTATATTTCTGATAACGATAACCATAAAATAAAGGTGTACCGACAGAATGGAACGTTTGACTTTGAATGGGGACGGTTCGGGGAAGGTCCAGGGGAGTTCAGATATCCGGGAATTCTGGCCGTAAATGAATACAATGAGGTCTTTGTTGTAGACGTTCTCAACACAAGGGTCCAAAAATTCGATCCGTTCGGCAAATTTATTGCAAATATAGGTTCCTGGGGCGTGCTTCCGGGAAGACTTTTCAGACCCAAAGGTGTCGCTGTAGACAAAAATAACCGGGTGTTTATCACTGACAGTTACATGGGGTTCATACAGATATTTTCAGATTTAGGACGTTTTCTGGGGGTTGTCTGTGAGAACGGCAAAAACAGAAAATTCACGACGCCCGTGGGAATTGTCGTCGACAACAAAAATGACAGGCTCCAAGTGGTTGAAATGAGGAGCAACAAGATTAGTGTTTTGAAACTATTACAATAACTTTATTAACTGTTCACTGTTTACTATTTACTATCTAATAGTCACAGCAAATCTCAATGATCAGAGCCCTGACATATTTATGCGTATTTGTCATTTTTTCACTTCTCGCGATAACTTCAGCCGCCCTTGCTGCGGAAATGAGTTCCAAAAGAGATTGTGCGATTTGTCATGTCATGTGGCTAGACGATTTCAGGACGGACAAAAAACCTCTGATTGAATGGCAGCCGGGCAATGTTCTCATGAAAGACACCCAAGGGGTTGTAAGTTCAGAGGAAATTTGTTACAGTTGCCATGATGGGTATGTTAATGATTCACGATCCATCGCATGGAAATTTAATGGACACAAAACATTTGTAAAACCCTCGAGCCGGGTTTCAATTCCATCTACCCTCCCCTTAAGCAATAAAGGTGAAATTTATTGTGGAACCTGCCATTCTGCCCACGGGGCCGGCGCTGCGCCGGACGACTCGGGAATCACTTCTTTCTTTAGAGAAAAAAATATGAATTCGAGTTTGTGTGCGATGTGCCATGCCAATGAAGCCGATTTTAAACGTTCCAACAGCCATCCGCTTCAAACAGCGACATTTGATTTGCCGGACACGCTCTTTAAATTGGGCAGTAAACCAGGAACAAACAGAAACAATGTCATCTGTCAATCCTGTCACAAAGCCCACGGGGCACGAGGGAATAAAATCACCGTCGTTGACAACAAAAATTCAAAACTCTGTGTGACATGTCATGACGGCCCCAAAAGCATCATCAACACCAAACACGATTTACGTAAATCATTTCCAAATGAAAAAAATATAATGCAGCAGCGGCCCGTCGAATCAGGACCCTGCGGGGTCTGCCACATGCCTCATAATTCGGCAAATAAGCGGTTGTGGGCCAAACAGCTACCACCGGGGAAAGAATCAAGGTCACGGTTCTGTCTGAGCTGTCACCAAAAGGGAAAGGTGGCTGAAGCAGTGACGATTACGGGCACTTCACATCCTTTGAATGTCAACCCTTTTGAAAAGATCCAGTCACTGGCCGTATCCAGGAAGAAATTGACGCTTCCTTTGTTTAGCCTTCAAGGGGCCCCGGATAAAAACGGAAATATAACCTGTGCCACCTGCCACGATCCTCACGGATCAAAAACGGGTTCAACAACGGCGAGGACAGCAAAAAATATTAATTCAAATACATCCACATCCTTTTTGCGAAAGCGACAGAAGGATATGTGCGGAGAGTGTCATCTCGATAAAAATTTAGTGATCAACTCCAAACATGACATGAGCAAGATGGCACCTGAAACCAAAAACATCTTAAACCGGACACCTTCGGAATCGGGATTGTGCGGGAGCTGTCATCTGGTCCACAAAGGACAGGGGGCATTCCTGTGGGCCCGTGAAATAAAGCCCCAGAATAAAAACATTATCCAGGGTATTTGTACCAGCTGTCACAACGAAAAGGGCATGGCCGGCAAAAAGGTCATCAAAGACTATTCACACCCGGTGAACGTATCCCCGTTAAAGAAAGGTCTCACCACCACCCTTCCTCTTTTTGACAAGAACGGGAAAAAATCCAAAAAAGGGGAAATGACCTGTCTCACATGCCATGAGCCCCATCGGTGGGACCCGACGAAAATAATTGATTCAGATCATTATGATACTGAAGGAAACACCAGGAACAGTTTTTTAAGGTTGCAGGCATCTCCGGGTTCCAAACTGTGCCAGAACTGTCACCCGAACAAAGCCAATATTGAAAAAACGGATCATGACCTCGGGGTAACGGATCCGGAATCAAAAAACATCAAAGGCCAGACCCCGGTTGAGTCTGGTGTGTGCGGTGTCTGTCATCTGGTCCACAACAGTGAAAACTGGGTTCGGCTTTGGGCCCGGAATTTTGGCTCGGGTGAAAACCTGATGGACATGATGTGCAATTCGTGCCATTCAAGTAAAGGCACTGCCAAGGATAAAATCCCGCAGATATCGTCTCATCCACAGGAAAAATTGATTAACAGCGCCGGTAGAGATGTTCCGGGCAGGATCGATTTTTTCCCGATGTTTCACAAAAGTTACGGGGAACCGGAAACGTTGGGAACCGTTTCATGCCCCTCCTGTCATGATGCCCATAAATGGGATGCAGGGGTGAATGCCAAAGGAATGGGGGCGAATATCGAAGGGGATGCAACCAACAGTTTTCTCAGGTCCAGATCTTCTATTCTTCCCTGCAAAGACTGCCATGGGCCGGAGGCACTGTACAGGTACAAATATTTCCACAATGCAAATGAACGCAAAACGAATATGAGAAAAAAATAATCTCCATGATCCCTCTTATCTGAACGTCCGACCGTAGGTTACGCGATGACATTTTTTGAAAAAAATGCATTGTACCGATTTCGAACAATCCTAACCGACTTATATAATGATATTTTATCAAATTTAATGTTTTTTATTCGTACACTAAAATCAGGATTTTACGAATAACTCTGGCATGTAATTTGCTTTACTGTGGATATTGTTTGGTGATCCGTCGGTTAACTCTTTTATTCATAAAAAAATGCCGAATTTCAAAGACCGGTGAGATTTTTATTAGCCCTTGAAAACCTGGTCCTTCCCTCCAAGGCGGGATCTTCGATGAACCTTGCCTGTCCTGCATTGCGGGAGTCAGAGTTTTCCGGCTCTGCCAGAAGATACGGCGCTATAGTTTGAAGTGAACTATAGTTAAAAAAGATTGTGCCGGTCGGCCCGTTATGCCGGTTTGCCCGTAATTTAATACCGGCCAACTGGCTAACCAGAGACAGGCACTTTTAACTTGTATAGCTTTCAGGAAAACAGCCCCTTCCAGGGGTAACCCAAAGCCTGGCCCTCTGGGCCAGGATATTTACTAACAGGTAAATAGAATAGAATGCGCTTAAAACCGAATTTTAGATTTATTTTCTTTCTTGTCGTATATTTTTGCCCATTTCTTTTTATCATCCCGGCAGATGTTTTTTCCGCTGATATCGGGAACTGTCTGTTATGTCACAAATATCCCGGTCTTAGCAGGATTGACGAAGAAGGCAAATTCAGGCTTCTTTTTGTTAATGAATCGATATTTAACAAAAGTGTTCATGCCAAGGTCAAATGCGGGGATTGCCATACCGACATTAAAAAGATTCCCCATGAACCTGCCAAAAAAGTCGACTGTCTAACAGAGTGCCATATTATCGAGCCCGCCAGTGAAAAGAAATTTTCCCACAAAGATGTTAAAACATTTTTGGAAAAAAGTGTGCACGGAAAAATCGACATCGCCGGCAAATCTAAAAAATATGTCGAAGATCTTCCTACCTGTAAAAGTTGCCACGACAATCCACTCTACAGGCCACTCTCTTTTTATAAAATGGTGCGCCCCGGCATTTCCGAAGCGGCAATGGGCCGATGCAGGGTGTGTCATAAGACGGATGATTTTATTTTCAGGTTTTACAACCACATCACAACACGATTGCATAAGATCCGGAGTCCAAAGAATATCGCTGAAATGTGTGGGCGCTGTCACAATGATCCAAATATAGCTGCAAGACATCAGTTGCCCACGCAAGTCGTCTCAGCCTACGGAGAGACGTTTCACGGAAAGGCGGCCAGTTTTCTCAGTGAGCGCGTACCCGATTGTCTTGACTGTCATGTCCGTTTAGGAGAATCCGTCCACCAGATGTTAAGCCATGAGAATCAGTTTGCGCCCACCTATGAAAACAACAAATCCACCATATGCTCCAGGCTGGAATGCCATCCCAAGGCATCTTCAAAGCTAGCCAGCTATAAGGTTCATCCTGTTTTCGACAGGCAGCAAAGTCCCAAGCAGTTTTATTTCAGAACATTTTTTATCATACTGACCGGCGGTACACTTTTACCCCTGATGGGAATTATGTTTCTCGAATTAAGTCGAAGATTATTCCCGAATTTAACCTTCAGGCGCAAGGGAAAAGGCGATGGGAGACCGGATGATCAAGATTAAGAACGGCAATAAATACTTTTTCAGATTTACACTGAATCAACGGATACAGCATATCAGCCTTGCATCTATGGTTATCGTCCTCGTGTTGACCGGCATACCGCTAAAATTCCATGACGCGCATTGGGCACACCATCTTTATGCCTTGTTCGGAGGAATTCATTATGCCCCGGTGGTTCATAAAATTGCCGGCAGTATATTATTGATACTCTTTGTTTATCACCTCATTTACATCTCATATTCGATATACACCCGGCAGATCATCCCATTAAAACGAAAGGAAGGTTTAAGTGCCGCCAAGATTTTAAAATTACTGCTTGCCCAGCCCCTAGTGCCGAATTTAAAGGATGTCAGAGACATCATAGGGCTGGTGAAATATTTATTGTTTTTGTCGGACAAACGGCCTGAAGGCGATAGATTTACATGGAAAGAAAAATTTGACTACTGGGCCCCCTTCTGGGGGATTGTGATCATTGGATTTTCAGGCCTAATCATGTGGCAAAAGGTGTTCTTTACTAAATTTATTCCAGGAGAGTTTATTAATTTTGCCTTGATTGCGCACAGCGATGAGGCATTGCTGGCTGCGCTCTTCCTTTTTATATGGCACTTTTATAACGTCCATTTCTCAATCGCTGTTTTTCCCATGGGCACTGTTTTTCTGACAGGATATTTGCCCGAAAAACTGATGGTTGAAGAACATTATGAATATTATGTAAAAATTATGACAAAAGCAGGTCTCGAGCATGAAATCCTTCCGCCCCATGACCAGGGTGATCATGTTCCCATGAAAAGGGTTTATTCCGAATGAAAAAATTGCTTTCAAAATTTTATATCTTGGGATTGATGGCGCTGACGGTGTTATTTATGGCAATTATCTGGAATTTGACATTTGCAGAACTGTTTGAAGAATACCACATCAGAAAAAGGGTTCTGGAAGCAGCAAGTATAAACGTTCCTGCAAAAAACCTAACGGAGCAAATTTCATTTAAAAAAGCCATCCTTGAAAGTGATGAAAGGGTGAAACATTACCTCGGTTACAGAGTTCTGGAAGAAAAACGATTGAAGGGCCACTTCCACCATATCGATTTTGATTTCACCGCTGATAAAACGTCGTTTTGCATTGGATGCCATGGCGATATACCGCACGATAAACTGAAAGAATTCAGGGCATTCGGTAATATGCATGCATCCTTTTTAAGCTGTCAGACGTGCCACGTAAAACTGGAAGGAAACGCAAAAACCGGCATATATAAATGGTATGATCGAACCACCGGAGAAATTGTTCCAAATCCTGACATGGAAGGGACTCTCCCGGGAACATATCGATCTAAAATTATCCCGTTTGAACTCGCAAACGGGAAGATCCGGAGAATCGATACTCCGGAACGGATTACTTTTGCGCGCGAATACCGTGAAATGGAAAACAGTCTCACCGATACGCAAAAATCAAAAGCCAAAAAAATAATACATAACATCGTCAGCAAAAAACCATACGCCTGTGAAGACTGCCACCAGAAGCAGGCGTCTGTGCTTCCATTCAAAGATCTTGGATATCCGCCTCAAAGAGTGAAATCCATTGTGAATACAGAAATTGTCGGTATGATAAAAAATTACACCCAATTTTACATGCCAAGAATGCTGCAGCCCGGATTCGGAAACGAAAAACAGGAGAAAGGAAAGTCCTCCGATTCTTGATTAATTTCACGACCATTTGCTTTTTATTTTAAAAATTAATCAAACACTGTCGTAACATGATGAAAAAATTTCTATTTTCGATATTCCCGATCATTGCATTGGGGTTTATTTTTTTCAGGCCTGTGAGTTCGTTGGCCCTGGATGAGGGGGGCTGTCTCAAATGTCATCAATATCCAGGACTTTCGCGGCTTGAAAAATCGGATGGGTTTAAAGCGTTGCACATTGATGAAAATGACTTTTTCAAGTCTTCCCATGGCAAATTTCGCTGCAAAGAATGTCATATCACCATCACACAGGTCCCTCACACGGGGGAAACCAAAGTTGACTGCTCAACCAAGTGTCACCGTGGTGATGATGCCAAGGTGTTGCCGGAAAACTATCCGTTAAAAGGTTTTCACAAAAACGAACAATCTTTTATTGTTGCCGTACAGGATGAATCCTCCTGCCGGGTCTGTCATCCGTTGTATCCACACAGTAATAACAATCTGGTGCGCGGTTTTTTGAACATGCATACAGGATTTATGTTCTGTGAGCTATGTCACATCAAAAGAGAAAAATTTAAGCACCTGACATATGACTGGAAGAATACCGAAAACGCCGAATACAGCGGCAAGGCCTATGGAACCTATTTTAATCCACTGACGGGAAAAACCCATAAAACTGAAAAATTTATCTCCAGAATCGCTGCTTTTTCCGCCAAAAATGGGGATAAAAAACTGTTGATAAATACCCGGGATATAAACAAAGCCCAGAAATACCTTATAAAAGAGAAAAAATTAACGTCTGACGAGAAAAAGAAAGAGTTAGATTATTTTCATAAGGATATCAGCAGGAAAGAAATCAGTGTGGCCTGTAATGAATGCCATTCTTCAAACAGTATCCTGAATTTTAACAAACTCGGGTTTGACAAGAAGAGAAGCAAAGATCTCGTCTATCTGAACATCAAAGGTTTGGTGACCAAGTATAAAATATTTTATTTCCCGAATCTTTTTGGGCAATAAAGAAAAATTCGAACAAAATTTCAGCCACTAAGGCACAAAGGCACGAAGAAGGGCGATAAAGACTGTTGACGAGATGAATCCTATAGAGGAAGTGCAAATACTTGATCATTTGAAATTAAATGACAAACGTCTTGGTTTTTATATCAAGTTTAACGTGCCACTTATTTGAAATGGCATTAAAAGAATTATATTATAATTTTTGGTGTCTTCGTGTCTTTGTGGCGAATCGATTTCGAATAAAAATAATTCGAATGTGCACGGAAATTTCCGCAAAGAACATCTTCACTTCTTTATTCTCGCTTTCAATAACATTATTAATACTTGCAACGCCTGCCCTTGGGACACGACTTGTCCGTGTAAAGCCCCTTTTCGAAATCACCGAAAAGCTCGTCGCACCCAGTGATGTTGCGGTATCCAATAACGGCTGGATATACATCGTCGACGGCACAAACCACAAAATAAGGATATTCGATCAAAATGGTAAATGGATATCTTCCTTTGGCGGCAGGGGTTCCGGAAACGGCCAATTCAGTTTTCCCCTGGGTATCGACATCGACGGTTCAGGTAAGGTCTATATCGCAGACTCGGGAAACCACCGAATTCAGATTTTTAATTCCAAAGGCGAATTTATTGAGGCCTTAGACATCCCTTCAAATAACAACATGCCCGCCGACCCGACCGATGTTGCCGTCGATGAAACTCGGAACCGCTGCTACATTGTCGATAACGACAACCATTCTATTCAAGTTTACAACCTATCCACCCTTAAAAAGATAACAACTTACGGCTCACCCGGGACCGGAAAACGTCAGTTCAGGTATCCATTTTTTATGACCCTCAACCCCAAAAAATATCTATATATCGTAGACGTCATCAACACCAGGGTACAGGTTCTAAACCCGGACGGCCTTTTTGTTACATTTATCGGTGGGTGGGGCGTTGAAAAAGGGAGGTTTTTTAGACCCAAAGGCGTTGCCGTCAACACCGCCGGCAGAATTTTTGTCAGTGACAGTTATATGGGGGTTATCCAGGTTTTCGACGCCTCGGGCAATTTTTACGCCGTGGTCGGTGACGCGAAACAACATGCAGCAAAAAAGTTCAAAACACCGGCCGGCATATTCATTGACCGAAATAACAGACTGTATGTGGTTGAGATGTTTGCAAACAAGGTCAGCGTGTATCTGATTCAAGGCGATACCGAATGAAATTAGTAACTATTCAGCCACTAAGACACGAAGACACAAAGAAAATGGGTAATAAGAAGATTATTAAAAGAATAATTATATAATCTTGGTGTCTTG
>Ga0224513_10000868_pt1 | contig 12148 bp, 13 predicted proteins | sample SF_May12_sed_USG_5_FD_169109 | JGI IMG/M metagenome (GOLD analysis project Ga0224513, IMG submission 169109) | Sediment microbial communities from San Francisco Bay, California, United States - SF_May12_sed_USGS_21 | ecosystem: Environmental > Aquatic > Marine > Sediment | place: USA... | reverse complement strand
ACAAAATTACTCCAATAACGGTTAGTTTTTGATGCGTTTCCAACAAATATGATTTTTTTGTAAACTATATGAATTTAGAAGATGTAGAATTATTCAATAGAGTGGTGTGAAAATAATTCAGCATATATAATAAAAAAATCCAATAAACATTCAATAATATTTTTAGTATGACATTATGTAAATTTTTTAATATAGAATTTCAGATTAGGTATCAAATTCCATTTGTGATAAATTTTGAATTATATCTTCAAGTTCTGTTTTATTTTCATTAATTACTTGTTTTATTATATTGATTTCTTTATTTATCTGATCTAAATTAACATCATCAGAATTTTTTTATGTGTTCTAGATTTTTTAATATTTTTGATGGTATAGATTAATTTTCTTTAAGTCATCTTTGTATTTTTTAGTTTTTCATATTGATTAGAGATTTCAGAAATCCCAACATAATTTTGGTTTGACAAAAACCTAGAAAAATAATAGTACGTCCTACAGCTAAAACCAAAATTAATACAATAATGGTTAATCTCAACTTACAATATTATTTTTGTATTTTTAGATTTAAAATTTAATCTAGTTTGTTAGGGTTGTTTTTTTACGCCTACGTATTATGTAAATTCCAGCTCCTATTGCCAAGATAATTGGAATAATAATCAATGTTAAGTCAGGGCCAGATTCATCACCATTTGATGGTTTTTCAATAGAAATAGTTTTCTCATGATTTAGAAAGAGTTCATCTCTAATACTATCTTTGTATCGTACAGTGATTGTGATATCATGCTCTCCATATTTAGGCTCACCTTCAAATTCAATAGGAATGTTAAATGGAACAGGAGCATCAATTTCAATCTCATCAATAAATTGAGTGTTGTGTTTGATATTTGAATCACCACGAGGATTAATAGTTACAAAACCAAACAACCCATCTTCATTTCCTTCATTAATTATTTCCCCAATCACCATTTGTGTACCAGATAATTCAATGACGTCAATATTATAGATGGATAAATCAATTAGGCCTTTAACATAGAAATCAGCAATTCGTGAAATAGTATGTTTATCACCATGCGCATTAAAATAAGTAATTTCAAGAGGTGCACGAAGTGTATCACCTTTTAGAGATTCTGGAACATATACATCAAGTTCAATAAGTTTTTTAGATTTTGGATTAATTTCGCCAATTTCCCAATCAGTATTTAGAATTACAACATTCTCAACATTTGTAATGGATTGAGTTGTTGATGCTCTTTCACTTTGTGTATTTTGTAGTCCAACATCTACACTTGAAATTGGTGCTGTTCCGTCATTTGAAATTTCAATTGTTACATGATTTTGTTGTAAAGATGTTAGAAATGGGTTTAGTGCACGTAGATTTATGACACTTTTTCCAGTTACTTTAAAATCAAAATTCTCAAATGCAGTACGAACTCCAGATTCACGTAATCTGGAATAATCTACTTTGACAGTACCAGGATATTGTTGAATTTGAACATAATCACCTATATCAACAAAAAATGTTAGATGGAAATTTTCTCCAGCAAGAGAATTAGAATCTGCATCTGCATAGATTATGGAACTAGGCCCATCTGAGGCTGAAAATCCCAAAGGTAATGAAAGCTGACCTCTTATTCCTGTAATATCTTGAGTTCCTACATTTGCCATTATTACAGTAAATGGTACATTCTTGTCTCCTGCACCAATCTCAAATTTTTCATCTATTGTTCCAAAATAAGCATCTAGAAATTTTACATCTCCAAAATCTCTTTCAAACGGAGAGTTACCAAATCCTCCAGAAGAAATTTGAGCATAAGAATTATTTAAAATAAATGGAATGAATCCAACAATAAATAATGGCAATAAAAATTTAAAATTCATTATGCAAAAACCTCCATTTCAGAAGGTTGTTCACCTTCAAAAGCCTTACCATCTTTTATTGTAATTACTTTATCTACTACACCAAAATGCGGTCTATCATGTGTAACTATAATGAATGTTTGATTTAGTTTTTTTGCCATAGATTTCATTAATTGAACAATTGTTTCTGAAGTTACAGAATCAAGATTACCAGTAGGTTCATCAGCTAAAACAATCGAAGGTTTATTGATTAATCCTCTTGCAATAGCTACTCTTTGGGCTTGTCCACCTGAAATTTTGTTTGCACGTTTATGCATTTGATCTTCAAGTCCAACTGCTTTTAGTAAATCTCTAGCTTCTTTTTCAGCAGTATGATTAGTTCCTCCAATTTGTCTAGGCAACAACACATTTTCTAAAACTGAAAGATCGGTAAGTAAATTAGAAAATTGAAAGATAAATCCTAATTTTTTATTTCTAAATGACGAGATTTGATCATCATTAAGTGTTGTAGTATCAATTCCATCAATCAATATTTTTCCATTTGATGGACGATCTAGTAATCCAATCATATTAAGTAATGTAGATTTTCCAGAACCTGAACTTCCTACAATTAGAACAACTTCACCGTGCTCAATGGATAATGATGCATTATCAAGAGCAGTAACTTTACTATCTCCTTCCCCGTATATCTTACTGACATTATTAATTTCAAGTACTTTAGACATTTCTCATTGCCTCCACAGGTAACAATTTTGTTGCTCTATACGAAGGATACAAAGATGCAATAATTGCCAAAGCAAATGAGGTCAAAGCAGTTTGTATGATTTTATCCCAGTTATAGCTTACTTCAAGTGGGAGACTATTATTAAATGACATTTTGGTTTCTTTTGCATAAAAAGTATAACCAAGTCCTGCTGCAGTTCCAACTCCAGCACCAATAGCTCCAATTATCATCCCTTGGAAAATAAAGATTATGAGAATATCTTTTCTTTTGGCTCCAATTGCCCTCATAATACCAATTTCTTTAGTTTTCCCATTTACCAACATCATTTGAATTGTAAGGATTGCAAATGCAGAGGACATCATTCCAAAATAGCCGATCATGTTAATCATTGCGATACCAGATCTAAAACCAGCAAGTTGCTCTTCAGCTGATTCTTCTATAGTTTCTGCAAGAAAATCATCGTTAGGGAATGATTGTAAAAAGAATTCTTTTAATTCTAATGCTTTAGATGGATCGTTTAATTTTACCATGAAGGAACTAGTATCACCAGGTCTTCCCATCATATCACGTAAGGTATCAATATGTATAACAGCTGTATAATCAAATCCCTGACCCCCGGGTGATTTTGCAATTCCTGAAACAGTGAATCTTCTTATCTGATCTTCCCCCACTCTATCAACAACCAGAACTTTAATACTATCACCAACTTCAGCACCTCCAAGATCTTTTGCCACATTAGATCCTAATACAATAGAGTTTCTTGAAAAAACATAGTTTCCTTCTGAAACAGTTTCATGAACTGTAGATGCTTTAATGTCACGAAATGGGTCTATGCCAACTAATGGAATTCTGGTTTCTTCAATTAATTTTCCATTTTTTGTCATATTCATTTCGGCACTTGATGAAAGCCGCGGAGTTGCTCCTTGAACATATGGAATTCTTTCAAACCAACTTACAATTGATAAATCTGATTTATCAATATAATCAGCATCATCAGTTACAAGGATATCGCCATTTCTATAATCACTGATATCTCTAACTATAGCATCAAACAATCCTTGAAATATTACAAAGTTTACATGAATTACTAAAATTCCAATTGTAACAGCTAAAACTGCACCAATTAGACTTCCTTTTTTATTAAATAGCATTCTTTTTGCAAGTATTAATCGGTATTCCACAAAAATAATAAAATAGTCTAATATATAATGTATATGATACATAATACTAAAATTATAGACAATTTTATATCATATTAGTTACTTTCATATTCTATAAAGAAGATTTAAGTGATAAAATGGACAGTTTGGATATAAAAATTTTGGGCAAATTATTGAATAATTGTAGAGAATCAGACAGACAAATAGGCATAGAATTAGGATTATCAGGTGGGGCAGTACATGCAAGAATCCAAAAAATGGAGGCATCTGGTATTATCGAGAAATTTTTTCTCAAAGTTGAACCACCTGTTTTGGGTTATGGTGTTTTGTACTTTGTTGTGTCAGGAGAAAATGTTAATGAAGTTTTAGAGCAAATAAGTCTTGTAGGTGAACCATATGTTGTAGTACCATGTATAGGTGGAATTACAGTTTGTGGAATTGTCGTAAAAGAAAATATTGAGCAAAAAATAGATCTTGCAAATAAATTAATGAAAGATGTTAGAGTATTATCTATTTTTGAAGCAGAAAATACAGGATTTAATTCAAATCTTACAAAAACAGATTTAGAAATTCTAGAAGAACTAATTAAAGAACCAAGACAGAGAATTGAAAAAATTGCTAAAAGTACAAACATGTCAACAAAAACAATAACAAGATGCATTGAAAAATTAAATAAAAATGAAGGTATTCAATTTACTCTGATTTACAATCCTAGAAAAATTGATGGTTATATTCCACATGTCATACTTACCTGGATAAATGGGGATTTTAAAAAAACATTAAAAAATATGAATAAGATATTTTCCAAATCATATTTACAGATTCCTTTTATTGCAAAAAATCAAATTGTTTTGTTTATGTATAGTGAAAATATTTTCAAAATGGATGAGTTGACACAAAAAGTAAGAAATGTTGAAAATGTAAAATCTGCAGATTTATTCATTCCAAAAAAAATTTCATTTTATATTGATTGGTTAGAAAAAGTCATTATAGATTTTAAAAAATCATCTAAATTACATTTAACATATCAAACAAATTAAATAATAATAATAATCCATACACGATATGAAAAAGACAAAGATCTATGAAGGGAAAATTTTAGGTCTTAGTGTTTATGATGGAAAAATAGAAGGTAGAAAGGTCAGACGAGAAGTTATTGAGCATAGGGGTGCTGCAGCTATGCTTGCTTTTGATGAAGATAATAAGATAATTCTAGTAAAACAACATAGATTTCCACACGGATATGTATTAGAGATTCCTGCTGGAACATTAGAAAAAAGAGAAGAACCCATAAAATGTGCATTCAGAGAACTAGAAGAAGAAACAGGATATAGAGCAAAAAGGATGACTCCATTAATTACATATTATCCGTCAATTGGCTATAATGCAGAGATAATTCATTGCTTTTTAGCCTCAGGATTAAAGAAAATATCTGATTTGAAATTAGATGAAGATGAAATATTATCTGTAGTAAAAATGGATTTGAAAAAGGTGCTATCAATGATTAAAACTGGTAAAATTCAAGATTCAAAAACCATATGTGCAGTTTTAACATATGTTGCTAAGAAAAAACTATACTAATTATTTATTATAGATAGGTTGTACAAGATCAGCCACATCTGCCCAAGACTGTGTAATTCTTTCAAACATATACACTATATCAAGAAAATCTATTGGAATTTGTTTTTTATTACCTAATGTATTTCGAAGTAATCCAAGTTTTTCAGCATATTGTTTATGCAACGATATAGCTTCAATAGCTAAAAGTCTATCAGGTTTGGTAAATGCATCAATAGATTTTTCTGCAAGTTTATTAAAATTTTTTATTACATTATAGATTATCTTTGAATATTCTTTTGATAAAGAGGAATTATAAATGAAATTTGAAAGTTCTACAATATAATCACCTGCATTTTCAAGAATGTTTGCTGCAACTCTATAATCAAGTACATCAATATTTTCTAAATTAAATACATTAGCCAATCTTTTGTCAGCTAACGTGCTACGAATTAAACGAACAAGTAAGAAATATTGTCTATTTACTTCAACATCACGTTTTGACAATGATTGTAAATTAGATTTATCATCTGAAATTAGTCCATTGGACACATCATCGTACATGCCAATTGCGATTGAACTCATTCGTTTGAGGATTTTTTCTGGATTAAGTGTTGTTGCATCTAAAAGAAATTGCATGTTGATGTGAGATGCATCCTCTTCAATTATCTCCATTCCAACTAATCTTCTCATTGAATTACGAATTTTTTCTCTGTCTTTTCCTGGAATAATGGATTTAGAATTAATTTCAATGATATCAAATCCTAAAAGATAAGCTCCAGTAATGTCTGCAACAATATTTTCCTCTTTGGGCAACGGATAAGAAATTACAAGTTTTTTTGTTGGTCGTACTTCTTTGTTAGCAGATATAGAGATACTATCCTGACCAGTTTCAATTTCAACCTCACTGCTTTTATCCAAATTATTTGCAACAACCCATTCTTTTGGCAACGATACCAGGACACTGCTTCCAATTCTTTGTAGGCGTCGAATGAATTTAGTCAATTTATACTAATTTAATTAATTTAAGCCATATTCTTATATTTTATGTAGAATTTAAACTAAAATCAATGGAGGCAACAGCATTTTGTCCAGCACACGTTACAGGCTTTTTTAAAGCTCATTTAGATGACAATCAAAATAATTTAGAAAATTTAGGATCAATGGGAGCAGGCTTCTCAATAAAACAAGGAGTTACTACTAGGGTAAAAATTGAAACAAGAAATGATCAAGAGTCAAATTTTGAAATTACATCATTTGGATATCAATCAGATAAGACAGATGTTTCAGAATATGTTTTAAATGAATTTCTAAAACTTGGAGAATTCTCAAACAGGTTTTTTAGAATTGAACATGACATATCAATTCCAGTTGGATATGGTTTAGGCTCTAGTAGTGCAGTTGCATTATCACTATCCTTTGCATTAGATAAAGCCCTTGAAACAAAATTAGATAGGACAACAATTGGACAAATTGCACATAATGCAGAAGTGAATTGTAAAACAGGACTAGGTGATGTTTTAGCATCATTTCATGGTGGTTTTGAAATTCGTCTTAAAGCAGGAGCTCCAGGAATAGGTCACGTTGAAAAAATTACTACAGATAAGATTTCTGTAATTATGATATGTTTTTCTCCAATATCTACAAATAAATTCATCAAAGAACGTTTGTCCCAAATTAATGGACTTGGGGGGAAAATGGTAAACAGACTATTAGAATCTAAAAATTATGAACATTTTCAAGACATGTCTTTGGAATTTGCAAAATACGTAGATGTTATGACTCCAAGAATGCAGAGATTGATTAATGAATTATCTAAAAATAACATTAAATGTGGAATTGCGCTTTTTGGCGAAACCATTTTTTCAATGATTCCAAAAGAAAAAGAAAAAGAGGTTCTAGGAATTATACAGAAATATCCTGATGGGATTATAATAAAATCAGAATTGGATGACGATGGGGCAAGAGTTCTATTAAATTAACTAAAACCATGCCCATAATTCCCAAATCTCATCCAAGAGTCAAATCACTTTTAATTCGTGAAAAACTAGTTAACGGTTTTGATAATGGATTGGTTGCAAAAGAAGGGCTTTTAGCTCAAGGCAGAGGAGAAGCTTTCGATTATCTCCTAGGAGAGAAAACAGGCAAGGCTGCAACAAATGCCATTAAAGCTGCAGCTGCACAGTTACTATTGGCAGAAATGCCTGTAATCTCGGTTAATGGCAACATAGTAGCATTATGTCCAAAACAAATTGTAAGACTATCAAAACAAGTCAAAGCAAAACTTGAGGTAAATCTATTTTATACAAATGAAAAAAGGAAAAAAGCAATTATTAAAACTCTCAAAAAAAATGGAGCAGATGAAATTTTGGGTTCGAGTATTGCCTCATCTAAAAAACTGAGTGGTATTGATTCTGCAAGAAGAATTGTTGATAAGAATGGAATTTTTGTAGCAGATGTAGTAGTTGTACCATTAGAAGATGGTGATAGAACTATAGCACTTAGGAAGGCGGGAAAGACGGTAATTACATTTGATCTAAATCCTCTTTCAAGAACTTCACAGACTGCCAACATTACAATTGTAGATAATGTAACAAGGGCAATTGATTTGTTAATCAATGAATCGAAAAGACTATCAAAAAAGAATCAAAAAAGTCTTCAAAAAATTATCAGTGATTTTGATAATAAAAAAAATCTAAGAGACAATGTCATCCAGATAAAAGATAACCTAACAAGGAGAGCCAAAATTGCATAAAACAGTTCAAGATATTCTAAACATGAAAAAAGAAAAGAAAAAAATTGCGGTAATTACAAGTTATGACTACACTTTAGCTTCACTATGTGACAAAGCAGGAATTGATGTATTGTTAGTTGGGGATAGTGCAGGAATGGTAATGCTTGGATATGAAAACACAATTTCTGTTACAATGGATCAAATGTGCATGTTTACAGAAGCAGTTAGCAGAGCAAGGAAAAATTCTCTACTAGTATCAGATTTACCATTCATGTCATATCAAGCAAGTATCGAGGATGCCATTAATAACTCTGGCAGATTAATCAAAGCAGGAGCAGATGCTGTAAAGCTTGAGGGGGGTTTAGTAATGGCTGAAACAATCAGTGCAATAGTAGATGTAGGAATTCCGGTGATGGGACATATTGGATTACAACCTCAGACTACAATTCTTTCAGAGGGATACAAAGTGCAAGGAAAAACAACGGATACCGCAATGAAGCTAATTGAAGATGCAAAGGAGCTTGAAGATGCAGGAGTATTCAGTATTGCATTAGAAATGATTAGTCATGAAGTTGCTCAAATCATCTCTGAAACTGTTAGTGTACCTACAATAGGAATTGGTTCAGGGGTAAATTGTGATGGACAAGTACTGGTTGTTCAAGATTTACTAGGAATGTATGATAAGATTAAGCCAAAATTTGCAAAAAGATACATGAATTTATCTGAAGACATTGTAAAATCACTTGGAGACTATAAAAAAGATGTAGAATCAGGCGAGTTTCCTACTAAAGAGAACTGGTTCTCAATGAATGAAGAAGAGATAAAAAAATTACGTGAACAAATTGGCAGTTAAAAAAAAGATAAAGAAAAAAGATCATCCATCTTTAGATATAGTTAGTTCACACGGTGTAGAATTAACCGGAAAAAGAATTGTACTTTGTGTTGCAGGTAGTGTTGCAGCATACAAAGCAATTGAACTTGCAAGATTACTAATGAGACATGGAGCAGATGTGAAATGTGTTACAAGTAATGCAGTTACAAAATTAATACAACCAGAATATTTCAAGTGGGCCACAGGTAATGATGTAATTACAAAACTTACTGGTGAATTAGAACACATCAGGTTAGCAGATTATAATCAATCAGATTTGATAGTAGTGTATCCAGCAACTGCAAACACGTTAGGAAAATTAGCTAACGGAATTGATGATACTCCTGTATCAACAGTACTTACAGTAGGTTTTGGATCAAAAATCCCAATTTTGATGTGTCTTGCTATGCATGTATCAATGTATGAAAATTCAGCCGTTAAAAAAAATATCAAATTTTTAAAAAATAAAATTCAATTTCTTTCTCCCAAAATGATTGAAGATAAAGCAAAATCCCCAGAACCTAAAGATGTTTTAGAAAATGTATTAAAGAAATTTGGATCCTCATCTTTATTAAAAAATAAAAAAATCTTAATGACTTCAGGGCCAACTGTTGAACAAATAGATCCCATACGAGCAATTACAAACCAAAGTTCTGGAAAAACAGGAGTTAGTTTAGCATCGGAATTAATTTCTGCAGGGGCCAAAGTAACTTTTGTTTATGGACCAGGAAGAGAAAAGCCACCAAAAGGTGCAAAAATAATCAATGTTTTATCCAGTAAAGAAATGCACGTTACAGTAAAATCAGAACTAAAGAAAAAATTCGATATTGTGATTATGGCAGCAGCAGTTGCAGATTATGTTCCAACTGTTCAAAGTAAAAAGAAAATCAAAAGTTCCAAGTCAACCATGAATATCAGGCTCAAAAAAGCTCCAAAAATTATCAATGAAATAAAAAAATATCAAAAAAACGTATTTCTTGTCGGTTTTAAAGCAGAGACAAATTTGACAAAATCTCAATTAATCAAATCAGCTGAGAAAAAATTGAGAGAGTCATCTGCAGATATGATCATAGCAAATGATATTGGTTCAATCAGATACAAGAAAAATCCTCAGAATAACCAAGTAATCATCGTAGATTCTAAAAAGAATGTTGTCTCAGGATGGATGAATAAAGAAAAAATTGCTAAAATTATTAGAAAACAAATTGAAGTAAAAATCAAATGAAAAAATCAGAACTTCGAAGACTAGTTGTAGACTATAAAGAAACTAGATTAAGATTTTCAAAATCGAGTTATGTAAAATTAAAGAAGCAGCTAAAACAATTGGAGCATAGATACTATCATGAAACAGGCAGGACAATAGAGTCAGATTTAGAAGGGATTACATAAAATAGATCAAAGATTGTGAAAGCATGTAAAATGAAATTCATTCATTCAGAATACAAACAACGTAATATGAAAATTTGGAATGAAGTTGCTCCCAGATATCATAAGAGATGGGCTAGTGTGAATAAAGGACCATTTCAAAGTACAAAAAAATTAGTAGAATTAGTAAATATCAACAAAGGTGATGCGGTCTTAGATGTTGCATGCGGTACTGGAGTAGTCACAAATGAAATCCAAAAGAAAATTGGAAAATTAGGATATGTCATAGGAGTAGATACTTCCACTACTGCAATTAAAATTGCAAAAAAATGGAATGGGAAAAAACAAAATGTAAATTTTGTAAATACTGATGCTGAAAAATTCTCTTTTTCTAAAAAATTTGATGCCATTACATGCCAATATGCATTATTTTTCTTTCCAAATACGCAAAAGGCATTAAAAAACATGAAAAATAGCCTCAAAGAATCAGGTGATATAGGAATTTCAGTTCATGGCAGCGCAAAAAAAGTTCCTTATTTTAGTAGTATTTTAGATTCAGTTATCAAGTATATCCCAGATTATATTCCTCCAGGCTCTCCAAATCTCGATAGATTCGGTACCAAATCTGCTTTAAGAGCAGAAGTAAGTAATGCAGGATTTTCAAAAATTAAAGTTAAGGAATTTATTTTTCAACATAGTCCAGGAAATTTTGAAGATTACTGGAAAACCTATCTAAAATACATCGCAAAGCCACTAAAAGAAAAGCTAAACGAATTAGATTATTCAAAAAGAAAAGAGTTGAAACAGATGGTTAAAGAAAAAACATTACAGTATACTAAGAAAAATGGAGATATTTTATTTCCTTGGCAAGTTTTAATTCTAAGTGCAAAAAACTAGAGGATTAGAGAGAAATGGGAAAGGACGACAAGAAAAAAGAAGGTAAACGAAAAAAGAATGATTTTAAATCATTTCTTATAAAGAGGGCTCCGATTTATCTTGCTTTGATTGCAATGTTTGTAGTATTTGTAATTCCAGAGATGACAAAAGGAACTTTGGAAAAAAGTTTTCCTGAATTTTCAGATGAAGACCAACAAGTTATAGATATTTTGATGAAATATGATGGCCCAAACGATGATGGATTAACCGTAATGGAAGCATTAGAGAACAAAATAAGTGAAGAGTATCCAGATGAGAAAATTTTTGATCATAAAAAAACCATTGTGGATTTAACTGTAACAAATGTCGAATCTGAAGAATACCAAGTGAAATTTAATTTTAAATCCCATAAAGGTGAAATGAATTTTGACTGGAATGTAAATGTAGAATCTGAAAAAATCATATCAAATAATTCAGAAGGAAAATACATTATTGAATTAGTTAATTATTATGATTAGGCTCAAATCGTGATTAAATCTTTAGTAAATTTGTGCATTACAACTGGTCTTTCTTTTACAATCAATGAATCCTCTATTCTAATTCCAAATTTGTTTTCAATATAGATTCCTGGTTCTATAGTGATTGCCATATTTTCTTTTAATTTTGTAGTACTTCTGTAAGATACAGTTGGTAGTTCATGTACTTCTAATCCAATTCCATGACCTGTTGAATGAATAAAGTATTGAGCATAATTTTTTTCTTCAATGTATTTTCTACATGCAGCATCTACATCTTTACAATCAATATTTGGTTTGACAGATTTTAGTCCAAGTCTTTGGGATTCTTTTACAATCTCATATGCTTCATTTGCTTGTGATGAAATTTTTCCAATTGCAAATGTCCTTGTTGCATCAGAGACATATCCTTTGTATCTTAAAGTAAGATCAGTAACTACAAGATCACCTTTTTTGAATTTTCTATTGGTGACTTGAGCATGTGGAAGTGCA
>Ga0224513_10000867_pt1 | contig 12150 bp, 12 predicted proteins | sample SF_May12_sed_USG_5_FD_169109 | JGI IMG/M metagenome (GOLD analysis project Ga0224513, IMG submission 169109) | Sediment microbial communities from San Francisco Bay, California, United States - SF_May12_sed_USGS_21 | ecosystem: Environmental > Aquatic > Marine > Sediment | place: USA... | reverse complement strand
TTTTAAGATGATTAGATTTTCAATCTTGAATTTTATATTGCTATTTTAAATTAAAAAATACATAATATCAGAAATGAGTATTACGATAACATGACCAAACCAACAAGAAAAAGCAGTTCTAAACTTCCAAAGAAGAGAATTCAAACAATATTGGTTCCATTAGATGGCTCAAAATTTTCAATTCGTGCCCTTAACTATGCAATAAACTTGGCAAAATTCACTGGCTCAAAAATTACAGGACTTTTTGTAATATCTAGTGACGTTTCACCGATGCCTCTGGATGAACTCTTTGATCCACTGTCATCCATAGAACCTTTGGGATACAAAGCAAAAATGACGAGACATGGGCAGAAAATATTAGAACAAGCAGAAGACAGATGCCTGCAAAATAACATCAAATTTGTAAAAAACATGTTATTTGGTAATCCGGGAAATTATATTGTCAACTATGCAGAAGACAAAAAGAACAAAATAGAGATGATCATAATGGGTTCTCGAGGACAAGGGCATGTTGGGGAGATGTTGCTAGGAAGTGTTTCTTACAACGTTGTTCACAAATCTAAAAAACCAGTAATGATTGTAAAATAATCAATTTTTAAATTAAATTTCTAAAAACTAAAAGAAAACAAAAAACAGATTCGAATTTTTTCTCATTCCAAAGAGGTAATCATACAGAAGACAAGAGTCAAGGTGATGGATAAGAACACAAGTAAAGTGAGTGAAATGTATGTTTTGGAGGGACTTGGTCCTACCGGATTGATAAACCAAGAGACCGGAATGATAAATGACAATACCGGAATGATAGAAAATTCTACCGGATTGATAGAGGAGAATACCAGAATGATAACCGAAGTTAATGAGGTAGAACATACTGTAAGTGGAAGAAAAAAGCGCAGCAGGGAAAGAGGAAAGGACAGCAAACCCCGAAATTCCCCACTACATACAATGAAGAACTTGCCGCAGTTTAGAGACAAACCTCATGAGGAAGTTAGACAGTACATTCTTGAAACAAAGGGAGTTGACATTGGAAGCAATTTTAATATTGGAAGTTTGATGTTGTGGGTTTTTGTGTTACTTGCAATTGTTACAGGAGTGATTTGTATAGTGAAGTGGTTGCAACAAAGGCAAGAAAGAAAGTTTAATGAAAAGATGTGTTGATAAAAAAAGTGATCTAAAAGTACAACTTTAAAATCAATTTTGTTGATTTCTCAAGCCGCACATTCTCCTTTTCCTGTAATTGTATGATATCTTGTATCACTACCATAGTCAGAATAAAAATCTGCGTCTTCTGCCATTATTGGAGGTATTGTCAGTGGTGATAAAATTGTCTTAAAATCATTTATAGATTTTATTTCAGAATCTTCTTTTTCCTCAATAATTCTGTTAATCCAAGAAGACAACGTATCTTCAGATTTTTTGTTCTTTTTGAATAGTTCGATTATTTTCAATATCACTGGAATTACTCTTTTTGCAGGAACTCTCATACAATTTACACCCAACGTGGTTTGCTCATCTGAACGTCCACCAAGAGACATCTGATAGTTAGGATACATGTCTTTTCCTACTCTTCCACCACCTCCATAGAATCCAATTGTGGAAATTTCATGTTGACCACAGGAGTTAGGACAGCCGCTAATCTTGACAGTAGAGTCACTCAGATCCTCATCCCCATCTAGTTTCAACTCCAAGAATTTTCTCTGAATTTCTTTTGCCAGTCGGTGAGAGTTTGTTAATGCCAAGTTACACGAAGTGGTTCCTGAACAACCTACAGGGGATGCCATGGTAAGTGATCCGGACTTTGCAAGACCCGCATCAATCAATTTAGCATACAGTTTTGGCAAATCTGTCTCATCTATCCATCGGAGTACTATTCCTTGGGAAAAACTATTTCTTGCAAAACCTTCAGCAGAAAATTCTTGGCAAATACCTGCCAGAGACAAAAGTTGGTTGGAAGTAATGTCTCCTGCCTCCAAGTTTATGAAGACACAGCAATATCCATCCTGTTTTTGTTTTATTGTACTGGTTTTGCACCATCTGGAATAGCCGCCTGTATTTGGAGCACCGCTTTCTTCTGAAATACTGATTGATTTTTTGATTTCAGTTGCAGAGTCATCAATATCCAGTTTTACAATTATTGACTGCGTTGCACGCATAACGGCTCTTTCTTTCAGTATTGTATTTTGAAAATCATTCCAACCCATTTCATCTACCAGATATCTCATTCTGTTTCTTGCCAAATTTTTTCTGTTTCCAAGTCGGTCAAATATACGAATTACCGCAATTGAGGTATACAGCAGGTCTTCTTCAGGAGTGAATTCTTCCAACTGATGACCCACAAAGGATTTGTTTCCCAACCCTCCTCCAAGAAATATTTTGAATCCACGTTGGGAATCTCCATTAACTTCTCTTGTTTGCGGAATTAATCCCACATCTACCATTCTTGCCATTCCATGTTTTTCACAGCACGTAAAATTGAATTTAAATTTCCTGGGAAGATTCTGACTCAATGGATTTCTTAAAAAGAATTTGGTAATGGCAAAAGCATAAGGCGTGGCATCAAATGCTTCATTACTGCAAACTCCTGCAAGTGGACTGCACATTACATTTCTTACAGAATTACCACAGGCTTCCCTTGAGGTCATTCCCACTTCAGCAAGACCACGCATTACCTCTGAGACATCTTCTAACACCACCCAATGCAGCTGAATACTCTGTCTTGTTGACACATGTGCACTTCCTATTGAGAATGCCTCACTGAGTTGAGCAAGTTTTTTGAGTTGATATGGATAAATCTGACCTGCAGGTGCCTTTATTCGTATCATGGAATAGTCATCAGTCATTCTAGAACCATAAGCTCCATGTTGGAGTCGGAATCTTCTGAAAATGTCCTTAGCAATTTTTCCTTGACGATATAGTTTTACAGTATCAGCAAAATTTTCCACCTCTTGTATTTTTGCCCAGCTGAGTCCTTGTTTTGTTTTAGACTCTACGATCTTTTGTTTGACACTATCCAAGTATAACAAAATGTACACTGACATAAGATTTAAGATTATCAACAGCTCATTATTTCATATTAGTTGTAATGGGTTAAATTATCCAATCAATACCAATCTTTACCAAGAATGAATTATCATGTAAATCATCTTTCAAACTAGAATAAAAGTGGGTTAAATAATATTAAAAAAAATCCCCTGCTTAAAACTAAAAATTTTTAATTTATTACAACATATTTTGTAATGCTATGTTTTCTAAAAATACTTAATTACTTAATCAACATTTCATTAGTTATTGGCTGTCAGTTTTGCTCAAATATCCAGTACAGAAGATCAAAGACCAAAAGACAAGAAACCTACAATTGTTACTCTCAATCAAAATGACGCAATTAGTGGAATTGAACATACATCAGATGAAGACCCAGGAGACATTCGCATTACAGAATCTGGGGTTTATGTTGTTATAGCTGCACCTCAGATAGGAAGAACCCATGGAACTAAACCAAGATATGTAGATATTTGGTTAAGAAAAAACGGTGATGATATTCCACACTCAAATGTACGTCTAGTAATGAGAACTAAAGACGATAAAGACATAATCGTTAATCAAGCTATGATGCCATTCAATAGAGGAGATGTTATCAACATAATGATGTCCGTTGAAGTAGCAAATGAGGGTTTAGGTTTAGAAACAATTAGACCTAAAGGTGAACCTGTTATTCCGAGCATAATATTTTCTATGCATAAAATAAAAGAGTATGGAAGCTTGACTAGCGACTGAAAGAATATTTGAGATAACTATCCGCTAGATTCATGTTTAAGACTAATTTACTACTATCCGAAATATAGTAAGAGAGATAGGTATAATATGTTCTTCATTTATTTTTAGAATTCTACAAACACTATATTTGCAAAATTAAATTATTGTCAAATTATTCTTCAATTATCTTAATAATTTTTGATGGGATCTCTGCATAATTTGAACAGGTTCTGCAAAAACATACAATATATCATCATGTTTAATGGGAAAACTCATGACCAAACCTTTCTCTCTTGATGCCATTGTAAAATTTACAGGTCCAAATTGTTTATCAAACTCTTTTCTCATTTTCACTCTTAATGCTAACTCCATAAAGATCATTTCATCATCTTTTGTACTTTCAAGTGGTTCTATTCCTTCTTTTATGCCTTCGGCTACTAATCTCCCTTTCGTATTTATTATGCCCGCAAATCTAATTTTTTTATCAATTTTTATTTTTTCACAAATTATATTGTAATCTAAAATTCTATTATCCAACGTTGTCCTGTCATAAATATTTGTGATTGAATAACTTTATGATGTAACAAATGTAAAAATTTGAAATATTTCCTCAGGTAATCCTGAATTTATTTTCTACACATTACTGTATAAGTAAAATTCTCTTGGGGATGGTAATGAAAACACAGAGATGTGTTCATGTCTTTTAATTTCACAGTATTCTTCAAGGAAATCTTTTGCAAAGACGGATTGAAGATATTCGTCATCTGATTCTAATGCCTCAATTGCCTCTCTTAATGCAACAGGTAATTTTTTAATTCCCATTTCACGTTTTTTCTTTTCAGAAAGTTTGTAGATGTTCATATTTACTGGATCTGGAGGCTGGATCTTCTTTTTAATACCATCAAGGCCAGCTAAAAGCATAGCTGACTGGGCCAAATAGATGTTGGCACTAGGATCAGGTATTCTAGATTCTATCCTTTTTCGAGTTTCCATGTTTTTATGATGAGATGGAATTCTAATGCATGCGGATCTATTACTTCTACTCCATGCTAAATTAGTGGGTGCCTCAAAACCAGGAACTAGTCTCCTGTAAGAGTTGGTAGTAGGATTTGTTATTGCACAAAGAGATCCTGCATGTTCAAGCAATCCTCCAATATAATATTGTGCAGTTTGACTTAGTTCGGCATACTCGTCATTTGGATCATAAAATGTGTTAACTTTTTTACCGTTTTCTTCCTTCCACAAACTTTGGCTTATGTGCATAGCAGATCCATTATCCACTTCTAATGGCTTTGCCATAAAATTTGCGACACTACCACGTTTTGCTGCTACTTCTTTTGTAGTCTTTTTCATGGTAATTACATTGTCTGCCATTGGAAGCAACTCATCATACTCCATCTGTATCTCTCCTTGTCCTGCAGTTGCAACCTCATGATGATGGGCCTCTATTTTAATTCCAAAATAATTATGCAATGTACTTGCTATTTCATCTCTAGTAGAACTAAGACTATCAGCTGGCGGAGCTGGGAAATACCCGCCTTTTATTGGAATCATATGGCCACTTCCATTGTCAGTTGACCATGGTGCCTCCCTTGATTCAATTGAGTAACCAGTTCCTCCAGACCAGTTAACAGTGGACATTGGAGTTGGACCTAGAACAATCTTGTCAAATATGAAAAATTCAACTTCTGGGCCAAAATAACACTTGTCAAAACCCATTTCTTTTGCAATCTCACATCCCCTTTCTGCTATGTATCTGGAATCCCTGGAATAACGTTTTCCAGAATATCCCTCGTGAATGTTTACAAAAAAACGTGCTGATTTGGTGCGGTAATTGGTCTGTTCTCTTTCTTTATAACCCATATCAAAAAAATCTGGATTTATTGCAAAAGTATTAGGATCAGGAGTTAAGAGCATGTCTGAGTCATAAATCTCTTTGAATCCTTTAATCGAACTGCCATCAAGTCGTGGCAATCCTTGGGAAAATGCCTCTTCAGTTATATCCTCACTGGAAATGCTAAGTTGTTGTAATACCCCAAATGGATCGCAAAATTGTAGTCTAACCCATTCTATTTCTGATTTTTTTATATCTTCAATTATTTTTGTAATTTTTTGGTCTGATTCGTTACTCATATTTTTCACCAAAGATTATTTTATGCAAACTGCTATTTTCTAAACTCAAACCATCAAAAATCTCTTGTTTTGACAGGTTCACATCTTAAAAGAATTAAGATGGGTATTTAATTCTATTGGTAATAAATGGTATTAATCGGTAATGATAACCAATCTTTTTATAGGAATGTGAAAAAATAAAGAGAAATGCCATTGCACAAAGATATTATGAATTTTCGATGGGACATGGCCAAGGTTGTAAAAAATGAAGGTCATGTAGCTGATCTAAAAAGCCTCCTACTAGATGCACAAAAAGCATCTGATGGACTAGTCCCTTATGCAAGTCTGGGGGCGCATTCTCAAAATGATTATTTTTCAAACATGGTGATTAATAATGCAAAAATAAATTCAACGCAAGATTATTCTGATGTTGATTCTTCCTTAATAATCGGAGGACGATACTCTAAAAAAATTATCAAAACAGATGTTCCTTTCTCAGTAGCTGGTATGAGTTATGGTTCAATAAAACTGCCTGCAAAAATATCAATGCATTTTGCATTAAACAAACTTGCAAAAAATGGAATCAAGGTTTTGATGAATACAGGTGAGGGAGGTGCCTTGCCATGGGAAGTTTATGGTACAGAAAAATCTAGGGAAAAACTATCAAAAACTCATTGGGATTCAATTTTACAGTTTACGGACAAACTGCTAAAAGCAAATCACTTGGAAGAAATAGATATCGATGAATTATTCACTAGAGAATATCCACTAGTGGTTCAATATGCGTCTGGTAGATTTTGGAAGGATCCTGCCTATCTTCTAAATGCTGATGGCATTGAGATAAAAATTGGTCAGGGAGCAAAGATAGGTCACGGAGGAATACTTCCAGGATCCAAAGTAACAGAACTGGTTGCAGAAAATCGCGGAATACTTGCACACAAACCCGCCCATTCTCCATCAAGGCATCTGGATATTTTAGGACCTGAAGATTTGGTTGCAAAAGTACTTGAACTCAGAGAATTAACAAACTGGGAAATCCCAATAATTGTAAAAGTTGGTGCATCACGTATTTATGATGATATGGAAATTATTCTAAAATCATATGCAGACTGTGCAACTGTTGATGGATTGGTCGGGGGAACCGGAGCTGCGCCATATGAAGTCAGGGAAGATATTGGAATTAATACCATAGCATCACTACGTCCGATTCGAGATGCAATTAATGATTACTATGAGACACATGATAAAGATGGTTTCAAACTAGTAGTAAATGGAGGCATTTGGGATTCAGAAAGAATTGCTAAAACAATTGCTCTTGGGGCAAATGGTGTTGGAATTGGAACTGGATTTTTACTTGCGATGGGGTGTACCTTAATTCAGGAATGCCATACAGATATCTGTCCTGCTGGAATTACAGGATCCCATGAGAAGCTTGATGTGGAAAAAAGTGCTGAGGGAATTTTTAACTATATCAAAGCAACAAAAATTGAACTGCAAAATATTGCAGGCTCACTAGGAAGGAAAAAGATAGAAGATATAGAAATGACTGATATTTCAGTAAATGACCTGTTGACCAGCATAATTTCAGAACTTCCCTTCTTTGATGGAACAAATCATATTTCAAAAATCCGCTCAAAAATAGACAATTCGATTAATGCTCTTAATTTACAAGGTGAAAAAATTTGAGACTAAATGAAAAAGCCGTAATTAGGAAATCCATATTGGAACTTTGCAATACGGGTTTACCAAGAAAAGAGTCCACCGATGATGTAATAAGAACAATCAGGGAAAAAAGCCGTTCTGAAAAAGAGGGAAATTTATGGGAATACATAGTTGCACTTGGCGCACAATTGTCTAGACCTCCATTTGATCCTTATAGGGAGAAAATTAAACTCGCAACCAAAATTGGACGAAAAGGAGATCAAAAAATATCTTTGAAAATACCAATTTTAATTTACGGTGAATTTGATCTGTCTCAAAGTTCAAAAGATGCACTGAATTTGGCCTTGAATAATTTAGATGACAACAGATCAACTGTTGGACTAATATCAAGAGATGAACCTTGTGATGAAAGGAAATATCCGCACTTTCAGATATTGGATGACGTTAGCAAACTGGCTGACCCCGACGGAATTGTGTTAGAGTATGCCGGAGTCAAAACAGAAGAAAAGATTGAAAAAATTCGCAAAGAATTTGATGGTCCTATTATAGTTGAAGTAGATGAGTATTTCTCATATTATACAGGCAATCTGCTTGAATTAGGTGTTGATGGGATTTTAGTAAACACTGACAATATAACAAAAAGCGAAAAGTATGACGGAAAACATGCAATTGCAGTCATACACGATGCAAGATTAGCTATAAACGAATTTTACAGAGGAAAGGAGAATGACGGTGCCTGCTTAGTTGTTGCAGGTGATGTAAACAATGCAGGAAAGATGGTAAAAGCGGCAGGATTGGGCGCAGATGTTATTGGTTATGACACTAGTCTTTTGATTGCTAGAGTCGGTCATCATTCAGAAAATTTCTTTGATGAAGAAATTACAGCACAAAAAATTTTCAACCATATGATTGCCACAAAAAGTGAATTAACAGGCATTCCTGCAGCCATTGGATATAGTGACTTTCACAATTTATCTCCCAGTGACTTTAGAACATCCAGTATCAAGGCAAGTGTGCAAGGAAACATTCCTTTGGAAGGCGTAGATAAAACCTATAGAAACATAGTTGAGGAAATACTTGAAGAGCATATCAATACAAAAAATATTTCAGTTAACCAACAAGAAAAACAGAAAATCATTAACCTGGTAATGGAAGGGGAAAATTAAATGTGCGGAATTTGTGGACTCATGATGGATGATGTTGAATTACGCCATTCTCCCGTAGGCTCAATTTTGCAAGATATGATGGAAAGTCAGCAGATAAGAGCTCAGGATGGAGCTGGAATCGCGATATTCAACAAAAGTAACGCGGGAGATTCTTTCAAAATAAAGAATTTTAGAAAAGAAGAAATGTCTGATTATGCCATTGATGAGGTTAAATCCTCATCAGAAAATGTATCTGAGAATTTACAAAAAATAAGCCAAGATCCTGAATGTCACTTTTTTAGTTTTGAAAACGAAATGACTATATTCAAAGAAACTGGATTGGCCAAAGACCTTGATAAAAAATTTGGCATACGAAAAATGAATGGTTCTCATGGCATAGGCCATCTAAGAATTGCAACAAGCAGCAGAGTAACTCCATACAATACTCATCCATTCAGCACTACAATCCTACCCGATATTGCAATAGTTCACAATGGAGAGATTACAAATTACAACATGTTAAGGGATTCGCTAGAATTGGAAGGATTTACATTTCATACAGATAGCGACTCAGAAGTTATCGCCGTTTTTCTAGCAAGCAGAATACTCAAGCATGGAGACATAGAAAGGGCCCATCGTGAATTTGTAGCAAAAGCTGATGGTCCCTTTACTTACATAGCTGCTACTTCTGATTCGATTGCAATTGTACGGGATAAATTTGGGACAAGAAAAGGCATCATAGGCTATAATCCAGGAACTAATGGTCAGCCTCCATTTTGGGCAATGGCCACTGATTTGTCTGCACTTGATGTAGTAGGAGCTACAACAAAAATAGAGACACCCCATCCCGGGAAACCAAGAATCTTTTACAGGAACTAAAATGTACACATTGGATATTGATGAAATAAGGGCTTTGGCAAATGATGTCACTTCTACAAGTTCAGGTTCTAACGAATTTGATTTGTTAAAGAAAAAACTAGATGAAAGATTTCAAGTATCCATTCCAGAAGGTTTGAAAAATGCCGCAATTGAAAAATTTGGAGATGTTGCCAGTGCTCCTATACTGTATGAAAATCTAACAAACTCCATACTTCGAAAAAAAATTGAAGACGGTGAAAATAACATAATCATAAAAAATCCCAGAGCACTCTACAGAATTGGCGTTTTTGGTTTCTCAGAGCCCGTAAATCTGAATCTAACCGTAGAGGGAAACGTGGGTAACTTTTTTGGAGCATTTTGTAATTTTAATGGAACATGGACAGTAAAGGGTCATGCGGAAAATGGATTGGCAGACAAAGGATATTGCGGAAAATTTGTAATAGATGGCCTAGCCACTGAGCTTGTAGGACAGAACAACCAATCAACCAATTACAGTCATGGTGTTGACATTCTAGTCAGAAAGGGCTGTATGGAAAGAGCAATGGCTCAGGCAAGAGGCGGCAATCTGGTAACATTTGGAGCAGGATTCAATTCAGGACTATACATGTCAGATGGAATTTTGATGAATTTGGGTGAACCAGGTGAATTATTTGGACCAGGTATGGTTGGAGGCACAATATATACTAAACAAGGAACAACAACAGGCAAAGGAGCAGTAATAAAAAAATTGGATGAGAATGACTATGAAAAAATAAAAAATGTTTTAAGAACATTTGAAAGGGATCTCGATATTGTAAATTTGGATGCGTTTTCTAAAACAAATTCAAAATTAGATATTACCAACATAAAACATGACGAAATTGATTTTAGGGAATTTGAAAAGATAGTCGCAGATGAAAATACTGTACACTAAATTATGTCTAAAATTGTTTTTCTAAAAATTAATAACTAATACTAAATTGAAATTAAAGAAAATTATCTGTTTTGAATTTTAAGAATAAAAAGTACTGTGAATTGCATTACTAAACAATTTTGAATCTAAATTTTTTATTTTTTCAGCAAGTTGTCCACTCCTTCTGGAGTCATACTTCTATCCAATGTTAGGTAGATTGTGATCATTGACTTATCTAGTAGCATGTTTTATTTCTTTTAATTCAGTAAGAATAATTAACAAGCTCCAAACTAATTTTTAGTATGAACAAGACCCCTTCCGAAAAATGGAAAGATTCCATTATAAGTTATAGAAAAAAATGTCAGAGTATTCTCCAAATATCAAATAACATCAGGTATGTAGGCATTGTTAATGCTTATGGAAGAACACTGACAGGAATTATCAAGGCAGACATAAAACCATTAATGAAATCAGAGACAATAAAAAATGAACTTTTCGTGATATCTGTTCTAATGACACTAAGAAAAGAAAGTACAAGTGTAGTTGGTAAACTAGATTATGTTTTACTACGCCATCAGAAAATATCCATACTATTATTCCAAAAAAATAATGTCACATATTATGTCACAATAGACAGAAAAGAAAAGAAGATGGACAAGATCATAGAATCTATTGAAAAGATAATTTGAGATAGGTAAACTCATCATATTTCAGATTATTAAATTTTCCTCAAACACTGGATCAAAAGACATGGATTAAATCGAGTAATATGAAAAAATCATCAAGGAAATATGGAGTATACCTCACAACAAATACGACATTCTTTTGGTATTCTTTTTCTGAATGTGGCTATTTCAGTTGCTGCGGGCTCGATTTTAAGTGAAATTGTATCTATGAATAATCTTCCATCGAATTATCATGGTTTCATTTGGATTGCAGTTTTTGGCCTGGTTTTTGGTGTTCAATTTAGAAGATTCAGGTTAATTCTTCCCCTGATTCGTCAGAGAATGAAAAAAAGCACATCATGGCCTATTTCTGCCAAATCCATCAATGGCATATGTTGGTCACTACCTTTTGTGGTCATAGTAATTTTTCCAGAATTTACGCAATATTTGATTTTGTTAGGGATCGGTTTGGGTAACCTCTCTACCTTTGTTTTTCTCAAAAAGTTTAGTGGTCTGGGAAATGTTGAACAATTGCTAGTTGGGATGATCTCAATTGTCATGCTGCCTGTTGCTATTGAGACTAATTTACTAGGATTGACAGAAGATCAAGATACTGAGGTTTTGCTTTCACGAATTTTTATCTCTATGGCATATGCTACAGGCGGATTCTATGCCTTGCTAAAAAAATGATTTTTGAAAATTTAGTGTCTGATAAAGAATTTAAAAATTCTGTGTCGAGTATTTGTCTAAAAAGAACAGTTCACTCATAGCATGTCAGGACTTTAGTACAAAAAGCAATTAAGAACAATAGAAAAGCCTCAACTCAATCAATAATCCTTTTCTATTAGTAAGGGGAAATTTTTCATAATTTTATCTGAGATTATGAAAAGGTCTTGAAAATTTTAAAAACTACCACAGGATTAATCATTTTTTTATAATGCCTTAGTTGTGATCAAGTTAAAATTATCTAAGATTGGATTGCATTTGCGATTAATTCATTGTCTATAAATTTTATTTTTTGAGCAGCAACCTTTACTTCTTC
>Ga0224513_10000866_pt1 | contig 12153 bp, 17 predicted proteins | sample SF_May12_sed_USG_5_FD_169109 | JGI IMG/M metagenome (GOLD analysis project Ga0224513, IMG submission 169109) | Sediment microbial communities from San Francisco Bay, California, United States - SF_May12_sed_USGS_21 | ecosystem: Environmental > Aquatic > Marine > Sediment | place: USA... | reverse complement strand
TTTTGATTCTTTTATGAGTATTTGTCAAAAAACTGATTCTGAAATTCTAACTAAATTTTTGATATATCGTGATTTAAGGAATCGAGGTTATGTTGTAAAGGATGGATTTGGATTTGGTTCGGACTTTAGAGTTTATGAAAGAGGTCATTTTGGTGAAAAGGGTGCAAAATTTCTAATCTTTGGTCTTAATGAAGGACAACAAGAAAAGATGGGAAATCTGCAAAAAAAGATTGAGGAGATTGCTCAGATGGGAAAAGAACCAATAATTGCAGTTATTGAGCGCCGCGGTGAGGTTATCTACTATAAAATCAATAGAATGAATTTCTATGAAAACAAGGCTAGATTAGAAGAATCATTTCAGCTTTAATCTTGCATTATCCATTCTGATGAATATTTTAAAAGATTATTCTCTTCAGCATACATAAAATCATAGACCTCGACATATTTTGTCTTGTTCTCCCAGAGGTCTTTAAAATCTTTCATCTTTCTTTCAACTCGTGATTTGTCATTCCAAGATGTAAATACATCTACAGATTCAAAATCCCTTGTTTGAGTAGAAAATGATTCGCTAGAAGTTCCAGTGAATGCAACTACCTGATCATCCCTATCTCTGAATATTCCGATTCTCTCTGAGAATGATTCTGCTACGTGTTCTGAATTAGGTATGGCAATCTTTAGTTCGATTTGGCCATGATTCACAATGTTTTGGAGTTTTTGAATTTTGACATCTTTGATTAATCTACTTTCAAAGGATTTTGTGTATTTTTCAGAAAAGAGTTTTGTAAGTAAATTAAGATCGGTGGTCTTGAATCTGTGACCTGTGACCATTCTCAGTTTTGCCTCGCCTCCTGCAAAATTATCAAATGCCATAGATATCGTAGCTAATGTATGAATTGATAAAAAGTCAACACACCTGTCATACTCTATACAATTACTTAGGCATGGAAAGAAGAATTCTGCTACAATATCATTTCTGTCTGAACGATACTCTTCTTTCAAATCAATTTCTCTTAGTCCCAACAATAACCAAAAATGATTTTGCTATTTAAAGAAACAATTTTGAAGTTTTCTTTAACACCTAAAATGCTCCCATCGGGCATTAGACTACTTGCGCCCATGCCCTGTAAAACATCTTCAACAACTTTGTACCCATGACTTCTTTTTTGTAAAGTCATGATACAAACAATGAACAATAATGTTATTTAACAATTATTGAATTACATGAAAAATTATTTTTTTAATTCTTTATGGATACTGATTTTGACTACTGATTAGTCATTGTTTTACAAGTACAAATTAGTAAATGATGTTATGTCACTGCCCTATAGGTATGCAATCTTAATTGTGTGTGCCGGGGGCGGGCTGATATTTGTAAGATTGAACGCCTCCTGATTTTTCTTATCAGTTGACATTTTTATCACATGTGTAATGTTGTATCTTAATGATAAAGTTTTCTTTATAATTTTTAGTTCAAATTTAGTTGGGAGAACAATGTGCATGGAGATATAGTTAGGAGATTAAAATTAACACCCACGTGGAAGTCGAAAAAATCATTGACGAATGTTGAGGGGTGAAAATATAAGACAAAATGTGAATCTGATTAATTCTTGAATTCCAATTTTGAAAAAGATGCATTTCTAAAACGTTTTCTAAAACAAAGAGAGAAAATAGAGTCTGAATTAGACAAAACAAAACCAAATACAGCAATTTGAATTCGTTATTAGCTAATTTGAGAATGAACCTTCATGCTTTTTGGAGGATTTATGAGAAATACCATGATTCGCTTAAATGTCACTTTGCACAATATCCTGTTGGTTGATCTGGCCTTCATTTGTTGTTGCAGCATCATGATATAAGATTCTACAAAAAGAAACTAATATGCCACCCATAGACTATTTCTGCACAATGATATCGATGACTTGCATACATACATTGTACAAACAATCATTATCTTGACTCATATCCTCTATTGCAAAATTTGCTTAAAAGCTTGATTATAATTACAATAGTAAATTGTTCTAAAAATCTTTCAATCTAATTAGGTGTGTTATTAGGCACAACTGATCAATTACCTGTTTTGGTATTATGCTACAACAATTTACGTATCTACATAGTAATTCAAAAAAACTTTACAATATTACAAAAGATGAGATGTCCAAATTGTGGAAACCAATCTAGCTGGAGAGATCCATCTTGCAACAAATGTGATAGTATCTTGCATCAAAAAAATCGTAAGACAAGGCATCTGATTGTAAATGCCATGAAATTAACGAGCAGTCTTGGAATGATGAAAAATCCAAAGAATGATCTTATGTAGAATGGCACAAATCTCTTTTATTTTTATTCATACTTTATTGATTATTGCTAAAAGTCGACTCTAAGACTATTATCTAAATTTGTTGATTTTATCATGGCATATTTTTTTAATTTTACCAGATCCTGCTTTTTCATGTATTTTGACGATTCATCTACGATGTTATTGATGATCTCTATTCCTTCTTTTGCACCTTTAGACAATCCCAATCTGTATAGTAATGGTAATTTGGCCATAGATTTATGATAGTTTGAATTAATTTTTACTTCTTTTGCAATAAATTTTTGAACGATCATGCTTAGATATTTTTCTAAATTATCTGTCATGTCTCTTTCTAACTTTGTATTTTTTTCTTTTAATGCCAATGCAAGAATTCCTTTAATTTTCAACAGTGCTTGATTGGTTTCTACTTCATCTAGTTTTTTAGGAGGTATTTTTACCTCAAAAATTTTTTCAGTAGTAGTTACAATATACTCTATAGCTTCTCTTCTACAGGACGTCTTTGTTTGCCCAAAAGGACAGTTGTCACAATTTGTAGTGTGATATCTAATTCCACTATCGCCAAAACTAGAATGAATAATTTTATTTTTATTTCGTAATTTCTTCATTATTCTAGAAACAGTTCCCTCATCTAGCGATAATAGTTGAGATATTTCAGTATTGGAATAAGATCCATCATCAATTAGTTTTAGCACATCTTCTTCTAGTTCTCCTGGAGAACGTCTGTACATCTCTTCAATGGCATCAGCTAAGTGGTGGCCAATGTATTTCTTATCAAGGTGGTTGATGGTTAGTCTTGAATTTTCAAATGATGCATCAAACCCTGATTTTATTTCTTCCTTTGTAATTTTCTTTAATGTTTTTTCTAAATTAGGTATTTTGAATCCATCTAATTGTTTTTTGATATCTGTTAATGATATTGTTTTTTTTCCTGAGCTAAATAGATGGTATAATGACCAACGTATCTGACGTTCGTCGCTTCGTTCAATTAATCGTAATAGATCACAGATTTCTTCGATTTTGCTCCATTTGACATCCAACAACACATCAGGCTCATCAATTAATACATTCACATTACGTAATTTTTTTGTAAATTTATTCAATTTCTTCTTGATCTCATTGTTAAAATAATCTGTTTTTTGTTTTAATTTTGATGAATTAATTCGTTCCAGGTATTTGGTAACAAGTTGGTCTTTTTCTATGATATGTTCATTTCTTAAATCATCTGTATCATATTTTAGCATCTCAAAAAAATCCATTGATTCTCCTAGAATTGAAGATGGCTCAAAGGTTCTCAATACAGCCAAATTTGTTGTAGACAATCCCACGTGTTTATATACTGATTTGATTATTTATGCGTATCAGTTCAACTAGTTGGTAAAAATGAAGTTTTGTTCATGTGGTTAATTAAAATCTATTTTTATTCAATTATTTTTGATGAGGTACAATCAGGTTAACTTGTGAGCAGGTTAAATTTCATACAGTCACAAAATTTTTGAATGTCAACAGTTGCAATCCCAAAAATACTAGAAAATTTTTGTCTTGTAAAAATATCTAGATATGCTCTAAAGGATGATTATGGATTAAAAGTTAAACAGGAGTCATGGGTTGAATAAAATCTCATTTTTTGTTTTCTTCACTTTGGGTTTTATTTTGCTAAATTCATTTATTTTACCTAGTAGTTTTGCCCAATCTGAATTTTCTACAGAATTTTTATATGAACCAGGAATTGAGGCAATAACATCATTTGCTACAGGGGTTGCTGAATCTGCACCAAAAATTATTGCTGCAGTCATTTTATTGATAATAGGTCTGATTGCTGGAAAGGTAATTGGCACTGTAATTGAAAAATTTGCATCTAAACTATTACAAAAAGTAAACAAGAACAATGATAACAGTGATGATACTCTTACAAAAACTACCTCATCACAAGACTCTTCAAAACTAATTGCTGCAAGTGTAAGGTGGTTTGTTTACCTGTTCTTCATTATTGCTGCAATCAATGCGTTAGAGTTTGAACAACTATCCACAGCATTAACTGACCTATGGTTGTGGGTTCCAAATCTTTTAGCCTTCATACTTATCGTGGTTGTTGGATTGATTATTGCCAACTTTATTGGAAAATGGCTAGATCAAGAATTAATCAAAAATGAGTTTGGTGGCTCCAAATATGTCAAAATTGGGGTCAAGGCAGTAATATATGCAATTATTTTTGCAATAGCCCTCACCCAACTTGGAATTGGCGACACAATAATTCCAATACTGATCTCAGCATTTGCATGGAGCATTGCAATCGGAGTGGGTGCCGCAATAGCCATAGGTCTTGGATTTGCACTAAGGGACATACTTCCTGCTGCAATCAATACTGCTGCAAAGCAACGTTCTATACTCAAAATAGGTCAAAAGGTGAGAGTTGGCGAGGTATCAGGAACAATCACAGCAGTGGAATTACTACATATCATAATTGCAACTCAAAACAATGAAAGCGTGATTATTCCAACACAAGAACTTAACAACACGAACATCATAATTATTGGTGAGAAACATGATTAACGCCGATGCCTTTAGGAATATTCTTGTAACTTATGTAAAGCCAACAAACAAGGAAACGGCGTTTGACATGGGTTTGTCTTTGGCAAAATCCAGTCATGCCAAACTGTCTGTTGTGGAATTCATACAGGCAGAACAACCTGAATTCCTCTTTTTTAAGAGTAAAAACAACAAGAAAAAGGAGAATGAACAAAAACATCTAGTGGAGAATGCACTAAAGAAATTTGAAGAAAAGGCAAAACAAGAAAATGTTGACCTAAAAACATCATTCAAATCCACAGAAACATTGGTAGACAGTATAATCCAATACGTGGAATCCAATAAGATAGATCTGCTCATAGTTGATCACCCACACATGTCTCATTCAGAGGAAACGCACTACAATGATGTGGTTAGTGCAATACATGATGAGGTGCACTGCAACATGCTGACTCTAAAATAACAAAAAAATGTATGAAAAATATAATTTTTTTCAGTGGTCACTTGAACTATACTGCATTTTAAACAGTCAGAATTCAACTGAATCTTATTTTGTTTGTAGCGAGGAGCAAAAAATTTAGCATGAACAAGAGAAACAATGCAATACTATGATGTCAAAAAGATACTAGTTCCAATTGACGGCTCACAAAACTCCTTTAGGGGACTGGAAAAGGCAATCTATTTTGCAAGACAATGCGGTGCTACACTAACAGGACTATACGTCAGTCAAAAGCCATCACGATACGGATTTGATAACATTGAGGATCTGGATTCATCCAAAAGAAAACAAATTGATATGCTTTTAGAAAAGGCAAAAAATACTGCTGCCAAAAACGGTGTAGACCTGAACAGTAAGATAATTCACGGTTCTGCCAAAAAGGACATCCTTGACTTTGCAAACAGGTGGAACTATGAACTAATTGTAATTGGTTCAAAGGGTGCTGGTTCATCAGAGGAGTCATTTATTGGAAGCGTTGCAAACCACATACTCCACACATCCAAGATTCCAGTATTGGTTGTAAAATGACAAAAAGCAGAGAGTAAATTTTAGAGGATACTGCCAAAAAATATGATCAAACCATAATGCAAGGAAAGAAAGTTAGCAGATACACTTTAACAAAAATCGAAGAAACAGCAGGTATTTGAGATGAAGTTGATATTAATCCACTAACTGGAATGGCACTTGCAGCATCATTTGTCACAAAGACGTCGTCTGGTGGTTTTGGTTGGGGAGCGGCTTCTGCTAATATTCCACTAGATAACACTTCTGCAAATAGTGCAATTGCTGAACCGAAGATTATTGTTTTATTAGTCATTGGATATGAGAATGGTTTGGGATAGTTAAGAACGTAGTACTAAATTTAGTATTGGAAACCTAAATACTAAAACAACGTAATAGAATGGTCAGAGGAGTCTCATTTTCACTTAGCACATTTTCTCCTATTGCTTCTGCTCCTTTGGCATTGTAAATTAATTCAACAGTTTTTTTTGGAAGATCTTGCTCTATTTTTCTAAAAATGCCCTGAATTTGTTTGTCATATGTGCAGATGTCTGAGATTGGTTTTTGAACCTTCTTTGTATCGGTATTTGGTTCACAGACCAATCTTCATTTAACGAATATTGGCTTAATGATACTGCTTATAGTCAAATGAAAATTAAGCTTTATTCTATGCCCAAAAACTAACTCTAAATTCAAAATTATGTGTACGATCGATTAAATTTAGGTTGGTTTCACGCCAAATACTGTTTATCGAGTATTGGCCACGTATGAAAACTAGTTTTCACCTGTGCAAATAAGACTCAAGGTTTTATTGGAGAATTTTGCAAAAATACTCGATTAATGGTTACAGAGTTTGATGTAGTTCCAACAATTATTGGAGTTTTGTTTTTAGTTTTACCAGCGTTGGTTTTGGGAAGACTTTGTTCTCATTTTAAGATCTCAGAAGTTATTGGATTTGTTTTTGCAGGGGTTATTCTAGGTCCAGCTGCTTTAGGAGGAGTAATTCCAATTTTCGAAAGACCGATTGTAGAACTAAATGAAATGATGTTGGGTTTATGGCAGATTTCTGGAATCATTATCTTGTTTTCAGCAGGATTACATTTTACATTCCATGATCTTATCAAGGCAGGTCCAAAAGCTGCAATTATTGGAGTTTTTGGAGTTTTAGTTCCTTTTGTCACAGGATATTTTGTTGTACTTTGGATGGGATTTGATTGGACTGTTTCTGTACTAATCAGTGCAACATTAAGTGCAACAAGTATTGCAGTATCTGTCTTAATTTTAGAAGAAATTGGAAAAGAAAAGAGTAAAGAAGGAAAGATACTGGTTAATGCTGCTGTATTAGATGATGTGTTAGGGCTTGCAATCCTTTCATCTGTAATCTCTATTGTTACTTTGAAAACAGTTCCAACAATAGAATCAGTTGCAATAACTACAGTTACTGAGATAGGCTTTTGGGTTTTGATTTTACTTGGAGCAGTGTATCTGTTACCCAAGATAGTTCATGTGGTCTCAAAAACACATCCTACAACACTAGAAGCCAGAGGTACAAGACAAGGAGTTGCATTGGGTTCCGCATTTGGTTTGGCTGCAATTGCAGCTAGTTTAGGATTGAATCCTATTGTGGGAGCATTTGCAGCTGGGATGGGATTAGCAGGATCTAAACTAGCAGTTCAGGTACGTGAATTTGTCGGAAGGTTAAAAGTCATTGTTGCTCCTTTGTTTTTTGTAGTAATTGGTGCACATGTAGATATCACACAAATTTCTTCAATTAATTGGATTTTGTTTGGAGTAATTTTGAGCATTGCAGTATTTTCCAAAATTCTTGGATGTGGAATACCTGCAGTTCTCTTACTAAAAAACAAGAAAATGGGATTTCGGATTGGATATGGAATGATTGCCAGAGGCGAAGTAGCTTTTATTGTTGCAGGGATTGGATTGGCATTTCAGGTACTTTCAGATGAGATTTACGCTACAATCGTTTTTGTAATTTTAACAACAATATTCATCGCACCAATTTTATTTAGACAATCATACAAATCAAATCTGTAATTGAATGGGAAGATATTTTAGATCTGAAAAAATCCACCATTATTTAATCTAAATTGTAGAATAGATAGTATATCATTAATCTAACAATAGGTAGTAAAACCTAAAATTAAAATTAATTAGAAAACCCGTGATAGAAGTTTTGAAGTGTAAGCACTGTGACACAGAATTAATAGACACAATCTCTCCAAATGGGATTCCCTTGGGTTACTGTCCTAACAAATTTTGTGATTTTTACGGAAAATCTGTTGATAATTAATTGCCTGTAACCAAATCCCAGATAAACCCAAAAAACTCTCTTATCATATAGGAATCCTTTTTCAAAAAAAGTAGTTAATTTCATATCTGAACATTCATTGACCCAGATCGAACAAAACTTCAATCAAACTGTTCTAATTCAATTCTCAATAACGTAAAATCCTATGATAGGATTATGCTCAAAATGCTATACGTCAGGAGTTTCTCTTGTGTTGCATGAAGAAACATTTGAAGCAGTGTGCGACAAGTGTAGAAACTAAGTATCTATTGCCAAACAAGCGTGTGCACTTTCTTGCCGAATAGACAAAAATGATTTTAATTGAACTGGATTCTTTTTGCTTATCTTTTAATTCTGTTATAAAGATTTTACAATCAGAACCGGAATGCTAGCTTTTGTTGCCACTCCTAGCGCAACACTTCCAAGGACCAGTTTTTTAAAACCTGATCTGCCATGAGACCCCATCACAATCAAATCTATTTGGTTATTTTCAGTAAAAGAAAGAATCCCATCTATAATAGATGGATTGTGAATGATTTTTACAGAAACATCTACATTTTCATAATTGTACAAATCTTTTATCTTATTTAGATCCTCTTTGGTCTTATTTTCTGCCTCATCATGCGCTTCTTGAGCACGCGTCCAATTCATTCCAGAGGTATCAGTGTTTCCCCCTATCACACTGAATAGGGTTATTTTTGAATCAAATTTTTTTGCAATCTCTATTGCTTTTTCAAATGCCTTCTCTGCAAAACTTGTGAAATCATAAGGAACCAGAATATTTTTTGTCATGTTTAAACCAGTCATTTTTCTAATATTAACATATAATTGAAAATTTCCATTCTAGTTACTCTTTATTTTGTTTGATGTTTTCTTTGAATCAAAATCGTGACTCTCTTTTAAGAAAATTTATCTTTTAAGATTATTTGAGTAAATCTTTCATAATTCATCTTTACATGTGTCTTTTATCTAATGCCTTAACAATATCCCCAACACAATGTGCTTACCATTTCAATTTTACTAAAACCAGATTTTGTGAAATTTATTTACAAGCAGTTGCTATCTAGTATATGACAAATGATGATAAAGATACAGAATCCGAAAAAATGCCTTCGACCAGAGGAACATTGCCAAAAAAAGGGTTTCTTGACACTCTTGCAAAAAAGGCAGACGAAATAAAGGACAAAAGCATTGAGCTTGGAAAGATTGCAGCAAGGGAAGCTGAAGAGCTAGGCGACAAGATTGATGATGCAGTAGATGACAGTTGGGACGAAGTCAAAAAACTAAAGCCAAAATCAGTAGAATCCAAAAACGAAACGATCGATCTAATAGAAAGACTAGCCAAACTAAAAGAAGAGGGAATTATATCTGAAAAAGAGTTTAACGCAAAGAAGAAAGACTTGCTAGATAAGATCTAACCCAACATCTTCTTTGTAATTCCGTCAATTCTGAGAATCTCTACTCTCTTTTTGGGGTCAACGCATCTTGCCTCATGGACTGGGACATAAACAGTAGTGATTTTATCTACTATGAATTTCTCTGAATTCATCCTAATATCTTGTAGACTTATTTTGCGCAGTTTCATCCTGAGCTTCTCAATACAACTCTCCTTTGTCAATTCCTGACGTTTTACATCTTCTGAATTTTGCTCCAGTATTCTTGTTGGATAGTTTTCAACGCTCCTGGAATCAATCTTGTATGGAAATTCCTTTACTTCATGCCCGTGATGGTCCAAAGTAAGTGTACCACTTTGTCTTTGTACTGCATGTTCTTCTACTTCTAATTCCACTTCTTCCTTGTCTATTCCGATTCCCTCTTTCATCTTGTCACCAAACTTTTCTAGAATTCCTGATTTTGTCTTGATTGGAAATATCCCATCCCCCATGACTATTTCGATCACGTCTCCGTTCACGTCTATCTTGTGTGTGGCCTTGCGGTAAAAATCAATCTCGTATCTGCCAGAAATTATCATGTATGATTCATATGCAGTTACCTTTGAATGGACGTGTATCTCGTCAGGTTTTGGTCTGCTGAATACAGATCCAAACAGTGATGTTTTTTTGTTGTAAATAATCTCGTCAAGTTTTTCTTGCTCCAGTTGATCTTTTAAAACAACAGTCTTTTCCTCTGCATGAGAAAGATCAGTGACAACAGGTTTGTTGTCATTATGCATGTGTTTGTTTTCTGCAATGTAGTCTTCCTCCTCATCCTTTGCTTTGACTAATTCAAAATCCGAATCATCTGGTTTGTTGTCAATCCATATACGGTATGGTTTATCAACTAGCGGCAATAAAATATCATTCAATTGTTCTGCACACTTGCCTATTTCTCTTGCATCCATGTTCTGAACCAATATCCTAGTATTTCTGTCATCATTGTAAATGCTGAAAATATTTTCAGGATCAATTACTGTGTGAACTATCTCCTCTATTTGTTCATCATCAAGCCTGTTTTCCACTATTCGTCACTATGTTTTCTCCTACACTTTTGATGTTGCATTATGTATAAACTTGTGAACATCTGGTGCACTCGTACATTTCATCGTATCCTGCCATCTTGACCTTTGCATCATTATGACAAGTGCCCTGGTACTTTATCATCTTCCTGATTTTTCCAAATCTTTTAGTTTCTTTGAACAAATTTGAATCCTTACAAATCTAAATGAACTAACCTTCATCATCATCACCAAACAGTTTCTTGCGTCTTTCTTTCTTCACCAAGATTTTGTCTCAAGGAAAAATGTTAAAACTTGGTTTTAATCCAAACATCAGTTGACTAAATCCTGAATAAGATCAACCAGATATCTTGAGATTGACTTTGAGCAAAACCTTTCTGTCTTAATACTGTCCTGTGTTATTATCCTTTCATGATACAACAAATCATGTTAAACACGTATAGCCAGAAAACTAACCAAGACCATGCCATAGTTGGAAGTGAGGCCAAAAACCCTCTTCCAGTCATGGTACATAGAATTAATGCGATGGACTTGATGGGGTTGTCTTGGATCTTTGTAGATAGAATTTTTCCAAATGAAAATCTCATAGATGGAGAAAAGTAAATTGACTTATCATTGCAGGCATTGCAGTTTTGTTTGGGATGCATGGGAAGGCAACTTTCAAAATGTACTATTACATGAAAAAACCCACGGAAATTCTTCCAGTACAAGGAATTCCAAATCTCAAAACAAAGATGTCATTTTATCCAAGAAGGGAAACTAACTTGTCATATAGAACAGTAAATCCGGAAAATTGTAAGCATTTTCCATCTCTTGAGATGCTCGAATTAGGAAACAAACGAGAGTGTATATTATGCAAAAAAATTCTGGATTAACAATAAAGAAAATAATGAAAAGCAAAAACCAGAAAATGAATTTAATTTTATACAGAAAAGCAGTTTTTGAAGACTCTTGCTGTATAATTTTTTCCAAACAATCACGACGTAGGTGTAAATGATTTTGGCCGGATATTTTGGAAAAAAATCAGACATGATAGTGCATCATCTGGCAGAGATGAAACCAGAGTGTTGCATTCATCCGGTAAAAAAAGAAGACAGGGTTTATTTCACTCCAGACACACTAGAAAATGCCAAAAGCAAGGGATTTGTTCCATGTAGTCATTGTTGTTGAATCACCACATTACAATCAGTTGCCAGTAACTAGATTCCGGATAAATCCGAAGAACTCTCTTATCATATATTTTTATTTTAAGAAAAACTAGATAATTGGAAATCTGAATATTCTTTGACTTGAATTAATCAATCATTTCTACACTCTGTACATAGTGGAATGTCAGTGGAGCCAATCTCGCTAATCAACACTGTGGTTTTTAGAACCTCAATTTCAGAATTATGACATTTGTGGCAGGTACCAATCATGAAAAATCAACATCAATTCAAATAGATTAACTTTATGAACAAATTGTTTTAGTGCAAGGTTGGCCTAGTTCTATTCACTTAGATGATGATGGTATGCCAGAGTAGAGATCATTAAACTATTCAAAAAAGAAA
>Ga0224513_10000862_pt1 | contig 12162 bp, 14 predicted proteins | sample SF_May12_sed_USG_5_FD_169109 | JGI IMG/M metagenome (GOLD analysis project Ga0224513, IMG submission 169109) | Sediment microbial communities from San Francisco Bay, California, United States - SF_May12_sed_USGS_21 | ecosystem: Environmental > Aquatic > Marine > Sediment | place: USA... | reverse complement strand
TTTGCAGGAATTCAACGACAGCCAGGTGCTGATTATTCTGCCCTGGTCCCCAATCTCCAGGGTTTGGATGCGGCATTGACCGCCGGGGTTGCAGAGGTTGCGGTTTTTGCCGCTGCCTCGGAGACGTTCTCGCAACGCAACATCGCCTGTTCTGTTGCAGAGAGCCTGGAACGTTTCGCCGCGGTCATCAAATCCGCTCTTGCTGTTGACGTCAAAGTCCGTGGTTACATCTCGTGTGTGGCCGGTTGCCCTTATGAAGGTGCTGTTCCCATACAAAGAGTTGCCGAACTCGCTCAACATCTGGCCGATCTGGGCTGCTACGAAATCTCTCTCGGTGATACGATCGGCGTCGCTACTCCAGGACAGGTAAAATCCTTACTGCAACGAGTCTCAACACAGGTGCCGATGAAGCAACTGGCGGTTCACTTTCACGATACCTACGGTCAGGCCCTTGCTAATATTTTTAGCGCACTGCAAGAAGGGGTTGCCGTGGTTGACAGCTCTGTTTCAGGTCTCGGTGGCTGCCCCTTTGCACAGGGTGCTTCCGGCAATGTGGCTACAGAGGATGTCCTCTACATGCTGAATGGCCTCGGTGTCTACACCGGGGTCGACCTGGACAGTTTAATTGGGGTGGGACAATTTATTTGTGGTCTGCTGGATCGTCCCACGGGTTCAAGGGTTGCTCTGGCTAAAGCGAAGCGATGCAATTGACCTACGGTTTATGGGCCAAAGGCGTACGTGTCCTGACTCTCATTTCAAATGATTGCGGCAGTGACTATTGGCGAGGCAAGCACTTGATGGTAAGGAAAGGGAAGTTATGCTGAAAGATATTATGGTACATCTTGACCTGGCTCCATCCTGTAAAAACAGGTTAGAGGCGTCGATTGGCTTGGCGAGACGGCATGGTGCGAACCTGACGGGCCTCTATGTTTATTCGTCACCACGAATGAATCAACCCGTTCAGCAATCAGCAGAAGTCCGCGAGATGTTTGAACAACAGGTTGAGGGGGCAGGTGTCTCCTCTGACTGGTTGGAGGTCGACATAGGCTTTGAACGTGTCGGAGTCGCGGAAATGATTGGCTACTACACAAGTTTCACTGACATGCTTGTAGTCAGCCAGCCTCTGAAAGCCGACAGGGACAAGCAGTACTCGGTCATTACCAGTCCGGAGCGCCTGATCCTTGGCTCCGGCCGCCCGGTCTTGATCGTCCCTGCATCGGGCACTTTCCCGCATATTGGCGAGCGGATTATGGTTGCCTGGAAGGCAGGGCCAAAGGCTTCTCGTGCGATGCACGATGCCATGCCGCTGTTACAGGCTGCAAAGCATGTCAATATGGTTTCAGTTGAGAAAACGACCTTCAGTACGGGTGAAGGCGAGCGCCTTTCCCGTTATCTTGAACTGCACAAAGTCTCGGCAACTACTGAGCTGATTCCTCCCGGAGACCTGAGTGTCGGGGACACTCTTCTAAATCTAGTTGCTGATGATAATATTGATCTCATGGTTCTCGGTGTGCACATATCAACCAAACGCGGTCAACTTGACATGGGCGAGATTGGCCGCTATCTGCTTGGGCAGATGACGGTGCCGATGCTTCTCTCCCACTGATCGGCGATAATGCATATAAACTTACGATTTGTTGTTTCATTGATCATAAGGAGATGACCGATGTCGAAACAAAACATCACTATCGGAAAAAAAATAAAGGCTCTGAGAATCAAGAAAGAGATGTCAATTGAGGATGTTTCCAAAAAGACAGGAATCTCTGAGGATGTTATCTTAGAGATCGAAGAGAATAAAGTCTCTCCACCTTTGGGGAATATTGTGAGTCTGGCAGACGTTTTGCGAGTTACAGTTGGGGAACTTTTCGGCGACAGTGCAGATTCTCCCTTTTGCATCGTAAGAAGCGACAACAGGAAAGCTGTGTCTCGTTTCAGTTCAGTTGTTGGCAAGTCGAGTGGCTACAGTTATGAGTCCCTCGGTCACCGGAAACAAAACAGACAGATGGAGCCTTTCCTCGTCACACTCACCCCTGCAGAAAATTTCAAACTGGAACCCAATCAACATGTCGGAGAAGAAATAATTTTTGTCTTGGAAGGGCAGGTTGAGGTTAGGCTTGCAGACCATACTGACATCCTTAACCCTGGTGATTCGATCTATTATGATTCAACTTTACCTCATATCGTTTCATGTCATGGTAATGATCCCGCAACGATATTTGCCGTGATTTATGCAAAAAAAGAAATGCTGATTCTTTAGAAATGTGTTCCGCCTGTGATCGATACCGAATCTTTACGAAGGTTGCGAGGTTGAAGCTGATCGCTCTTATGGTATGGACTAAAAATAGAAAGCCACCGAGACGGATTGTCCGGTGGCTTTCTATTGTTGTGATTCTAAGTTGACTATTAAAGAGCTATAAACGATGAATACTAACTGAGCCTTGTTTGATCTGTTTCTGCAGCCAAGCGCTCAATCCCCTTCTCCAGAGATTACGTGTTGAAGGGACCAGAAAGCTAAAGCCAAGTGCATCGGTGAAAAAACCGGGCGTCAGCAAGAGCAATCCGCCTACCAGTATTAAGGCTCCGTCAATAAGGGTTGTCGCTGGCATCTGTCCACGCGAGGTCTCTTCCTGTATTCTCCTCAGGATTTCGACACCCTGACTTCGTGCCAACCAGGCCCCGGCTACACCTGTCATCATGATGAGACCTACCGTGGGTGCCAGTCCTATAATCCGTCCGGCTTCAATCAGTATGTAGAGTTCCATAACTGGTATAAAAACAAAGAATATCAATAGCTTTATAAACACGCTTCCTCACTTAATAGATATTTTTTAATGAGAGTTATTTCTATAATAACCACATCTCTCTCTATATATAAACAATTGGTAAGTTACTGATTTTAAAGGACAAATAAACTGCCCAAAAAATAGGCAGAAGGTATAAGTTGTTATTATGCCGTTTGAGGGTTTGCTTATTCACATGGTTATCAACGGCTTGTCCACATGATTTGTGGACAAGATTGATAGATGCCCGAAACAAATTGATTTTTTCATTTTTTGTCATTTTTTCAAGAAAGTTCTTGACAGCCGTTATGGTTTTGAGCGCTGTTTTGAGCAATCAGTTGTTGTCGATCTTGTTGAGGATTTTTTTGGTTGTTTTGCGTAGCGCGGACTCGGCGTCAAGTCCCGCATTTTGCGCCAGTCTGACAAGCTCGAATAAAGTTTGTCCCAAGGCTTCTTCACTTAATGGTAAATCCCCTTGTGCTTTTTCTGCGTAATCTGGCTTGACCAGGCTTTTCAGCATTTTGGGTAACTCTTCTGCTCTCTTGTTACGCTTCATTCTGCTTACGAGCTTTTGAGCTTTTTGCAATGCGGGCAGCTTACTTGGCAGGTGGTCAGCCAGGCAGCTCTTGTTGTTGGTTTTCTCAGAGTTTTTTATCTTGTCCCACTGCTGGTCAAGTTCGTCCTCTGGGGTGGAGGTTCCTTCGCGGTCAAAAACATGCGGGTGGCGTCGTATCAGCTTGTCTCCAATGCCGGCTGCAACATCATAGAAGTTAAACAGCCCTTGTTCTTCATAGATCTGTGTCAGAAATACGACCTGCAGGAGCAAATCGCCCAACTCGTCAAGAACAATCTCCGGATCCTCTCCTTCGATTGCGTCGATGAGTTCGCAGGCCTCTTCAAGGATGTAAGGTGTGAGGCTGTCAGAGGTCTGTTCGATATCCCAGGGGCAGCCATTTGGGGCTCTTAGTGCCCTCATAATCTGCAATAAAGATTCGAGCTTTTGCGGTGTGTTTTTATGTGTCATCTTTGATCTTTTCCCATACAGTGGTGACCCGTTCTACCGCAGCCTTGTCAGGATTGCAAGAGCCCCTTAATATCGGGTACTAAAGTCTTGCAAATTTATCTTTAATACGTTAATAGAAGGGACTTAATTTCGGCTACAGGTGAAAACTTCTTGACTGTTTCATGGAGGTTCCTATACTGGCGCCTTGCTCAAAATCCCATGAGGTAGATTGTCGTGCTGATACAGATCGACAAACTTAAAAGAAGACCGCGCCAGATAGAGCTTGAGAAACAGGCTTCAAGCTTTCCGGTCCTCGCTGAAATGGTCGTTGCGCAAAGCGTGACTTTCGATGAGTCGATAACAGGTTCTCTTGAGGTGTCATGGGTCGGTGACTTTATCAAAGTCAGTGGGCATTTGGCTACTCTGGTGAGTACTCCCTGTTGCCGTTGCCTGGCACCAGTCAGCACACGACTTGATGTGCCGGTCTTGCTTACTTACATGAGTGCAGAAGAAGGTGAGGCGACGCATGATGATGAGCTGGAACTACATGCCGATGAGATGGATCTGATTTATTTTTCTGGACCTGAGCTTGATTTGTTGCCGGATGTAGAGCAGGAGATTGTAATGTCTTTGCCACAGCATCCGTTATGTAAGGCCTCTTGCCTTGGGCTTTGTCACTCATGTGGATGTAACCTGAACCAAGGCAGTTGTAACTGTGAAGCGCCGATACTTCATCCAGGCCTTGCGGCCCTGAAGAACTTTAAAATTTAAATCTAGTCAGCAACACAGGGTGAAACCCTGAAATACATATAAAGGCCGGCTTTGCCGGTACTCTTAAGGAGACACACAGACAATGGCAGTACCAAAGAAAAAAACCTCGAAATCCAAGCGCGATATGCGCCGCTCCCATGATGCTTTGAAAGCCCCCGGTATTTCCCTCTGCCCACAATGTCAGGAGCCAAAGCAGTCTCATCGTGCTTGCCCTTCATGCGGCAGTTATAAGGGTAAGGATGTCCTTGGCGTAGAAGAATAAGGGGCCTTTCTTTTGAGTAATCGCCCCGTAGTCGCTGTCGATGCCATGGGAGGGGATAATTCTCCCCGTTATGAAGTTGATGGTGCCGTCAAGGCTGCCAGGAGATGGCAGATTCCTGTTGTTCTTGTTGGCCAATCCGAGATTGTTGCAGAGGAGTTGTCCAAACACGACACTCAGGGTCTGGACATTCGTATTGAACATGCGAGCGAAGTTGTTGGCATGCAAGATTCGGCATCTGATGCTGTCCGCAAAAAAAAGGACTCGTCGATTCGGGTCTCTTTCAACATGCTTAAAGAAGGTCGTGCCAATGCTGTTGTCAGTACCGGCAATTCCGGTGCGACCATGGCCGCCGGCATGTTTGTTCTCAAACGTATTCCCGGCATTGATCGACCTGCGATTGCAACGCTTGTCCCTAATCTTGAGGACCAGACACTGGTTCTGGATGTTGGCGGCAATGTTGACTGTAAACCGCCGCATCTCGTACAGTTTGCCTTGATGGGTAGTGTTTACGTTGCCCAGATGCTGGACAAGGCCACGCCTCGTATCGGTCTTTTGTCGAATGGTTCGGAAGAGTCTAAAGGCAACGAGTTGACACGTGAGGCCAACCAGATCCTCAAGAGAACTTCGCTTAACTATGTTGGCTACACCGAAGGCCGTGACATTTACAATGCTAATGTTGATGTTGTCGTTTGTGACGGTTTTGTAGGCAATGTTGTTTTGAAGGTCTCGGAAGGTCTTGCGGAGGCGATTGGTGCTATTCTGAGAGAAGAGTTCAGCTCCAGGTTTTTGTCCAAACTGGGCTATCTTCTCGCGCGTCCGGCACTCAAGGCTTTTAAGAAAAAAGTCGATTATGCTGAATATGGTGGAGCTCCGTTACTGGGAGTACAGGGAACGGCAATGATCTGTCATGGCAGTTCCAATCCCCAGGCCATCATGAACGCCATTAAAATGGCCCATGACAGCGAGACACATCAGGTGATCAGCAAGATGAGTGAGCGTCTCGAAGAACTCCAGATCGAGAATTGATACTTTCATTGATTGTGAGTTACAGCTGATTCATTACTTTAAGGAGTAAAATTTTGATCAGAGCACGCATTACCGGTACCGGATCTTATGTCCCTGAAAAAGTTCTGACCAACCTGGACATCGAGAAATTCCTCGACACGAACGATGAATGGATCAGGGCGCGTACGGGGATTAGCGAGCGTCACATTGCTGCTGATGGCGAACAAACCTCAGATTTGGCTACACGTGCTGCAGAGCGTGCCATGGAGATGGCCGGGGTTTCAGCAGAGGATCTCGACCTGATCGTGGTTGGTACGATTACTGGAGATTATCCCTGGCCGGCAACGGCATGTATCGTTCAAGGGAATCTTTGCGCTGTAAATGCTGCTGCTTTTGATGTCTCTGCTGCTTGTAGTGGCTTTCTCTACGCCCTGTCCTGCGCCATTGATCGTATTGAAGCCGGACGCGCAAAGAAGGCGTTGGTTATTGGCGCCGAAATACTGAGCCGCATTGTTAACTGGGAAGACCGTAACACCTGCATCCTTTTCGGTGATGCTGCAGGAGCAGTGATTGTTGAAGCTGGCGAAGGTGATCGCGGGATTCTTTCAACTCATCTGCACGCAGATGGAACCCAGCTTGAGCTTCTTTATCAACCTGGCTTCGGCACAAAGAATCTACCGAGTGTGGAGGCTTTGAAGCAGAAAAATTATTTTCTGGAGATGCAGGGGAATGAAGTCTTCAAGGTTGCTGTACGTTCGATGAGTGAAGTTGCCAAAATCGCATTAGAGGCAAACAACCTGTCGGTTGAGGATATTGATCTCTTTATCCCCCATCAGGCCAACGTCCGTATTTTGAATGCTACGGCAAAGAAAATAGGTTTGAAGAAAGAGCAGGTTTATATCAACGTGAACCGTTTCGGCAACACGTCTGGTGCAACGATCCCCCTGGCTTTGGATGAAGCTAACCGTGCCGGTCGTCTCAAAGAGGGCGATGTTATTTTGCTTGATGCTTTTGGCGGCGGCTTTACCTGGGCGGCAACTTTGTTGCGCTGGTAAATGAACACTACGAGAACTTAAGGTTTCTGACGACATGATTGCATATCTTTTCCCAGGACAGGGTTCGCAGCACGCGGGTATGGGCAAGGAGCTTGCCGATAACTTTGCTGTTGCTCGCCAAGTCTTCGAAGAAGCAAACGATGCCCTTGGCTTCGATCTCGCCGCCCTTTGTTTTAATGGCCCTGAGGAAGATCTGAAATTGACCGCCAATACCCAGCCGGCAATCCTCACAACAAGTGTCGCTGCTTTGAGGGTGCTCTCGGCTGAAACTGACCTGGTTCCATCCTTTGCTGCAGGACATTCGCTCGGTGAATACAGTGCTCTCGTCTGTGCTGGTGGTCTGGACTTTGCTGATGCTGTTCGTGTTGTGCGTCAGCGTGGCACCTTCATGCAGGAAGCTGTTCCTGTAGGTACCGGTTCAATGGCTGCCATTCTCGGCTTGGGGCTCGATGATCTGGCAGTTGTCTGTAGTGAGGCGGCTCAAGGACAGGTCGTTGCTCCTGCCAACTTCAACAGTGATGGACAGGTGGTTATTGCCGGCCATACTGAAGCTGTCGACAGAGCTATAGTGCTTGCCAAAGAAAAGGGTGCAAAAAGAGCTATGCCATTGCCGGTCAGTGCACCTTTCCATTGCAGCTTGATGATTCCAGCCGGTGAGCGTCTTGCCACCGTGTTGAACGGTATTGACGTCGGAGCAATGACCCTGCCGGTCATTACCAATGTTGAAGCCGCCCCTAATCAGGATTCTGCGCGGGTTCGTGAATTGCTGGTTAAACAGGTCAGTGCACCGGTTCGCTGGCAGGAAACGATCTCCAGCATGGTTGAGCTCGGCGTAGACCGTTATGTCGAAATCGGTCCGGGCAAAGTTCTCTCTGGATTGGCCAAGCGAATGGCCAAAGGCAGCACGATCCAGAATGTACAGAACGTTGCAGATCTTAGTGCTCTCGCTGGGTAATTCAGGAGATATTGACTATGTTGTCAGATAAAGTAGCTATTGTTACCGGCGCCTCGCGAGGCATTGGTCGTGCGATTGCTCTTGCACTTGCGTCACAAGGCGCTAAAGTTGTTGCCTCCGCTCGCAATGCCGAAGCTCTCGCCCAATTGGCCGAGGAGATCAAAGCTCAGGGCGGAGACGCCTTGGCCGTCGTTGGTGATGTTGCCCTGGAAGATGATGCAAACAACCTGGTGAAGCAAGCGGTTGAAGCCTACGGTCAGGTTGATGTTTTTGTTAATAATGCCGGGATTACCCGTGATGGCCTGTTGTTGCGCATGAAGAATGACGACTGGGATGCGGTTCTCGACACGAACCTTAAAGGAGCTTTTCTCTGTACCCGTGCCGTGGCAAAGGTTATGAGTAAGCAGAGGTCAGGTCGCATCATTAACATCTCTTCGGTCGTTGGTGAGATGGGCAATGCAGGGCAGGCGAATTATTGTGCCAGTAAAGCGGGTCTGCTTGGTTTGACCAAGTCTGTTGCACGAGAATTGGCACGTCGAAATGTAACCGTCAATGCGATTACCCCTGGATTTATAACGACTGAAATGACTGAAGATATGACTGAAAAAGCTCAGGAAGCAATGACGGAACAGATTCCGTTGGGTCGCCCTGGGTCAGCTGCAGATGTTGCTAACGCTGTAATTTTTCTCGCCTCCGACCAATCAGCCTATATCACTGGTCAGGTCCTCGGCGTTAATGGCGGCATGTATATGTAACCCACAAAGGGTTTTCGTATAATAATAATGAGACGATCTCGGATCGGATCTAAACCAAGAAGGAGGAACATAAAATGGCAAGTAATGCAGAGCGTATTAAGCAAATTGTTGCAGAGCAGTTGGGTGTAGATGAGGATCAGGTTACCAAGGAAGCTTCTTTCATGGACGACTTGGGTGCTGACTCTCTGGATACTGTTGAGCTGGTTATGGCTCTCGAAGAAGAGTTCGACATCGAAATCTCCGACGAAGATGCTGAGAAAATCCAAACTGTTCAGAATGCCATCGACTACGTCGAAGCAAATTCCTAAACCTTTGATTATCGCAGCTTAAGCTGCGGTTGTCGCTTATAACAAAGCTGGCCCGGTAGCGGTATGCTGCCGGGGCAGAATTTGTTTTGGGAGGACAATAGTCTCATGCGCAGAGTTGTTGTAACTGGCCTGGGAATCACTTCCCCTCTGGGTACTGGCATAGAAAAGAACTGGGACGCGTTGATGCATGGACGTTCCGGTATCGGCCCTATTACCCGTTTTGACTCAACTGATCTGCCTGTAAAAATCGCCGGTGAGATCACCGATTTTCCCGCAGAGGAGTTTTTTGACAGGAAAGAGGCCCGTAAGATGGACCTCTTCATTCATTATGCTCTTGGTGCGGCTGCTATGGCCCTTGAAGATTCCGGCCTGGAAATCAACGATGATAATGCCGAGCGTGTTGGCGTAGTTGTGGGTTCCGGTATGGGCGGATTGCCTGCGATCGAAAAATACCAGGAAGCAATGTCAAAGGGTGGCTATCGTAAAGTCAGCCCCTTTTTCATTCCGATGACGATTATTAATCTGGCCGGCGGCCAGATTTCAATAAAATGCGGAGCCAAGGGGCCTAACATAGCCCCGGTCTCTGCCTGTGCAACCGGTACACATTCAATCGGCGATGCCTATCGAATGATCCAGCGTGGTGATGCTGATGCTGTTATAGCGGGTGGTACCGAAGCAACGATTTGCCCCCTTGCTATGGGTGGCTTTGCAGTTATGAAGGCCCTCTCAACCCGGAATGATGATCCGCAAGCTGCGAGTCGGCCCTTCGAGAAGAACCGTGACGGTTTTGTCATGGGAGAGGGTGCAGGTATCGTGATCTTGGAAGAATATGAGTCTGCCAAAAAACGTGGCGCCAAGATCTATGGAGAAGTTGCAGGTTACGGTTTGACTGGCGACGCTTATCATCTCACCGCTCCGTCTCCTGGCGGGGAGGGGGCCGCACGCTGTATGAAGATGGCTCTGGATGGTGCAGGTGTGAACCCGGAAGAGGTTGATTACATCAATGCCCACGGTACCTCGACGCCCTTCAACGATCTCTATGAAACACTGGCGATCAAATCGGTTTTTGGAGCCTCTGCCAAGGACCTTATGGTCAGCTCAACCAAAGGCATGACAGGCCATCTCCTTGGTGCCGCCGGAGGGATAGAAGCTATCTACTCGCTGTTGGCCATTAATAATGGTGTCGTCCCACCAACCATCAATTATACCGAGCCCGACCCCGAATGTGATCTCGATTATGTTCCGAACGAGGCCCGCAAGGCTGACGTAAATATTGTTCTTTCCAACTCGCTCGGGTTTGGTGGAACCAACGCAACTTTGCTTTTCCGTAAAGTGTGATCAATATGATTTTTATCGGTAGTGATCATGGCGGCCTGGAAATGAAGGAAGAGCTTGTAAAGGTCCTCGCTTCTCGCCATCAGCCTGTCAAGGATTGTGGGACAACCAACGGCGAATCGGTTGATTATCCTGATTTTGCGGAAAAGGTCGCCGGTGCTGTGTCTCGTGGAGAGGCAGAGCTCGGTATCCTGGTTTGCGGCACGGGAATTGGAATGTCGATTGTCGCCAACAAGTTCCCTGGTGTTCGTGCTGCTCTGGCAACTGATGAGTTTATGGCTCAGATGGCCAAAGAGCATAATAATGCCAATATCCTGGTTCTTGGAGGACGTGTCCTTTCCGTTGAGTTGGCAACCAAAATGGTGAACGTCTGGCTGGATACAGCCTATGAAGGCGGTCGCCATCAGCTCCGTCTGGATAAGATCTCCCAGGTGGAAGCAGCAGTTCGTTCCGGTGAGTTATAAACCAACTTAGTTCGGGCAGGCCAATCGCCTGCCCGTTTTATTTTTCAACAGTTATTCTTTTGGAGGTTCCCATCGCCATGTTTGACAAACTTGCCCAATTTGACCCTGAAATTACCGCTGCTATTCGTCAGGAAACTGAGCGTCAGGAGTACAGCCTGGAGTTTATTGCATCGGAAAACTTTGTCAGTGAGGAAGTTCTTGCGGCTCAAGGTTCTGTTCTTACCAATAAATACGCCGAGGGCTATCCTTCAAAGAGATACTATGGTGGCTGTGAGTTTGTCGATGTCGCCGAAGAGTTAGCCATTAATCGCGCTAAAGAACTTTTCGGTGCTGAACACGCAAACGTTCAGGCGCACTCCGGATCCCAGGCCAATATGGCTGTTTATTTCGCCACTTGTCAGCCTGGCGATACTGTCCTGGGTATGAACCTCGCCCACGGTGGTCACCTCACTCACGGATCTCCGGTTAATTTTTCCGGAAAGCTCTTCAATATCGTACCTTACGGCCTGGACAAGGAAACGGGGCGAATTGATTACGACGAAGTGGAGAAGCTGGCCAAGGAGCACAAGCCAAAGCTGATTGTCGTGGGCGCCAGTGCTTATCCGCGCACCCTCGATTTTGAAGCTTTCAGACGCATTGCCGATCAGGTGGGTGCTCCGATCATGGTTGATATGGCTCACATCGCCGGTCTGGTTGCTGCCGGTGTTCACCCGACACCGGTTCCTCATGCTGAGTACGTGACCACCACAACGCATAAAACCTTGCGTGGACCACGCGGTGGCATGATCCTCTGTCGCGAAGAGTTCGCCAAAAAACTGAACAGCAACATCTTTCCCGGTATTCAGGGCGGCCCGCTGATGCATGTGATCGCAGCAAAAGCCGTTGCTTTCAAAGAGGCTTTGGCCCCCGAATTCAAAACCTACGCTCAGCAGGTTGTTAAAAATGCCCATTCTCTTGCTGAAGAACTGGTCTCCCGTGGTTACAACCTGGTTTCCGGTGGCACAGACAACCATCTCATGCTGATGGATTTTACCGGCTCTGAATTGACCGGCAAGGTTGCCGAGGCAACTCTTGAGCAGGCCGGCATCACGGTTAACAAGAACGCGGTGCCTTTTGATACCCGTTCACCATTTGTCACCAGCGGTATCCGCATCGGTACTCCGGCCAGCACGACTCGCGGTTTGAAAGAGAACGAGATGCGCCAGATCGGTGCCTGGATTGACGAGGCCTTGCAGAACATTGAGAATGAGGCCGTCCTGGCCAGGATTCGCGGTGAGATTCGTGAACTCTGTCAGCAGTTCCCTCTTTACGCCCATCGGCTCGTTTAAATGGAAAGGCCTTCCTGGGACGAATACTTCATGGACATCACCCGTCTGGTGGCGCGACGCTCAACTTGTATGCGTCGCCAGGTCGGTGCCGTGATGGTCAAAGATAAGAATATCCTCGCGACCGGATACAATGGTACCCCC
>Ga0224513_10000858_pt1 | contig 12194 bp, 8 predicted proteins | sample SF_May12_sed_USG_5_FD_169109 | JGI IMG/M metagenome (GOLD analysis project Ga0224513, IMG submission 169109) | Sediment microbial communities from San Francisco Bay, California, United States - SF_May12_sed_USGS_21 | ecosystem: Environmental > Aquatic > Marine > Sediment | place: USA: California... | reverse complement strand
GCTTCCTCGGGTGGGCACTGAGCCTGGCGGCCACGTAGGAGCCGACGCAGGTGTCGCCGCGCCCGCTCCTTCCCAGCATGGACTGGGCGTGGAACTCCGCCTCGAAGAACTGGCCACCGGCGAGCACCACGATCCCGTCGCGGTGGGTGATGACGATCTCGCGCGGGCCCTGGGCTGCCAGGGCCTTCGCCGCCAGCTTCATATCCGCTTCCCCGGTCAGGGCCTCGGCCTCCACGACGTCAGCTTTGAGGATGTCGACGAGCGCCAAAACCTCTTCTTGCTCGGGCCACGCGACGTGCTCGAGCCGGTTGTCAGGTCTGCGTATCCGGATGAAACCCTGGGCATCTGCGCTGATCATCGTGTCTTTCGAACGAAGTTCCTGAATGGTCTCGATCGGCATCTCGCCGCGAATCGATGGGCTGATGACAAACGCTTTGGCGTCGATCGGCCGCACCTGCTCGGGAGTAAACGATCCCGCGGTGGCTGCAACCGTCAAGATGCGCTCATCGGGATTGTCCGTCGGGTACTCGAGCCGCATCAGCGTCGAGCTCGTGGTCGCCGTGGCAAATACAGTGATCCCGGCCAATTCGAGCGACCGGACAACGTGAAAATCATCTTTTGACAACCGCGTGATGGCCGCCACCTTCCGGCCGAGGATGTGGGCGGCATGAGCCGAATAGGTCACGCCACCGCCGTCGGCATGGAGCGTTCCGGCTGCAGTGATGATCGTGTCTTTGGTGTAGTTACCGACAGTTGCGACGTCGAAAGCCTGCGTTTCTTCAGTCATAGTTTCCTCAATCTCTCATGCGAACCCGCCACAGGGAGGTGGCGAGGATGAACGAAAGCACCGATGACCCGATCCAGAACCAGATCACGGTCGTAAAGTCATAGTGCCGGACGCCGTCGATCATGGTGATGCCGCGCTCGATCAGGTGGCCGCTGATCTGGTCCTGCATCGCGGCGCCGATATACGAAAACACGCCGATGAATCCCATCGCCGCCCCGGCCGCCCGTTTTGGGGCGATGTCGAGGGCGAAGAGGCCACCGAGCGAGGTCACGAGCCCGGTCAGACCGAATCCGTAGATAAAAAACGCCACGGTCATGAAGACGGGCTTCCCGGGAGGGCCGAAAAAGACCATCAGCAGACCAACGATCTCCATGGCCGCGAAAATCACATTCGTGGGAGGCCTCCGCGCGTTGAAGACCTTGTCAGATGTATAACCGAAGGCCAACGCGCCGAGGATCCCGGCGATGGTGTTGACCGAGATGGCGCCCCCCGCCTGCATCAACGTGTAGCCCTTGGCCTCTTGCAGGTAGAGCACGCCCCAGCTGTTGATGGCGTAGCGGGTCACGTAGATCGATGCACTGGCAAGCGCCAGGACCCAGATCGCGGGGATCTTGAGGATCGTCCGCTGAATGGCCCAGGTGCTCTCTTTATTGTCATTGTCGCTCTCATCCGAGCTGACGAAATCATTCTTCCATTCAGCGACCCTCGGCAGACCCAGGGTCTGCGGCCGATCCTGCATCAGCAGATAGAGCCCCCCGGCTACCACGATGCACATCAGACCCGGGCCCCAGAAGCCGGCCCGCCACCCCCAAAGGGTCACCAGACTGGCAACGCCGACAAAGGTGAGGCCCTCGCCGATCGCGTGGGCCGTGCTCCAGATTCCGTACATCCGGCCACGCTCACTGTTGGAGAACCAGGTCGCGAGGGCGACAGCCCCAGTCGGGGCGCCAAATCCCTGGAACCAGCCGTTGAGGCCCCAGAGCAGGACCGACACCCAGAGGATGGTGGAGAATCCCATGCCGATGTTGATCAGCGCCGAAATCAACACACCGAAGGCGAAGAAGATCTTGAGGTTCATGTGGTCGGCGAGGAAGCCGTTGGTCAGCTTGCCAAAGGCATAGGTGTAGAACAGCGCCGAACCGATGATGCCGAGCTCGACCGGCGTGAAGATGCCACCGTCGATCAGTGGTTTTTTGACCATCGAGAGCGCCAACCGGCACGTGTAGACAAGGCCGTAGCCGATGGTGATGGCCAGCATGATGCGCAGCCGATGCCGCTTGTACAAACGATCGACCACATTCTGGTCGTCGATCGGCGGCCGATCCTCGCCGGTGGAAAAGGCTCGGAAGAGACTCATGATGCCTCGACCTTCACCGGCCGATTCTCAGCCATCGATTTGGCGGCCGCGAGTCCGACCAACACCGACATCAGACCGTCACGGCCGCCTACCGGCGGCTCGAGATCGTCGCGGATGCAGGCAAAGAAGGCCTCGAGCTCGGCTACGAACGAGGCTTGATAGCGCTCGAGGAAGAAGTAGAGTGGAGTGTCGGCGCGAACCCCGTCGGCGCTGCTCAAAATGACCCGGTTGGCGGTCTCGTTGCCCGCCTCCGCGCTGCCCTTCGAACCAAAGACCTCAACCCGCTGGTCGTAGCCGTAGACCGCCTGGCGGCTGTTCTCGATGACCGCCAGCGCGCCGTTGGCCATCTTGAGGGTCGTGACGGCGGTGTCGACGTCACCCGCCTCCCCGATGGCCGGGTCGATAAGGACCGCTCCCATGGCGTGCACCTCTTCGACCTCGGAGCCGGTGAGGAACCGGACCATGTCGAAGTCGTGGATCGTCATATCGAGGAAGATGCCGCCCGAGCTCTGTACATACTCGACCGGGGGCGCCTCCGGATCGCGTGAGGTGATCTTGACGATGTGGATATCTCCCACGTCGCCGTCGATCACCGCCTGCCGGACCCGTGAAAACGTCGGATCGAATCGCCGGTTGAATCCCACCTGCAGCCTGACGCCGGCGGCATCGACCACTTCGAGCGTACATCGGATGCGCTCCGGGTCGAGGTCGATCGGCTTCTCGCAGAATACGTGCTTGCCGGCCGTGGCGGCGGCTTCCGTGAAATCTGCGTGGGTGGGCGTTGGTGAGCAGATCAGGACAGCCTGAATCTCAGGGTCATCGAGCACCAGCGATGGATCGACTCCGGTCTCGATGCCCGGCGGTGGCCAGGCGTCGAAATCGGCGTAGGGATCGGCGATCGATTTAACCCGCACGCCGGACATCCTGAAGAGGTTCTCAGTGTGGAGTCGGCCGATCCTGCCGGCCCCCAGTACGCCTACGGTAATCGTCTTCATGCTTCTGTCCCTCCGCCGTAGACCGGGACGGTATCCGCCAATTGAATAGGCCGGTTCTGGTTGAACGACTCGCGGGCGGCGACTGCAGCGCGGACGGCTGCCAGCGCGTCGTCGGCGCCGGCCACGACCGGAGAATCCCCGCGCACTGCGGCCAGAAAGGCGCGGAGCTCGGCAATGAAGGCGTCATGGTAACGGGAAACAAAGCCGTCGTGCGGGGTGCGACCGACGACGCCGGCGGTGGTGCTGACGACGCGCCTGCTGGGGGTCGTGTTGTCTACTGCGACGCTGCCGTTGGAGCCAAAGACCTCGAACCGCTGGTCGTAGCCATAGACCGCCTGCCGGCTGGCGTCGATTACGGCCAGTGCGCCGTTGGCGAGTCGTGCGGTTACCATTGCAGTGTCGATGTCACCTGCGGCGCCGATTTCGGGATCGATGAGCACGCCGCCTGCCGCATAGACCTCGACGATTTCGGAGCCCGAGAGATATCTGATGGTATCGAAATCATGGATGAGAAAATCGAGGAAGATACCGCCCGACCGTTTGACGAAGTCGATGGGTGGCGCCTTGGGATCCCGATTGGTGACGCGAACGGTGTGGACGTCTCCAATATGCCCATCGCGAACCGCTTCGACCAGATCGAGCAGGCTCGGGTCGGAGCGGCGGTTAAAGCCGACCTGGAGCTGAACACCGGCGGCTTGTGCGGCCGCTATCGCGTCCTCTATCGGTCCGTCTTCGAAACCGACTGGTTTTTCGCAGAAGACGTGCTTGCCCGCCGCCGCGGCCTGTTGGATCAGCTCGCTATGCAGGCCGGATGGGGCGGCGATCACGACCGCTTCGATCTCGGGATCGCCGAAGACCGCCGAGTTGTCAGTCGATCGGATGGGGATCCCGAGCCCTTCGGCCCAGCCCTCATCGAGGTGGGGGCTCGCCACTGCTTTGACCACAGCCTCCGGAATGTGATGGACCAGGTTCTCGGTGTGCATCCTGCCGATTCGACCTGCGCCGATCACGCCGACCGTTGTCTGGTTCATGTCTCTTTCCATTTCCGTATTTTGATAATCATTCCTGATTCACGTCAACCTGCACCCGTGGCTGGACGTGTCTCCAAACGCCTCTCGAAAAATCTGTTGCGATACCCCGGGGCGGTTGCCCCGGGGATCGCATGCGGTTGCTCTTATGCCTACAGATCGAACCTCACACCGAGGGTCGCCCACCAGCTGTAGTACTCCTGCTGCCGGATTCGGTCAGCGGTGCCTTCATAGGCGGTGTAGGGCTCGTCGGTGATGTTGATGGCCTCGAAGATGATGGCCCATCTCTTCGCGACCTGAACACGGAACAGGAAGTCGAGCTGTGCGTGATCGTCGACCCAGATATCTTCATCTATGTCGCCACCCACCTCGAGAAGCTTCTTGCCGTTGTAGTTGTAGGACAGCCGGGTCGTAACGCCGTACTTCTCGTAGACCAGGGCGAAGTTGCCGATGTTCTTCGACTGGCCCGGAAGCGTTGTGGACTCGCGGTCGGGATATTCGGCTTCGGAGTCGACGTAGGTGTAGTTGCCGTAGAGACCGAAACCACCCCAGAAACCGTTCCAGTTCGAGAACTGGTTCTGGAATGCAATTTCGAAACCCGCCAGGTTGGCCTTGTCGCCATTTCGCGGCTGGGTGACTTCATAATCTTCGCCGTCGATGACCTCGTCGACCTGGAAGATGTAGATATAGTCGGTCAGGTCTTTATAAAAGACACCGGCCGAGAGAATTCCGACCGGCTGCAGGTACTTCTCCCACATGAGGTCGAGGTTCCAGGCGGTTGTGACATCGAGATCGGGGTTCCCCATCTCGATCTCGCCGTCCTCATCGTTGACGAAGCGCCACGGGGCCATGTCCTCGAAGTTCGGCCGCGCCAGGCTGCGGGTGACGGCCGCCCGGAGCTGCGAACCCTCACCGGTCTTGTAGACCAGGTGGAACTGTGGTAGCCACTCGGTGTAGCTTTTGTCGCCGGTGACGGGCGTCAAGCCAACGGGATCGCCCTCTTCATCGACGACCAGCTCGGCCGCCGTGTACTCGTCCTTGGTGTTCTCCACACGAACGCCGCCCATAAATGACGTGTTCGCGCCGAGAATGAACTCGCCCAGGACGTAGGCTGCGAAAGTGTCCTCCGTGATGTCGTAGTCCACCAGATCGTCCTCGAGGTTTTTCTCACCCTCGAAGGCTCCGCTGGCCCAGAGGTCCCTGATGATGGAAGGGTCGAAGAACGGGACGATCTGGGTCCCGTAGTTCCCATTGAAGAACGGGGTCTCCGAAGTCCAGTTGTCGATGACCGACAACATATTGAAGTCCTCCTCCGACTCGAGATCGAAGGTTTCGTAGTCTTGAACTTTGTTCTTGAACCTGGCCTTGGCGCCGAACTTCCAGAGACCGCTGTAACCGGCATTCTTGTAAAAGCCCTTGGTGAAATTGATGGCGCCGACGATGTCTTCCTCGTGTCCTATTTTGGTGTGGTCCTCGGTTTCGTCGAACCACAACTCAGCCGCGTTCTCGTTGAGCGGTATGGCCTGGATGTTGTTCGGGTCGATGTCGTCGGGGCTGACGTTGGTCAGGTATTCGATGTCTTCCTGTAGAAAACCTGATGTGAGCTGATTGATCGTCTCTTCGGAGGACTTGTTGTACATCAGGCGATAGTCCATGACCATCGACTCGCCGAGGGTGTTCTCACCGCCGAAGCTGATGGAGTTGATGAGCGATTCCTGGGTTCGGTCCTTGATATCCCGCTCCAGCTCATCGTCTTCGACAACCATCGTCTTTCTGCGCCGAAGCTCGGTGTCGACGTAATTCGTCCACAGCCCCCTCAGGTAGTAGTTGGATCTCTGGGAGGCCTTGTAGTCGATATCTGCGGTGACTCCATACCGCTCTCGCTCAGTGGTGTAGTCACGGAACTGGAGCTCGCCGAGATCACCGTCGTCGTACTCCGGCTCGATGTTATCGGCACCACGCTTGGTGTCGCTGGCACTTCCCGTCAACAGCAGGCCCCATTTCTTTTCGTCGCCCACGCGACCGCCGAACGTGAAGCTTCCGTTCGGGGCCGTTTCCTCCATCAGTGCGCTGTAACCCGCACCGAGGGCGACCGAGACGCGGGTTTCCTCTGGAGCGCGCCGGGTGACGAGATCGACCGTGCCACCGATCGAGTCGCCGTCCATGTCCGGTCTCAGGGCCTTCGAAACCTCGATCGATTCCAGAAGATCGGCCGGAATGGTGTCGAGAGCGACGTTCCGGACGCCGGCCTCCGGCGACGGGATCCGCTCGCCGTTGACCGTGGTGGAGTTGAGCCGAGCCTCTGTGCCGCGAATGATGATGTAACGACCCTCACCCATGTCGCGATTCAGGCTGACGCCTGGAATCCGCTGCGTTGCTTCAGCCGCGTTCTTGTCCGGGAAGCGCCCGATCTGGTCCGAAGCGACGATGTTCGTAATATTGATTGCGTTCTTCTGCCGGTTGAGCGCCTTGGCCTGTCCGGCGAGAAGTGGTGAGCCGCGAACCTCGATCTCGCCTCCATAGGCCAGCGTCATATCCTGGCTGACGGCCTCGCCGGAAGTCACTGTCACCACCGCATTTGCCGCCTGCAACCCGAGGTAACTGAACACGAGGGTGTGCTCACCAACGGGCACCGGAGCCAGCCGGTACGAGCCGTCGAGACCGGTCTGCCCAACGATGTTGGTTCCTTCAACGTTGACTTCGCAGTTTGTAATCACCCCGCCTGACGGGCCGGTCACCGTGCCGTAAATCACGCCGGTGCCGCCCTGAGCGGCGGCAATGCCTGGCAGAAAAACCGTGACAATAAACAGAGCCATTAGAGCCAAATACCGATATTCCTTCAAGGACACCATCGTTACCTCCCTTGGTTTTTCGGGCCAACACTGTGGCCGGTTATTCTCCGTTCGTAGCTTCGGGCCTCCATCCCGGCCTTGGAACCTTCCAAAAAACATCGAAACCTATTCACTTTAAGATCCTCAAGAATCATCCTTTAGTTCGATTCGACGATCTTTGGAACGTTCCAGCTTGCTTTTTGGTGTTCCAAGACTTATATTTTGGAACGTTCCAAAAAGGAACATAAGGCTTGAACGGAGCAAAGTCAAGTGTCACCACGGGAAAAACCGGTCGCGCCACAGTCTCAAAGCAGACCGACGATTCACGACGTCGCCCGGCGTGCGAAGGTGTCGAAATCCCTGGTCTCGATGGTGACTCGCGGTGAGGATGGGGTCAGCGACGAGAAGCGGGATGCCATTCTCGAGGCTATCGAGGAGCTCAACTACCGCCCGAACGTGATGGCGCGAAGCCTTGTCGAGCGCCGCACTCGAATTCTCGGCGTGATGATTTCAAACCTCAGGAACCCGTTCTTTGGCGGCGTGGTGTCCGGGATCCAGGCCCGAGCGGCGGAACTCGGATACCGGGTTCTCTTCAACACCGGCGATCTCAAGCGAGAGCTCGAGGAACAGGCGATCGAGAGCCTGCTCGAGCTGAGCGTGGACGGGTTGGTTCTCGCCTCACCACGGGTCAGCGACGAAACCATCGCCGAAGCCGGAAATTCGGTCCCGGTCGTGGTCCTCAATCGGAACACGGTGGATGACTCGAGCGACAGCGTGACGAATGACAATATCGCCGGAGCACGGCTTGCGGTCGAGCACTGCGTGAGCTTCGGGCACCAGAGAATCGCGTTCATCACGGGTGGCGATAGCGTCGCGGCGCAGGTGCGGCGCGAGGGGTACCTTCGGGCGATGCGCGAATTCGATCTCGCGGAGCACATTGTGATCGTCGAGGGCGCGCACACCGAAGAGGGTGGCTACCGGGGCGCACAGGAGTTGCTTAAATTGAAGCCCCTCCCGACGGCAGTCTTCGCCTCCAATGACCTCTGCGCCATCGGTGCAATGAATGCTCTCGAGGAAGCCGGCTTGACGATACCCGACGACGTTTCGCTCGTCGGTTACGACAACAACACCCTGGCAGCGCTACGCCATATCGAGCTCACGAGCATCGACCAGCCGGGTGCTGACATGGGGAGATCTGCGGTCGACCGTCTGTCGGAGCGAATCAAGGGCGAAAGGAGCACACCGAGTCATGACGTTGTCGCACCGAGCCTGGTTGTCCGATCTACGACGGGTCCGCCACGAGATGATCCGGGAAACGAGGGTGTCGAGTTCAAACCATCTCAGATGTCTCAGTATCAAACAGGTAATCGCTGAGATATCGCGATTAATAACTTAATAAGGAGAAGTTAATGGTATTAAAGCGCTCAATGTGGAGAATCGAATGGCAGGCCCGAATGACATCCTCGCTTTTCGCGATCGTAGTCCTCACGGTAGTTCTCGCCGCCTGTGGAACACCCGCGACACCACCGGAGGAGCAATCGGACTCGGCAGAAGGTCCCCCCATCGTCTTCGCCGAAGGGGCTCTCACCCCCATCGTCATAACCGAGGAAGTCAAGCACGACACAGATGATCCAGCGATTTGGATTCACCCCACAGATCCATCACAGAGCCTTATCGTTGGCACAGATAAAAACCCGGAGGATGGTGCGCTCTATGTTTTTGATCTCGATGGAAAGGTCCTGCCGGAGAAAACAGTTCGCCCGCTCCTCCGTGTCAACAACGTCGATATCGAATACGGTTTGATGCTCGGTGGCGAACTGGTTGACATCGCTGTTGGCACCGAGAGAGGGGCCAACAAAATACGAGTTTACAGCCTACCGGATATGAAAGAGATTGATAGCGGTGGCATCGACGTATTCACTGATCAGGAAGAACGTCGACCGATGGGCATCTCGCTCTACAAGCGGCCGTCAGACGGCACTATCTACGCTATCGTCGGCAGAAAAAGCGGTCCAGTAGAGGGATATCTCTGGCAGTACAAGCTTGAGGACGATGGCAATGGGAATGTGATTGGTGTGAAAGTACGTGAGTTTGGTGCTTACAGTGGTCTCAATGAAATCGAGGCCATCGCAGTCGATGATCCTCTCGGATATGTCTATTACTCCGATGAGGGGAGCGGCGTCAGAAAATATCATGCTGATCCGGACGCTCCTGGCGCGGAAACCGAGCTCGCCATTTTTGGAACCGTTTTTGGACCTGAAGGATTCACTCGCGATAACGAAGGAATTTCCATTTACCAAATTAATGATGGAACGGGTTATATCCTCGTCTCTGACCAGCACGCGAACAAATTCAGAATCTACACGCGTGAGGGCGAGCCCAATGATCCCCACAACCACCGGTTCGTCAAGGCAGTCGCCGTGTCGACCAATGAGAGCGACGGATCCGACGTGACCTCTGTGGTCCTCGACCCCCGGTTCCCCTCGGGCCTCTTCGTCGCCATGTCGGACAACAGGACTTTCCACTACTACTCCTGGGATGACATCGCGGGGGACGACCTGGTCAGGGCGCCGAACGGCATTCTGGAGCGGTGATCCGAAGAGTTTTACTGACCTTCGCTACAGCCTTGTTGTTCCCGTCAGCAGTGACGGCGAGCGATCCGTTTCTCTTCAGGTACGCCAACGCCCAGAACGCGACCGACCCGCGCAGCGTGTCGATGGTCTTCTTCAAAGAAGAGCTGGAGAAAAGATCGAACGGTCGGATCAAGGTCGAGAATTACTTTGGCGGGATCCTGGGCACCGAACGCGAGATGGCCGATGCGGTTGCCATCGGCGCTCTCCAGGGAACCCGTGGCGGGATGTTCGAAGACGCCTCGGTCAAATTCAACATCGTGCTGCTGCCTTATCTGGTGGAGAGCTGGGAGGAGGCCGTCTGTCTGGTCCGCAGCGAGTGGATGATGGAGATCGCCGCCGAGGGCAGGAATCGAGGACTCCACATTCCAGCGATCGGCATCTCGCAGGGGTTCCGGGCCCACGGATCCAAGAAGCGTGCGATTCGAACTGTGGAGGATTTCCAGGGGCTCAAGATTCGGGTGCCGAACGCCCAGGAGGTCTTCCACCGGACCGAGAACGCCCTCGGCGCCAACCCACAGGGCATCGCCCAGGCCGAGACCTACTCGGCACTCAGGACCGGCGTGGTCGACGGCACCACCGCACCGCCATCGGATCTCTGGGACCGGCGGCAGTACGAGGTTCTCGATTGGATCACCATCGACACCCACGCCACCGGCCCCGACCCGTTGATGGTCAACCTGGCGTGGTACCGCCGTCTCCCCGCCGATCTCCGGGGCATCTTCGACGAGGTGGCCCGTGACGCGCTGGTCTACAGCGACGGGCTCTACATGAAGAGTGAAGGGGAGATCATCGCCAGGCTCGGTGAAGACGTTGAGATCATCCGTCCCACGCCCTCCGTCCGGGCGCAGATGCTGGCGCGTACCAAGCCGGTCTACGAGTTCTTCGTCGAGCGAGGAGATTTTTCCTGGGCCGATATCGATGCGGCCGTGGCCGCGTCGAAGAGTTGCGGACTGGAGTAGCTGTGAAGCGGCTGGAGCAAATCCTCATCCGGGTGCTCGAGATCAGCTTTTCCATCTGCTTTCTGGTCATGTTCGCCCTGGTCGTGACCCAGGTCATCCTGCGCTACGTCTTTAACGAGTCGATCGGCGGCGCCAACGAGCTGGCGACGATTCTATTCGCCTACACCTCGGCCCTCGGAATCGCGGTCGGCATTGCAAAACGCGACCACATGGCCATCTCGTGGTTCACTGAGCGTTTCCCAGAGAAGCTGAGAAAGGCGATTGATGTTCTGGGTCTGGTCTTGCTGTTGCTCCTGAACGTCGTTATTTTCTGGTATTCGCTGCGGTGGATAGATATCACCGGATCTCGGATGATCTCGGTCCTCCACGTGCCGCGTTGGACCGCCCAGATCGCGATCCCCATTGGCACCGGAGCCTCGGCGATCTTCTGCGTCATCAAGCTCTGGCTTGGGCTCAAGGGTGATGAAGAGCTCGGTGTCCCCTGGATGCAGGATGACTGAATGCTAGTTCTCCTGCTCAGCCTCGCAGTCCTGCTCGTGCTGGGTATCCCCATCGCCTACGCGATCGGTCTCTCGTCCCTCTTCTTCTTTGCCGTCAACCACCCGGATCTCGTCCAGATCCTGCCGCAGAGAATGTTCGCGGGTTTCAACTCCTACACCCTGATGGCCCTGCCGTTGTTCATCCTCATGGGCCTCTTGATGAACGAGGCCGGCATCACGGCGCGCCTCATTAACTTCTGTCTGATGTTTGTCGGTCGATTCCGGGGCGGTCTCGGGCTCGTCAACGTCGGCGCCTCGATGATCTTCGGTGGCATCTCGGGTTCCTCGACATCCGACACCGCGTCGGTCGGCTCGATCCTGATCCCTGAGATGGAGCGCCGCGGTTATGCGCGGCGGTTTGCGGCCGGCATCACGGTGGCCTCGTCGACGATGGGGATGATCATCCCGCCGTCGATTCCGGTCATTCTGTATGCGGTCGTCGCCCAGGAATCGGTAGGACAGCTCTTCCTGGGCGGAGCGATCCCCGGCCTCATGATCGGGGTCTTTCAGTTGGGCATGGTCTCGGTGATGGCCAGGAAATTTGGTTACCCGAAGGAGGACGTCCGGCCGAAGCTGGGCGAGATCGCCAAGGAGACCGTGCTTTCCTCGTATGTTCTGCTGATGCCGGTGATCATTGTTGGCATCGTGGTCCTGGGGATTGCGACGCCCACCGAATCTTCAGCCATAGGGGTGCTCTATGCGGCGATCATCGGCTTCGCCTTCACGCGGCGGCTGAAGTTCCCCGGTTTGTGGCGGTGCGTTAACCAGACGGTGATGATCAGCTCGAAGATCATGGTCATCATCGCGTTGTCGCAGCTCTACATTTATGTGCTCGCGATCGAGAGGATCCCGGAGGCGATGACCCGCTACATGGTCAGCCTCGATCTCGGCCCGACCGGGTTCATGCTGGTCTTCGCCCTCATCGTTCTCGTCATCGGCACTTTCATCGATGTCAGCCCGGCGATCCTCCTCTTGACGCCGATCTTCCTGCCGACAGCGGTGGATATCGGGGTTTCGCCGGTCCACTTCGGGATCGTTCTCGTGTCGGGTCTCGCGGTGGGCGCC